>Ga0194126_10000347_pt1 | contig 75644 bp, 56 predicted proteins | sample TA2KigC150mmetaG_FD_148641 | JGI IMG/M metagenome (GOLD analysis project Ga0194126, IMG submission 148641) | Freshwater microbial communities from Lake Tanganyika, Tanzania - TA2015035 Kigoma Deep Cast 150m | ecosystem: Environmental > Aquatic > Freshwater > Lake | place: Tanzania: Lake...
AGCCTGAAGCGCAAGGGCGCGGCTGACAACGCGAACGACGGCCTGTACACCTACGGCGACGCCAGCCACCCGCACGCGGCCACCGGCTACCGCGGGAACAGTTACAGCTATGACGCCGTCGGCAACATGACCGGACGGGTGGTCAGCGGCGTGACTTATGCGCTCACCTACAACGCCGAAAACCGCCTGACCCAGGTGGTCAGCGGCACGCTGACCGCCAGCTACACGTACGACGGGGATGGGAATCGCGTGCGCAGCGTCATCACGGCCGGCAGCCAGGTGACCGAGACGCACTACGTCGGCGCACACTACGAGCGGACCCTCAACTCCGGCAATACCAAGTACTACACCATAGCCGGCCAGCTCGTGGCGTTCGAGCGGTCGGCCGGCTACGGCGTGGACTGGGGTCGCCGCTTCGTCTTCCGCGATCACCTCGGCTCGACGAATGTCATCATCAACGGGTCGTCAGGGCTGCTGCTGTGGCGCGATCGCTACCTCCCCTTCGGCGACGTGCGCGACACCTATCGCAGGGACGCCGGCTTCAGCTTGCAGACGCAGTACCGTTTCACCGGGCAACGGCTCGAACAACGGCTGGGGACGCCGGAAGGGGGGCTGGATCGCAGGTCGTACTTCTATGGCGCGCGGTGGTACGATAGCTCGCTGGGGCGGTTCATCCAGGCGGATATCATCGGCGCCGCAGCCGGGGATTCGCAGAGTTGGGGCACAGCGTACTGCTTTATGCTCAAACCTTATCTTGGAGGACTTGGCGGGCCCTGGTGGGTGTGATAGAATTGGGCCAGACAAGGACGTAATGGTTGATGCATTCTTGGTCGGTGGCCTTTCTTTGGAGTTAAGCGAGGGATCAGCATGATTGATGTCACGATGCAACTGCCCGACCAATTGGCCGGGCGAATCTTGCCTGCACGGCGTTGGTTGCCCGCGGTGCTGGAGCTAAGTTTGGCACGGTTCAAGACGCCTGCGGCGGAGACGTCTGCCGAGATCGTTGACTTCTTGTTGAAGAACCCCAGCAAGGAAGAGGTCTCCGCTTACCACGTGTCAGATCGCGCCCAGCGCCGGCTACAAAGGCTGCTTGCCCTCAATGCAGCAAGTCTGCTTGGCGAAGCGGAACAGGCGGAGTTGGCGGAATTGGAGCGCCTCGAACACATCCTGATCATGCTCAAGGCGCAAGTTGCGGAACAGGCCTGGCGGGACAACTGATGACAGTGGTCATCTCACCCACACTGCGCCGGCTGGTCGTGCGGCAGGCTGGCCATCGCTGTGAATACTGTTTGCTACCCGAGGCCGTCGCGCTGCATCGTCATGAGCCTGATCATATCATCCCCGTGCAACATGGCGGCGTTACAGACCCTACCAACCTTGCTTTGGCCTGCTTGCGGTGCAACCGTTACAAGGGTCCGAACGTTGGCTCCTTTGATCCGCTGACAAATCAGTTAGTGCCGCTTTATCATCCGCGTTTGCAGGTGTGGGACCAGCACTTTCGACTCGTTGGCGCCGAGATCATGCCACTGACGCCAGAGGGACGTGTCACAGTTCGCCTGCTTCGCCTCAACGATCCAGACCGCTTAGCAGAGCGCCAACGGTTGATTGAAGCCAGGTTATTGTGATGACTATGTGCCACCCGGCGCACCTTTGTGCGGCCGGCCGGCGAAGCGCACAACGCGCTTGCGCGCGATCACAAGCTGGCGACGTACACGGGTCAGCGGCGGGATGTCCACCAGGGCAGGCTACAGAGGCGGCAGCCTGAAACGCAAGGGCGCAGCCGACACCCGAACGACGGCCTGTACACCCTTCGACAAGCTCAGAGCTTGCCCTGAGGCACGAAGGGGCAGGCCCTACGCGGTCACCGGCTACCGCGCGAACAGCTACAGCTATCTGGCCACCCTACCAGGGCAACCGCGTGCGCAGCGTCATCACGGCCGGCGGGCTGGTGAGCGAGACCCACTACCTGGGCCAGCACTGCGAGCGGACCCTCAACTCCGGCAACACCAAATACTATTACATCCCCACAGGGGACGATGTCGCCGGCCAACTGGTGGCGGACGGCGATGAAGACGATGAAGAAGAAGTTGTGAAGACGAGTAGCTTTCGCCTGGCTTCTGACCGATGCGCTGTGCTGACCAGCGTGCTCTGTTGGTATACCGCGCGTCTTCGTGCTATAATCTCACGCGTGACCATCACTTCCGCATCGCATCACCACAAGGGAACGACCGTGCCATACGAAGAGATCTTCAGAAGCATCGCCGCCGAGTACAACCTGGACTGGCATCTGCTGGTCGAACAGGCCTATCGCGAAAGCCGGTTCGATCCGCTGGCGGTGGGCAAGGCCAATGATCTGGGATTGATGCAGGTGTTGCCGGCGACGTGGGACGAGTGGGCGCCCAAGGTCGGCGTCTACGATCCGTTCGACCCCGCGAGCAATGTGCGCGTGGCCGCCGCGTACCTGGACTGGATTCGCGCTCAACTGGTCAAGCAAGGCCGGCCAGAGCCATATTGGATGCTCGTGGCCTACAACTGGGGGATCGGCAATGTGCTCAAGCTGCTCAAAGCAGGCGGGAGTTGGGGCCAGGTTCCCCCCGAGCGCCAGGCCTATGCCGTGGACATCACCCTGGGCGCCGAGGCCAACGCGGTCGCCGAGCAGATGACCGCGGCCGCGCGGACCACGCAGGGCTGAAACAAAGGAGGGCCCGTTTGTATGAGCGACGCGCTTCCCACCGACCAGGAAATCCTGGCGCTGCTCGACCGCCACCTGAGCTCCATCTGGGCGGGCGATCTGGCGGCCTATAGCGCGACCACCGCACCCGACGTCACCTTTTTCGAGTGGTACATCAGCACGCAGCGCATTGACGGCCTGGAGTTTCATCTGCGCGAGACCGCGGCGAACCGCCGGGCGGCCGAAGACAAGCGTCTGGCGGGCCGGCGCTACGAGGTCGAGCACGAAGTGTTGGCGCCGAAGGTCCAGCTCTACGGCGAGGTCGCCATCGTCACCTACACGCTGTTGATGCGCTACACCACCGATGAGGGCGTGCGCCACACCGAACACAACGAAACGCGCGTCTTCCACCGCGAAGATGGCGGCTGGCGATTGGTGCACTGTCACAAGTCGCCCATGTGGCCCGCGCCGCACCATCCGTTGGCAGGCAAAGCCGAATAACACTTACTTGTCAATTGTAAGCAGAGTATAATCGCTGTGGAGGTAGTGGAAATGAGCGAGCTACAGGTCTTGACGGTCCAGCAGACAGCTGAAATCTTGCAGTGCCGCCCTGCAACAGTCTACCATTTGATCCGTGAGGACGACTTGCCGGCATTCCGTGTGGGCCGCATGTATCGCTTGTCCCGTATCGCCCTGGAAGAGTGGATTCGCGAGCGGTCACGGCCCGAGAACGATCGCTGGGGACGTGAGATGGCGCGAGTAAGTGAGGCTATTCGCGCTGATGCTCAAGCTGCCGGCTTGACCGACCTGGATGCAACGGAGAGAATCGCTCGCACGGTAGATCGGGTGCGAAGCCAGAAGGATCGCACAGTTGCGCGTCGTGTTTGATACCAATGTGTTTGTAGCCGCGATGTTGAGTCTCAAGGGACCGGCAGCGCAGCTTCTGGAGTGGAGGATTCTTGTGGAGATTCGTGTCATACAGGGCAGCATAGCAGAGGCGGCTGCCGATCTCGTTATCGTCAACCTGTTTCAGGGCGTGACGACGCCGGCCGGCGCCACCGGCGCGGTTGACGCGGCTTTGGGCGGCGCGATCCAGGCTGCGATCGCGGCCGGCGACTTCGCCGGCAAGACCGGCGAAACGCTGTTGCTTTACACGCACGGCAAGCTGCCAGCCCCGCGCGTGCTGATCGTTGGGTTGGGCGAGGCGACCAGGTTCAACCTGACTGCTGCCCGCAACGCCGCGGCGACGGCTGCTCGCCGGGCGCGCGACCTGGGCGTCCGAACAGCGGCTACCATTGTGCACGGTGCAGGCATCGGCGGCTTGGAGTCTGCTGTGGCTGCAAACGCCCTGGTCGAGGGCACGCGGCTGGGCCTCTATCGTTTCGAGGGGTATCGCTCCAAGCCGCCCAAGGATTGGAAGCCCGATCCTGATTGGGTCGCCATCGTTGAATTGGATCCAGCCCGCGCGCCGATCTACGAAACCACGGTGGCGCGCGCCGAGGCGGTGACCAAAGGGGTGATCCTGGCGCGCGACCTGGTGAACACGCCAGCCAACCTGATGACCCCGACCATTCTCGCCGAGCGCGCGGCGGCCGTGGCCGAGGAGACCGGCCTGCGCTTTCAGGCTTTGGGCCGCGCCGAGTGCAAGGCGCTTGGCATGGGCATCTACATGGCTGTGGCCGAAGAGTCCGAGCAAGACCCGAAATTCATCATCCTGGAGCACAATGGCGACCGCGATGACCTGCCGGCGGTCGTGCTGGCGGGCAAAGGCGTGACGTTCGATTCGGGCGGCATCTCGCTGAAGCCTGGCGAAGAGATGTGGAGGATGAAGGGGGATATGGCCGGCGCTGCCGCGGTGATCGCGGCGTTGGGCGTGGCCGGCCGCCTCAAGCTGCCGCTGCGCGTCATCGGTCTGGCCCCATGCGCCGAGAACCTGCCCGGCGGCCGCGCCCAGAAACCAGGCGATGTTTTCCGCGGCATGGCGGGCAAGACGATGGAGGTGATCAGCACGGACGCGGAGGGACGCATGTTGCTGGCCGATGCGCTGGCCTACGCCGCACGCTACCGGCCCGCGGCCGTGGTGGACATCGCCACCCTCACCGGCGCCCAATCCATCGCGCTGGGACCGCACGCGGCCGCGGTGTTCGCGAACGACGATCCCCTGGCGGCCCGGCTGCTGGCTGCGGCCGAGACTTCCGACGATCGGCTCTGGCGGTTGCCGCTCTATGAGGAGTATGCGGAGGCGATCAAGAGCCAGGTGGCCGACGTGAAGAACAGCGGCGGCCGCTACTCAGGCATCGGCAGCAGCGCCAAGTTCATCGAACACTTCACCGAAGGCTACCCCTGGGCGCACATTGACATGGCCTCGATGTCGCTGGCCGAGGAAGATAAACCCGCGCAACCCAAAGGCGCAACCGGCTATGGGGTGCGGCTGTTCACGGCGTTGCTGGAGGGGTGGGGAAGCTAGATTACGCCACTTTGCGGCCGCGCTGGTGGAGGACGAACGCCACCAGCCCGGCCAGCGAAACCGCCGACCCGACGGCCGCGCCCACGATCCAGCGCCGATTGGCGGCCTCGCTGAGCCACTCTCCTGCCTGCTCCTGCAGATCTGACCAGGGATCGGCATTGTGCGGGATCAACGCCAGGGCCTGCCGGGTATGTTGCAGATGGGCGGCCTCAACCAGGTTGCGGTAGAGCGCAGCGCGGAATTCTGGCCGTGGGCGCACGGGAACCAGACAGTCGGCCAGCTCGCGGCGGAGGCGAAGAAAAGGCGCCAGTGAAAAGGTCGCGGCCGGGCTGGCCCCGCCTGGCAGCACGCTCTGGATCTTGCCAAGCACAGCCGGTCCGTCCTTGCCCCGCAAACTATCGAGCTGTACGATATTCATCCGTTCCTCCCCCAGCATCCCGGTGTGACGTTACCACTCGCGCGCCTCCAGATCGGCCCGCAATGCCTTCAACGTCCGAAAGTAGAGTGACTTGATCGAGCTTTCGGTGCGCCCCATCAGCCGGCCGATCTCTTCGTTGGAGAGCCGGTTCGCGAATTTCAGGATCAGCAGCCGTTGGCGCTCTTCTGGTTGCCTGTGAATCGCCGACCACAACGCCTGATGCCGCTCACCGGCCTCTGCGATGTGGTCAGGGGTCTCGAACGACTTGCCCGTGATCTCCACATCTTCGAGAGGCGTCAGTTTCCAGCGGCTGCGCCCGCGATGATAGTTCGCCACCAGATTGTGCGCGATCCGGTAGAGCCAGGCGATGAACGGGACGCCGTGATCCTCGTAACGGTGCAGGTTCGCCAACGCCTGGTAGAACGTGCGCGCGGCCAGATCCTCAGCATCTGCCTCATTGCCTGTGCGATACAAGACGTAATGGTAGATGCGCTCGACGTTGCGCTGGTAAAGCTCGCCAAAGGCATCTGGCCGGCTGCGAGCCAACTCGATCAGCTCGCGTTCCTCCAGGCTGGCGTATCCATTCGGATCAGGCACCACCTCGACCCCTGGCAATCAATAAACACCGATTTCTGTCAGAAGATGCGTGCATCTTGGCAATGCAGACCTGTCAGGTCTCGGCTCGCACCTGACAGGTCTCTCCCCGATTTTGGGCCACGAATTCCACGAATTACCACGAAAAGGCCTGAGAATTCGTGCTAATTCGTGGCTGCTCCTGTCCATACTGCGTAAGTCCTGTCATTGAGAAGGTATCGACCGCCACGCAAGATGTTCAGCTCCCCGCGTACACAGCGGCGCCGATCGTGCCCGGGCCGACGTGCGTCCCCAGCACCGGGCCCAGTTCGGCGATGAACATACGTTGTGTGCCGAAGCTGGCCGCCAGGGCTTGCCCGACCCGGGCCGCTTCGTCGGCGGCCTGCGCGTGCATGAGCGCCAACCGCACTTGCGGCCCGCGCGCCGAGACTTTCTGTTGCATCAGCTCCTGCATGGTCTCCAGCGCCTTGGCGCGGCTGCGCACGCGCGCCTCCGGCGTCACTTCGCCATCCACGATGCCCAACAACGGCTTGAGTTTCAGCAGCGTGCCGACGAAAGCCCGCGCCTTGCCGATGCGGCCGCCACGCTGCAAATACTCCAGCGTCTCGACCACGAAGATGACGTGAATCGCGTCGCGCATTTGGATCAGCCGCGCCGCGATTTCCGACCGGCTCATGCCGGCCTCGGCCAGCGCGACCGCCTCCTGCAACATCAGACCCAGGCCGACCGACGTGGTCTTAGAATCTATCACGTCAATCGGTCCATCCGGAACACTCTCTTTCGCGACGAGCGCGGAGTTGTAGGTCTGGCTGAGCCTGGCCGAGATGACGATCACGATCACTTCGTCGCCGGCATCTGTGAACTTCTGAAACAGCGGCTGGAACTGCCCAGGGGTGGCCTGAGAAGTCGTCGGCAGCTTGTCGCTGCTGGTCAGCCGCGCCCAAAACTGCTCGCGAGTGATGTCCACGTTGTCGAGGAACGTCTCCTGGCCGAAGATCACGGTGAGCGGAACCACGGAGACTGCCGGGTGTCCCAACAACTCGGGCGGCGCTTCGCAAGTGGAATCGGTGATGATACGGATCATGATGAGACCTCCTGGATGGATGATGGATGAACAGCCGAGCCGCCCTGGCAGTCGCCAGGCGCGGCAAGATGATGGGTCTATTTTAGACCAGAGCGGGGGGTTTGTCAACGAGGCGAGAGTCGTAGGGTGTGGATGATTACAGAGGCTGGGCCCGGCGCCATAGCAGACGGCGCGCCATCAGGGCGATCAGGCTGCCGACCATCCCTGCCAAAACGTAAACCTGGCCCACCTGCCCCCAGTCAAGCCTCAGCAGGAGCGCGGCGGCCTGGCCGAGGGCAAAGCCAGCCAGCCCGGCCGCCACATCGGCCAGGAGGTGTCGCCATCCTCCTCCGCGCCAGGCGTAGCACAAGAGCGCCACGGTCAGCCCCAAAAAGACACTCAGCCACAGCGCGGGCGAGAGAACCAGGTTCAGCAGTTGGTCTGTAATGCGGACCGGCAACGGGATTCCTCGATATCTTCTATCAGATGCTCAGGGCCTGGGCTGGCTGGTGGACGGCCGCGCCGGCGCCCACTGCGGGCATGTTGCGATCCAGGATCATCCCGCCGCCCAGACAGATGTCGCCGTCATAGAACACCGCAGCCTGGCCGGCCGTGATATCGCGCAGCGGCCGGGCAAAGCGCACCTCGGCCCGGCCATCGACCAGCGGCGTCACCAAGGCCGGCGCCGGCGTCGCCCGGTAGCGGATTTGCACCTGCGCCTCGAACGGGCCTGGCGGCGGCTGGCCGGCGATCCAATGCGCTGGTCCTGTGCACAGCCAATCGCCTCCGAGGGCATCCGCCGCGCCAACGATCAACGCATTGCTGGCCATGTCCAGCCCCAACACGTATAACGGCTGCCCCGCCGCGATGCCCAGCCCGCTGCGCTGGCCGACCGTATAGAATGGCAAGCCACGATGAAAGCCCAGTCGCCGGCCGGTCGTGTCTACGATGGGGCCGGGCCGCACCGTCTCGGCCGCGTAGCGCGCCAGAAAGCGCCGATAGTCGCCATCGGCGATGAAACAGAGATCCTGGCTCTCGCTGCGGCTGGCCGTGGGCAGGCCGCGCTCGGCCGCCATGGCCCGCACCTGCAGCTTGGTATAGGCGCCTACGGGGAACAGCGCCCGGGCCAGAACGCTCTGCCCCAAGATGTGCAGAACGTACGATTGATCCTTTGCCCGATCCACCCCGCGACAAAGCTGCAATTGGCCATTCGCGCCGCGTCGCACCTGGGCATAATGACCGGTCGCCAGATAGTGCGCGCCCAAGGCAGCCGCGTAGTCGAGTAGGAAGCCAAAGCGAATCATCCGGTTACAGACCACGCAGGGATTTGGCGTGCGGCCAGCCGCGTACTCGCGCACGAAGTGATCCACGACGTTCTCGCGGAACGGCTGCTCGGCGTTGACGACGTAGAACGGAATCCCCAGCCGATCGGCGACTGACCGGGCATCGGCCATCGCTTCCACCGAACAGCATTTGTTCGTGGTGTCAGGCATATCCCCGCGCGCGAGCGCGGCGATGTCAGGCGGCTCGACCCACAGGCGCAACATCACGCCGATCACTTCGTACCCTTGTTCGACCAGGAGCGCGGCAGCAACCGAGCTATCCACGCCGCCACTCAGCGCAACGACGACGGTGGGTAGATTGGTAGAATGGTAGATTGGTAGATTGGTCATTGACCACCTTGTCACCCCGTCACCCCGTCACCCTGTCACCCCGTCACCGTGTCACCGTGTCACCGTGTCACCGTGTCACCCGATCACCCCGCGCATTCGCTTCACGATCGCCGGCAGCTTTTCGATCACGTATTCCACATCGGCCTCGGTGTTCTCGCGGCCCAGGGTCAGGCGCAACGCGCCCATCGCCTCCTGTGGGCTGAAGCCCATGGCCGTCAGCACATGGCTGGGCGTGGGGGATCCACTGGCGCACGCCGACCCGGACGAGGCGGCCACGCCAGCCAGATCCAGCGCGATCAGGATGCCTTGAGCCTCGGCGCCGTGAATGATCAGGCTGACGTGTCCTGGCAGGCGGCGCGTGGGATGGCCGGTGAGGGTCGCCTCGGGGATGTTCGCGCGCACCCCGCGGATCAAGCGATCACGCAGGGCCGCCAGCCGAACAGCCTCGGTCGCGCGGTCGGCCTGCGCCAACTCCAGCGCGACTGCCATGCCGACGGCATAGGCGACGTTCTCGGTGCCAGCGCGGCGGTTGCGCTCCTGGCTGCCGCCGGTCTGGGCCGGGAAGAGCCGCGTGCCCCGCCGCACGTACAACACGCCCACCCCCTTCGGGCCATAGAACTTGTGCGCGGAGAGCGCCAGCAAATCCACGCCCAGTCGCTGAACATCCAGCGACAGATAGGCGCCGGCCTGCACCGCGTCGGTATGGAATGGGATGCCCTGCTGCCGGGCAATCTCCGCAATCTCAGCGATCGGCGCGACCGCGCCGACTTCGTTGTTGGCGTAGATCACGCTGATCAGAGCCGTGTCTGGCCGGATGGCCTCTGACACGGCCGCCGGGTCCACCAGGCCATGGCGATCCACGGCCACATGCGTCACCTGGCAGCCGTGATGCTCCGCCAGCTCGGCCGCGGTGTGCAGCACCGCGTGATGCTCGACCGGCGTGGTGATGATGCGCCGCCGGCCGCAGGCAGCCTGCGCCAGCCCGATCCCGCGCAGAGCCAGGTTGTCGCTCTCTGTGCCGCAACTGGTGAAGATGACTTCGGCCGGCTGGCAGTTCAACACACGTGCGATGCGCGACCGGGCATCCTCTAGCGCCGCGGCCGCGCGCCGACCCAGGCCGTAGATGCTCGAAGGATTGCCGTATTGCTCGGTCCAATACGGCTGCATAGCTGCCACCACGCGCGGGTCTACCGCGGTGGTGGCTGAATGATCCAGATAGATCATGGTTCGACCTCGAAGTAGCTGTTTGTAGGGGATTGTACCGTGAAAGTCCCAAACAGCCAAACGCCGCGATGGACCTGACTTATATCATTTACTTTGCTACAGACTTGCGTCATGGTACACAGGATGCCGACAAGCGGAGTCAAGCCTCCGATCGGTCTCGTTTGCGATGTTCTGAGACTTGTGGTCTAATATGCTCTCAGGTCGCCATCTATGTTCAGGAATGTGCACCATGCTCGAAATGTTCACCGAACCGCGGGGTGTCGCCGTCATCGGCGCATCTACAAGCCCTGAAAAGCTCGGCTATCAGGTGCTGCATAACATCGTTCAATACGGGTATGCGGGCGCGATCTACCCCGTGAACCCGACTGCCGAGGAAATCCTGGGGCTGCGGGCCTACCCGTCTGTGCTGCAAACGCCCGATCCGGTAGATCTGGCGGTAGTGTTGGTGCCGGCCAGGATCGTGCCGGGTGTTCTGGATGAGTGCGGACGCCGCGGGTTGAAGGGCGCGGTGGTGATCTCCGCGGGCTTTCGCGAGGTGGGCCGCGAGGGACGCGCGCTCGAACAGCAGTTGATAGACACGGCCAGGCAGTACGGCATGCGCGTGGTAGGCCCGAATGTGTTGGGCATCATTGATACGGTCAGCAAGCTGAACGCCTCTTTTGCCGCGGGGATGCCGCGCCGCGGACACATCGCGTTCATGTCGCAATCGGGCGCACTCTGCACGTCAGTGCTCGACCTGGCCCTGGGGCAGGGTATCGGGTTCTCGCGTTTTTACAGCATTGGCAACAAGGCCGACATCAACGAGCTGGATCTATTGCAGGCCTGGGCCGAAGACCCGGAAAGCAATGTCGTCGTCGGCTATCTGGAAGGGATCGCGGACGGGCCGCGATTCATGCAAGTCGCGCGCAATATCACCCGGCGCAAGCCGTTTGTGGCCATCAAGTCAGGCACGACCAGCGCCGGCTCGCGCGCGGTCTCATCTCATACCGGCACCCTGGCCGGCTCGGAAAAGGCCTACGACGCCGCGTTCAGACAGGTGGGCATCGTGCGCGCCGGTTCGGTGCAGGACCTGTTCGACTATGCCCAGGCGTTCGCCAGGCTCCCCGTGCCCGAAAGCGACGCGGTGGCGATTGTGACGAACGCTGGCGGGCCGGGCATCATGGCATCTGATGCGGTTGAGCGCGCTGGCCTACGCCTGGCTTCGTTGACCCCAGAAATCCAGCAGCACCTGCGCGCGGCGCTGCCACACGCGGCCAGCGTCGCCAACCCCATTGACGTGTTGGGAGACGCGCCAGCCGATCGCTATGCCCTCGGCATCGAAGGGGTGCTGAGCGATCCCAACGTCGGCATGGTCATCGTGGTGCTGACGCCGCAGACCTCGACGCAGATCCCCGAAACCGCGCGCGTGTTGGGCGAGTTGGCGCGCCGCTATCGCAAGCCGACCTTTGCCGTCTTCATGGGTGACCAGGCGATTCGGCCGGCGCTCAGCATCCTGGCGGAACACAGCGTACCCAACTACCAGGTTCCGGAACGCGCAGTGGCCGCGATGGCTGCCATGTGGCAGCACCGCCAATGGCTGAACACGCCGCCTCTGGCCGTCGAGACCCTGGACGTGGATCGAAAGGCGGTGCGCGAGATCCTGGACGGTTTGCGCCAGGACCGGCGCATCACAGCCGGCGACGCGGAGGCGCGCGGCATCCTCGAGGCTTATGGCATCCCGCTGCCCAAGTCGCGGCTGGCGCGTAACGCCGATGAGGCCGTGGCCGCCGCAGAAGCCATCGGCTTTCCCGTGGTGCTGAAGATCGCCTCACCGGACATCCTGCACAAGACCGACATCGGCGGCGTCAAGCTCAATCTGACGACGGCCAGCGATGTGCGCGATGCCTTCGACCTGATGATGTACCGCGCCACGCGGCACATGCCCGAGGCGACCATTTGGGGTTGCCAGGTGCAGCAGATGGTCAAAGGCGGCAAGGAAGTGATCATCGGCATCAATCGCGACCCCCAGTTCGGACCGCTATTAATGTTCGGATTGGGCGGCGTCTACGTCGAGGCGCTGAAGGATGTGACCTTCCGGGTGGCGCCGATTGACCGGCGAGAAGCGCACGAGATGTTGGGCGAAATCCGCGCCTATAGCCTGCTGCGCGGGGTGCGCGGAGAAAGGCCATCGGACCTGGAAGGCATCACGGACGTACTGGTGCGCATCTCGGAGCTCGTCAGTGACTTTCCGGAGATCGTCGAGTTGGACATTAACCCGTTGTTGGTTTTTCCCGCAGGGCAGGGTGTGCTGGGCCTGGATATGCGCCTGGCGCTCCAGGCATAGCGCGTAAGTCTTGCACAGGAGTGAATAAGGAAATGGCTAATCTCTACGTGACTTCAGGGGAGACCTTCTCCGGCAAATCGGCCATCTGCATCAGCCTGGGACTGCATTTTCGCCGCGATGGACTGTCGGTCGGCTACATGAAGCCGGTCAACATCAACTGCCCTCTATGCGATGGCCAGGCGTTCGATGAGGATGTGAATTTTGCGAAGCAGGTTCTCGAGATGCCGGAACCGGCGGCCTGGCTCAATCCCGTGGCGTTGACGCCCGCCAAGATGGAGCAACAGCTCCGTGGGCCGGAGATTGATTACGAACCGCGGCTGCTCGAGGCCTTCACCAAAGTGTCGGCCGGCCGCGACATGATGGTGCTGGAAGGCGGCCGCAGCCTACGCGAGGGCTACATTGCGGGTTTGCCGCCGAAGAAGGTCGTGGATTTACTCGACGCCAGGGTGCTGTTAGTGCTCAAGTACGAGCCGACCTTGATGGTTGACCGCGCCAGGACCGCGCTGAACTACTTCGGCGACTCGCTCATCGGCGTTGTGTTGAACGTGGTGCCCCGGCCACAGGTCGAGTGGATGCAGACGACAGTTGTGCCCTACCTGAAACGTTATGAGCTTCCGGTCCTCGGCCTCTTGCCCATGGACCAGTTGCTTTCGGCGCCCAGTGTCAGCGAGTTGGCGGACGGCCTGCACGCGGAGATCCTGGTGGGCATCGAGAACAGCGAGCAGTTGGTGGAACACATGCTCGTGGGCGCCATGAGCGCCGAAAGCGCGTTGACGCACTTCCGCCGCAAGCCCAACAAGGCGGTGATCACCGGCGGCGACCGGGCTGACATCCAGATGGCAGCGTTGAACACCTCTACCCGCTGCCTGATCCTGACCGGCAACCTCTACCCGAATCCGCAGGTGCTGAATCGAGCCGAGGAGTTGGGCGTGCCTGTGCTGCTCACGAACCTGGACACTCTGAACACGGTCGAGATCGTGGAAGGCTACTTCGCGCGCAGCCGATTCCAACAGCCCAAGAAGATCGAGCGGTTTGCGACGCTGCTCGAAGAGCACTTCGACTTCGCTGAGCTTTATGCGGCTCTGGGGATCAAGAAGTGAACCCCACGACATGCCAGGCACTTCCGAAGCGCCTGGCACGTCGTGGGGAGTTAACACAAAGGCCGGAAGCGGCGCGCCGCCTCCGGCCTTCTCATGCGATGTATTGTCGGGTCAGTTGGCGCTCGGCTTGCGCAAACGCGACAACCGCAGCCTGTCGCCGATGCCATCTTGCAGCGCGGCGCGCTTGCGTTGGCCCGCGCCGTCGCCGCTATAGCTGTAGTTATAGTAATAGTAGTAGTAATAGTAGCCGCCGCTGCGACTGTCCAGCCGATTCAGCGCCACGCCGAGCACGTTGGCGCCGGTCTTGCGCATCTCGTCCGCGGCCTGCGCCAGTCCAGGTTCCCGCGTCTGCCCAGCGTCCACCACGATCACGACCCCATCCACCTGGCGGCCCAACACCGCGGCATCGGTCACCGCCAGCACAGGCGGGCTGTCGAAGATCACCAGGTCCGCGACAGCGAGCAATTTCCCGACCAACGTCGCCATGCGCTGCGACCCCAGCAACTCCGACGGGTTGGGCGGCACCGGCCCGCTGGTCAGAACCCAGAGATTCTCGACCTGGGTTGGCTGCAGGCGACCATCCACCGAGACATCCTCGCCGGGCAGCAACGCGGTGGTCAGCCCCACGTTGTTCGGCAGGCTGAACACGCGGTGCAGCACCGGCCGGCGTAAATCGGTGTCCACCAACGCCACACGCTGGCCGGTCTGCGCCATCACCACCGCCAGGTTGGCAGCGGTGGTGCTCTTCCCTTCAGAGGGACCCGAGCTGGTCACGAGCAGCGTGCGCACCGGCTTGTCTACGCTGGAAAACTGGATGTTGGTGCGCAGTGTGCGATAGGCCTCAGCCTCCGGCGCTTTACTCTGCGACCAGGTGATCAATCGGCGCTCGTCGCCGGCCTCCCGCACCCTGGCGATCGCGCCCAGGGTGGCCAGTCCGCTCACCCGGCGGACGTCATCAGGCGATTTGACCGTGTCGTCCAGGTACTCGATCAGAAACGCCGCGCCTACGGCGATCATCGCGCCCACCACGGCCGCCAACAGGGTGTTGGTCATGGTGCGGGGCCGGATCGGCGACTCGGGGACTGTCGCTGGCGCGGCCACGATCAAGTTATTGGCCGATTGCACTTCCGCCAGCTTGATCTGCTGGAAGCTATGAACGAGATTCGAATAGGTGCTGCGATATTGCGCTACCAACGTTTCCAGGCGAATGCGCTCAGTGGCCTCGGTCGTCTTTTCTAGGGCCGCCTGGGTGCGCGCCAAATCCGCTTCGACGTTCGCCATCTCGCGCTCCAGGCTGGCCTTGGATTCACCCAGCAGCCCCGTCTGCATCTGCTGATTGCGCGCGCTGAAAACCACCGGCAGCCGATTGGCGATCTCTGTGATCAGTTTGCGATCTGGCCCTTCGACTTTGAGATCCAACAACTGGGTATCGCGAATGGGCGACACCGAGACCATCCCCGCGATCGCCTTCGGCTCGATGCCCAGTTCGCCGGCCGTCCCTTCCAGCACCGGCTGGCTGGTGAGCAGGTTGGCGTAGGTGCGCGCCAGGCGCTCGTTGGTCAAGATGTCAGCGTAGGCGGTGCTCCACTCGGGGGTCGTGGTCTGATTGACCAGCAGCACCGCCGCGGCCTGATAGATCGGCGTGCTGCGCTTGCTGACCAGGTACGCGGCTGCGCCGGCCACAGCCGTGCAGACCACGATCAGCCAGAGCCACTTGCGCACCAGAAGCGCGTATTGTCGTAGTTCCATCTACCGTTCCTCGAGAAAGATGCCGGAAGCCAACCCCAACAGCCACCAGAGCACGAACGCCGGCTTGGCGCCCCAGAGCACCGCGTCGAACAAGCCGTGAGCCAGGACGCCCACCAGCGCCCCCAACAGGCCGGCCGCCACGAAACGCCGCTGACGATCGGGGCTGGTCGCGGCGGTCCAGCCGACGACCCACAGGCTCAGGATCAGAATTGTAGCATAGGCGATCAGCCCCGGCAAGCCCAAATCCACGCCTATCTGCAAGAGCAGGTTGTGGGCGTGTCCAATCGGCGTATCGAAGCCGACGGTGAAGTAGGGGTAGAGGAGCGGGATGACCAGGTGAAATGTGCCGATGCCGATGCCGGTGAAGACGAAATCTTGCAGCGCATAGAGCGCGCGCGACCAGATCTCCAGCCGGCCGGCCAGCGAACCGGCCGCGCCGCCCTTGCCCAAAAGCTCCAGAAGTGTAAGCGGCCCAACACGCCAGACGATCACGGCCGCGGCGGCCGCAAGCGCCAGACTACCGAGCCGATGCCAGCCGCCCAAGGCGACGAAGAGCGCGAGCAGACCGACCGCCAGCCCCATCAGCGCGCCGCGCGAGGCCCCCAACACCATGACCGCCGTGGCGGCTGCCGCCAGGGCGATTCCTGCGACTCTGACGGGCCATCGCCCTGGCGCCAGGGTCAGGGCAGCCGCCATGATTGCGGCTGGCAGCAGCGCGCCCGCGAGCACATTGGCGTTCACCGTGTCGGGGATGCGCCGCGTCAGCGCGAGCAGGGCCGCGGGGATCGGCAGGCGTCCGCGTAGGCCATCGGGAACCAGGAGCACCGCCAACAGCAAGCCCGCGCCGACGAGCAGAAACCCGTAGAGCGGCCAACGCGGACGTCGCGCCACGCGCCCCACTGCCAGCACCAGGTAGAAGAGCGCGATGCCTGCCAGGACATTGGCGGCCGCCGCGATGCTGGACGGCTTATCCGCGGAGGCCCAGTAGTTGACGGGCAGCCAGAGCGCGATGAAGGCCAGCGGCCAGTCGGCTGGCCCCCGGCAGTCTCGCGCCAGCCCGGCGAGCAAGCCCACCAGCCACGTGGCGGCCAGCGCCATCGTGACCAGCGCCAGCGTCTGGCTGGGACGCACCCAGGTCAGCAACGCCAGCCCCAGCCAGAGCGCGGGCAGCCAGACGAAGCCGGTTTGCAGGCGTTGGAGGATGGATCGCGTTCTCGTTTTCATGCGTTGCCAATCTCTCGCTGGAAGAACTCGTCGAAGATGGCCATCAATCTGCGCGTGACCGGCCCGACTCGGCCGTCGCCCACGGGCTGGCCATCAATGACGGTGATGGGCATGAGGCGTCGGCTGCTGCTGGTGATGAAACACTCGGTCCAACGCGGCAGGTCAGCCAGGCGCAGCCGGCGCTCCCGCACGATCACACCGTTCTGGGCCGCCAGCTCCATCAACTGTGTGCGCGTGACGCCGGAGAGGACCTGGCCGGCCGGCGCGGTCAGCAGGATGCCATTCAGAAGAGCGAACAGGTTGCTGTTGGAGCCTTCGGTCAGACAGCCATCGTGGTGCAAAAACGCCTCGTGGACCCCGGCCGCGCGGGCATGTTTCTGAGCCAGGTAGCTCGCCAGGCTGTTCAGCGACTTAGCCTCTGGCAGGCAGCGCCGGGCCTCGAAGGTGATGGCGGTCGCGCCTGCGGCGTAGAACTCGGCCGGATAGACTGCCGCGGGTTGCGGCCAGATGAACACCGTGGATTCTCCGTTGTTGTTCGCGCCCACGACGAAGATGCGCAGCGTGCAATCGGGACGTCCGTGCGCTGCCAGAAGGTCGGCGATCCACCGCTCGAAAGCAGGCAGATCAGCGGGCAAAGGCAGTTCGATGATCGCGGCCGAGCGCGCCAGGCGCTCCAGGTGCGGCCTTTGTGCGAACACAATCCCCTTGAACACGGGCATGGATTCATAGACGCCATAGGCGCCATAGAGCGCCGGATTGAAGACGGGTATCAACGCCTCCGCGGGCGAGATCAACGCGCCGTTGCGGGAGACATAGCTGGGGAAAGACACAGGGCATTCGCTCCGAAATGGCATGATTAGCGGTTGTCTATCTGGGTTGGCCGCCCATCAGGGCGGCGATCTCCGCCAGTCTCGGCAGAGGGGCATCCTTGGGCCGGCGCTGGCAGCTCAGTCCGGCTGCGGCGCAGGCGAATCTGACCGCGTGCTCTAGCGACCAGCCCGCCTGAAGCCAACTGTAGATGATGCCGGCCTTGAACATGGTTCCCGCGCTGCTGGTATCTCCCACGTCGCGGATTTCATAGGGTTCGACCCCGAAAGGCGAGCCATCAGCGCGCACCACGAGCACCGGCCGCGGGCCATCGGTGATGATGACCACGCCCGCGCCTTGCTGCTGCAGGGCGAGCGCGTGATCGTACTCGTACGCGCCGGGAAAATTGAGCTTGAGCAGAGCGCCCGAGATGATCACCACGTCGCTCAGGCTGGCCAGCGGGCTTTGCGGCCAGAGGGCGTCGGCTGTGATGATGCGCTTGCCCAAGACGTGCGCCGCGCTCGCGGCCCGTTCGCGTTCAGCGCAGCCGTAGGCGTCCACGCTGAGAAGCTGCGCCTGCTGCATCATCTCCGCGGTGAGTTCGGTCTGGGGGGCCTTTTCGTAACCGGAGGTGATGCGACTGCGCTCACCGTCAGGCGTGACGATGACCCGCGCAAAAGGGGTCGCTACGCCAGGATCTTGCCGGATATAGCGCGCATCGAGGTCTGGGTGACGAGACAACTCCTCCAGGATGAATTTCGCCCGCCGATCGGTTCCGATGACGTTGCCTGCCACCAATACGCGCAGGCCCCATACAGCCAGCGGCAGCGCGACCTTGAGAGCTTCGCCGCCCAGCTCATCGTGTTCAGAGATGGCCTGCACATCGCGGCGGGGGCCCGGCAGGTGCGGCACGTGGATGATGTTGTCTACGCTGACCGTGCCGTAGCACAGGACGTCGTATTGATTTTCATCACCGGGCATGAAGCTTCCTCTATCAAGGCGCTGCGCAAGTCAGGCTGCGATCCTGGCCCAGGTCTGTACGCCAGTCGCAAGTCCCCATCTGCACGCGCAGGGCCGGCGCGAGTGTTCCCGCCTGTTTGCGCGCCAGCAGCCGGTAGGGCGCGGCCGAAACCGTCTGCGGCAGCCGGTAGCGCAGGATCACAACATGGCGGCCGGCCGGCCGCAAGACGAAATCGCCGGTGAAGACGGCCGCGCCCCGCTCGCCCCGCTCGGTCTGTGGCCGGTTGAGGCCCTCGGACGCCAACAGCTCGCTGTCGGCCGGCGCGTAGACGCGCAGATAGTCCCAATAGCAGCGCCGAATCATCTCATCGTAAGAGTCGCCATAGCGTGGGGTGCGGTCGCACGGCTGGTCCGCGGGCAGCGCACCCGCCGTATGTGTGTAGGTCAAGATCAGGGTGGCGGTCAGCGCCCCAGGAGCACGGCCATCGGGTTCCACGCGGTAGGCGATCGCCTGCTGGACCGCTGCATTGACTTTGTTGTAGCCCAGGTTGCTGTCCACCACGGCCAGGAAATCGGCGCCGGCCAGCGGACGCAGACCGCCGTCCCAGCCGCGCTCTGCCAGGAGCGCAGCCACGGTCGGGTCGTCCACTGCGATCTGCAAGTGCCGGCGGTCGAGCATCGTGAGCAGGGCGTTTGCCAGGGCAGCGGGGTTCAACTCACCCCCTCCCTGGAGCTTTGCGAGCGCCGCCGCGACCAGCTCGCCCATGAAGTCCTTGCGCTTGCGCCACCAGTCGGATGAGCTGGCCTCTTGCACAGTCGCTTGTGTGGTGGAAGGGGCGGTCCAGGCCTGTTTCATCTGGGCGATGGCATTGGCGCCCGTGACCGGGCCAGCCATCCCTGGCACGTTCAGCGGCTCCAGCGCGGCCACCAGCAGGCGCACCGCCTCGAGATCCAGGGCGATGGCGCCATCCGTCGCTACTCCCTGATCTTGCTGGAAGAGCGCACGCGCCACCTCTGCGCTGGTGGGAAAGTCGGGCGACCAGTTGCTGTCGCGCAGCAAGAGCATCTGCGCGCCGACCTGCTCGGCCAGCGCCGCAGGCGGTCGTGGATGCGGCTGCTGGAGGTTGTCCACCACATAGCTGTCGCTCAGCTTGAGGTCTACGATCTGGCCGGCGTCCAGGCGCACGACCCCCACACCGCTGATGAAGCCGCCCGCGCCCCGCAATTCGTGGTTGTTTTGCGCCAGGATCAGGTAGCTGCGCGGCTCATCGGCGCCGAGCAGCGCAGGCGCAGCCTGGGCCCCGCGCACCGCAGCGACCGCCAACGGCAGGTAGCGATCCAGCCGCGCCATCAGGCGCTCCACTTGCGGATGCAGTGGCCGGCCGATTCCAGCCAGCAGCGTCTCGGCGCGCGCCAGCCAGACGTCGGCCTCGGCCAGGCGCGGCGCGGCCTGCGCCAGGGCGGGCACGGCGCGGCCCAATAGATCGCCTTCCCCGCGTTGGTCGAGAAGGTCGGTGACGGGGGTCAAGGCGTCCAGCGTGGCCCGCCCCCCGCCGATCAGCTCGACCGCCAGGTCAACGAGCGCGGGCGCGGCTTGCACGGTGGCGCCGATCCGCGGGAGCCAGCCGAGCCGGCCCGCCGCCCACAGGAAGGGCCGGGCAGCCGAACGCGTCGCCGTAAGGTGCTGTTCGAGCGCGGCCAGGTCCTGCCGCACGATCGGCAGCGCGGCCGGCGAGAGATCGCGGGCCGTCGCCTCCAGACGGCGTAGATCGGCCAGCGCCAACCGCGCGTAGGTCGCCGTGCGCCAGCCGCGCCATCCCAGCCAGCCCACTGCCAGGATGACCAGCAAAATCGTTGCGTAGATGAGCACTCTTTTCCAGTTCATGGCAGCACCAATCGCACCAATGACCCCTCAGCCGGTCCTTCCGTCAGGCCCGATAGTACGACATTCAGCGGCTCGCCGCGGTAGAGCGGTTGCACGGCCGCGGCGGCCAACACGAACTGATCGAGCAAGGGCAGGCTTCCACCCACGATCTGCAGCAGCTCCGGGTGTCTGCCTGCCAGGGTCTCGCGATACCAGCCAAAGGCGTAGAGGTTGACGTTGATGGGAATCAGATCTGGTCGAATCTCGCGGCCATAGATGGCGTACCACAACGCAAACGTCGGGCCATCGGTGGCCGCCAAGATGATCGCGGCGGGCTGTGCGGTCGCTAACACGCCGTCCAGATAGGCTTGCGCGGCTCGATCGTGGCTCAGGTCCATCTCGCTCCAGAAACGGAGAGCCGGCATGGCGGGAAGCGCCAGGAGCAGAGCGATGGCGAGGCCGCGCAGCGCATAAGAGACCGGCCGGCTAGAGCGCCGGCTATCGCCCCCCGCGGATGACGTGAGGGGTCCCCGGCGAAGCCGCTGCAGGGCGCGATCGCCTACGTGCAACCCATAATCCAGACCCGCGGCCAACCACGTAGTTGCGACCGCCCACACGGGAATCAGGTAGACGTGCGAATCAGGGCTTTTGTAGCCCACGGCGAAAGCGCTATAGACCAGCCCCACGATGGCCGTCAGCCGCCACCACGCATGATCCCCGCGATCGAGCCGCCAAAGTCCGACCAGGGCGAGCAATGCGGCCCACGGACCGCCGAACTGACGGAGCGCATCGGCCACCCACGCGGCCAGCCGGCCGGGCAGATAGGCCCAGCCCACGTTGAAGGCCAACCCCTGGTAGACCTGGCCGGAGACCAGCCACCAGAAGCGCTCCAGGGTGCGCGGATCGCCCCAATTCACCGGCGGGTTGCCGGCCGCGGCCCAAGGCAAATATGCGTAGACGCTCAGCCCGACGGCAATCGCGAGTGCAATCTGCAATTTGCAATCTGACCCCCGATTGGACCACAACCAGGCCGCGCCCCCCGGCAGCAGCAAGGCCAGGGAGACGTGGTTGCCCATCCCCAAACCAAAGATGAACCCGGCCAGGATCAGCCATGCTCCGGGCCTCCCGCCAGTCTTCTGCCCTTCGCGCCAACGCCAGAGGGTCCAAAGAATCGCCGCCACAAACAGGGCGTTGAGGGTGTACACCTCTGTGACGACCGCCTGGCTCCACAAGGTTGGCGAGGCGGCCCAGGCAAGGGCCGCGCTGAACGCGACCAGGCCGCGCCAGGACCGGGAGGGGAGGACGCGGCGAATCAGGTCAGCCATCAGCGCCACAGACGCCGCCGCACACAACGCTGACAGCCAGTTGCCCGCGCGGGCTGGATCGCTGGCGAACAACGCGATCGCGGCGCGCAAGAGCAGTTGATAGGTGGGATAGCCAGGGGGATGCGGCACGCCGCGCGTCAGCGCCGCGGCCAACAGATCGCCGCCATCCGCGGCGTTGTGCGCCCACGTCAGACCCGGCGCGAGTGTGCGGCTGTAGAGCGCCAGCGCGGCAAACCCACACACGGCGGGAAGAGCCAGGGCGGACCGCCAGATGGTGAGGATGGTACGCGGCGCGCGGGGCACAGACGCCATCTCCCGGCTCGCCTGTCTCAGCCCGAGACCGATGAGTGCGCAATCAGGCCCGGGAATGGGTCACTGAGGAGCGCTGTCCTGAGAGTGGCCCACCAAGTGCCTGGCACTTGGTGGGTTTCAATGCCGGTGGGCGGCAGCTCGGCAGGCGGCAGCGCCAGGGCCACGCTTGCGCTAGCCGCGGCCCGGCCGGCGACGAAGATGGCGACCCGGCCCAGCAGAACCCGACCGGCAGGCGCATTGCGCTGCACGGTGACGCCAAAGGATGCGGTCCAGCGTTCACCTGGCGCCAGGCTCACGATCTGGCCGCGCAGCGTCCGGCCCTCCCAGACGAGCGAACTGCCAGGCGGCAGCGGACCCGCGTCCAGGCCGTCCGGCAAGGTGCTGAGCACGAGGATTTGGGTGATCGGCTGCGCGCCCCGATTCGTCAAGGTGAGGGTGAGCTGTACGGCCGCGGCCGGCCAAACCTGTGCGGCGCTGGCTTCCAACGCGGCCGCCAGGAAGGCAGCCGCGTCGGGCGTCGGCGTCCGCGTGGGCGGCAGGGTCGGCGCGGCCGGCGCCAGCGTGGCGGCTGGCGGCGCGAGTGTGGCCGGCGGCGCTGTCGGCGGTGGTGTGGGCGGCGGCGCGGTGGGAGGCTGCGAGCCGCGCGGGGTGACCGTTGGAATCGTGCCGCCCTGGTGCGGGCCGATCTGGCCAGGCGTGGCCCATGCCTGCGGGCCGACGCCCAACAGGCCGATTAGCAGCAGCGCAGCCAACAAATACATGGTCAAGCGCAAGTTATGGCTCATCAGAACACCCCCCTGCGCAAAAGATCAAGTCGCCAGGCGCGCCCGAAACAGCGACGCGCAGATAGCTCCATCATTCGGGCCACCGGCTCAATCCAGGCGGCCCTGCGGCGCCATCAGTACGAAAAAAAGGCGCTGCCGCGCGACCAGCGCGATGTCTACGAGCCGGTTGTTGCCTTCATTGCTCTCGGGGATCGCCTGATCCGGGTCCACGACCGCCACGAAAGTATGCGCGCCGATCGGCAGATCAGGCCACACCAGCGAGACCGTCCAGTCGGAGCCGGATGCCAGCCCCACGCGCCCCAGGCTCGCGCCGACAGGTTCCAGGCCGCGCCACACACCCACGGTCGCCGGAACGGCGGGCGCCAGCGCGCCGCTGTTGGCAAGCTGGAACTGGAGATGGGCGGTAGCCAGGTCGCCCGGTCGCGCCAACGGGACCCCCACCTGGCGGACCTGAACCAGGGTCAAATCGGTCGTCGCCGGCGCTGTCACCCCGCCGCGATTGTCGGCCAGACTGGTCTCTGGCGCGTCGTTGCCCAGCCCGACGACCAGCCAGGCAGTGCGCGGGCTGGTCACAACCGGCGTCCATGTCTGGGCAGGCACGGTCCCACTTTGACCAAACTGCAACGGAGCCGAGATGACGTGCGAAGCGATGACCTGCCCGCCGGCCTGCGGTTCGCCGTCGTACCACGTGGCCCGATAGGCAGGAGGCGTGATCGTCAGACCGGGGCTGGGTTTGGCAGGCTGGGTCAGTGTGACCGCGGTCTGGCTCAGTATGATCGAGGCGGCTTCGCCGACGCGCAAGGGGCCGCGCTGCACGCGCCAGCCGGTTGGGCCAACAGCCAGATTGACCGCGCCGAAGTCCACCGACACGATCAGCAGGTTGTTATCCTCACGCGACTCGGTCACCTGATTGGCGGCGTCCACCTCCACGGCGATCTCGTGCTTACCGTGCGCAGGGGTCTGCCAGTCCAGCCTGGCCGTGACCGTGCCCGCGTAGCGCGCAGGCACAGTTGGCGCTGCGACGGTTCCCAGCAGCGTACCGCCTGCGTTGGGAGCGCCCTTCCAAAAGCGCACCTGGGAAGCGGCCGAGACTGTGTTGCCCTGGTTGCGAATGTCCACCTCGAGCCTGACAACGCCGGTCTGCCCGTAGACCAGAGGGTTAGGTGTGATCGCGCGGAAGCTGGCCGGCTGAAGGTCCACATAAGGCGTAATCCGAGCCGCAGCGTAGCGCGCAAAATCGGCGCCCAGTGGATAGAGAGCTTTGGTCACCGGATTCATCAGCGCGCTGTGGGTTGTGCCCCAGCCGAAATTGTCGTCGTCCAGGCTGTACCAGGCCCACTGTTGCACCAGGCGATAGTCGTCGGCGGGATAGCCCAAGGCGAGATCATGAGCCGATATGAAATAGTCGAAGGTCGCGAGCATGTAATCGCGGACTCGGGCGTAGGGGTAGCCGAGTTCTTCGTTGAAAAGGATGCCATATTCCGAAACGACCAGGGGCTTGTTCTGTTGGCCATGATCACGCATCCAGGTGCGGAACCGCACGATCTGTTCCCGGAAAATATCCAGGCGGTCGAGCTCGTCAATCTTGACCCACAGCCCACAGTTGGCGCTGATCCCAGGAGGAATACCCGCTCCCCATTCGCCGGTTTCCGTTTGTCCCGCCGGCATACATTCACGGCCGTGGCCTGGCCGCACCTCTCGCAAGACGAACGCGTGCGTGTTCCACACGTCCACCGGCATCGTCTGGCCATAGAGGGTCTGATAGGTGGTCCACACCGCATCCAGCCACTGAAGCCGCAGCGGCGTGGCCTGCACGATGCCGCCGATGGCCACGCGTGCGCTGGGATCGCGCGTCTTGATGGCAGTGTAGGCGCTGTGATAGACGCGGGCATAGGCGTCAGGACGCGTGTTGTCCTGATGGGGGCAATCCGGCTCATTGCCGATCAGCCAGAGGGAGCCGGGGCTGCGATCAATGACGCGCATCAGCGCGTCGCCGCTGGGAGTGTAGCCGGCATTCGTGGTGCGGATGATCTGCGCGAAATCGAGCCCGGCCGGATGGGCAGTCTGTGGGGCGGTTCCCCAATTGACATACCAGCCGGCGTGCAGCGGCGATACATCGTAGTTCTGAATCCCCTTTGTCACGCCGAATCCCAGCCGCTCATTCTCAGAAGGATAGAGCGGCGTGCCAGCGATAGCCGCACCCGGCGCCAGCCACAAACCCACGGCGATCACTACCGCCAACAGCCCACAGACTGACCCTCGCCCGATCTTGCCAACGTGTACACCCACAACCGAATGTCTCTTCACGCGATCTCCCTTCCCACTCCAAGTGCCAGGCGCTTCCGAAGCGCCTGGCACTCTGATGCCAAATTAAGACCAAAGGGCGTCCCGAGCCGGGGCGCCCCTTGGTAGCAGTTCTCTCAGTTGGACTGATGCTGGCTGTGCAGCGCGATCACTTGCGCGCTCGCCAGCGCAGGCCCACATAGCCCGCCAGACCGGCCAGGCCTGTGCCGAGCATCAGCAACGTTCCGGCCTCTGGAATGGGGATGGGGCCGAGCGTTGTGACCAACGTGTTCGGGCCACAGACGCTGGTGATCGTGACCGTCTCGCCGATCTGGAGCGATCGGCTGAGGTAGACCACGAACTTGCCATCAGCTCCGATCACACCGGTGCCCAGCACATTGCCGTTTGCGTCGGTCACTGTCACGATTGACCCGGCGCAGCGCGCATCCCACTGACCGGCGACCACGTTCGAGCCGGGCGCGGGGACTGGGACGGTAGCTGGAACCGTCGTGGTTTGGGCTGCCGCCATAGCGGTCGTGGCGAGCAGCAAGACGATGAGGACTAGAGCTACGAGCGAAAGACGTTGGCGCATGTAGATCTCCTTTCGACATTGCCGTGGCGGGCTTGATATGCTTGGCCCTGGCTTTGGGCCAGGTTTCCGTCCTCAGCCCAGAGCTTGCACATCGCCATGAGTGGATATTGCTAGTCTACCATAGCCTTTCTGGTTTGTCCAATCTGGCAAACGAGCAAACGGTATCCCTATCCAAGGGGGCGAACGCCACGGATCCCCCGCCGTGGACAGGCTCACGTGAAAGCGACCGCGGCCACGAAGCTCTCGCGCAGATGCTCGACCGCCTGCACATCATCTTCGTAGACCCCGTTGCGCGAACGTGAAGAGTGAACGATCCGCCAGCCGCCCAGGCTCAGCGCGACGTGCGTGATCTTGCGCCGCCCGCCGCTCTCGCCGAAGAAGAGCAGGTCGGCCGGCTGGAACGGCGGCGCGACCGGCCGGCCGGCCGCGCACTGCATATCCGCATCGCGCGGCAGCGTGACGCCGCTCAACCGATAGAGCATCTGGACGAAGCCGGAGCAGTCAACGCCGAACGCGGTGCAGCCGCCCCACAGATAGGGCGCGCCGATGAAACGCGCGGCGTCCACGACGATCTGAGCCCGGCGCTCATCCTCGCCGACCGGCCGCGCGGACAACGAACGCAAATCGGCCAGGCGCGCCCAGCCCTCGCCGCCGCCTGCCAGCGCCAGCCGTCCCCAACTGCCCTTCGTCGCCGCAACCTGCACAGCGGTCCCGCCCAAGACCCGGCTCACCAGCGCAGCGTCGTCCTGGGCCGCGGCCCGCAGCAGACTCACCGGCTCGCAGACGATGTGCGTGGCGGCCGGCCGAGGCGCGGCCGCCAGATACGGCTGATAGGCCCAGCCCAGGTAGCCATCCGCCTGGCGGACGAAGCGCCAGCGGCCATCTTCGCGCAGAACTTCGACCACTGCGGCGTTGAGCAACTGGCTGAGCAGCTCGGCAAGAAACGACGGCCCCGCGTGCAGGCCGGTCAGGGTGGTCGCCACGGTCATCAGCTTCGGCGCCGGGCCGCGCAGGATCTCCACTGCGGCCGCGTCCCATCTGACGCCCGGCAGGCGCGCAGCCAGGCCGTCCAGAACGCCGGCCAACGTCGCGGCATCCAGAACTGAACCGGCCAGGACGCCAGCATTCCCTATCAGGCTCCTGAGCTCCAACTGGCAGAAGTGCAAACGCCTGTCGCTGTAAGATTCGCTGATCTCGGCCAGCACCGAGCGCATCTGTTCGAGCATCTGATTCTCACCTCACGGTACGCCGACCGCCACAACGATGCGTTCGATGTAGTTGTTCGCCACTTCCACGAACTCGTGGATCAGCCCACCCCACCAGAAGGTCGTGCCGACCGGCGGTTTCTGATCGAGCGTGATGCAGCCGAAGACCTGTCCGCGCCGGCCCGGCAACAGGTAGTATTGCGGCCGGCCGTCAATCAGACGCTCTTCCAGGTCTTCTTTACGGCCGATAGCCCAGCGGAAGGGGAAGTCCACGCCGGTGGTGTCGAAGTTGACGCCGAAGCGCCAGACGCCGGCCTGCTGATACCACGACTCCTCGCCGCCGCGCGCGGCCAACGTGTTGTAGTTCTCGCTGAACTTGAAGCTCTGGCCTGGCCACGGCCCCGCGGTGCGGATGGGCACCGGTCCGATGTTGACCACCGTCGCGGTGAAGCAGAAGCTTTGGCCCAACGCCACGCTGAGCTCGCGGTTCATCGCCCCGCGCCAGGCGATCTCGCCGCCGGCCACTTCGGCGCGCGGTTTGCCGCCCTCTACGATCGTCAAGGTGGACGACACGACAACGCGATTGCCCACGCGATCTTCGGCCTCACCGTAGATCACATACTCACCGTCGGGCGGCGGCTCTGCGCCTTGATCCACCCCGCCCTCGTAGCGATACTCGTGATAGCCTGCCGCGCCTGCCTCGACGACCGTGGCATACGGTTTCTCGGCGATGGGGTATTTGATGTCCGGCTCGTTCGGCTTGCGGCCGGCCGGCTTCAGGTAGACCTGAACCCGCTCCGCCTTCTTGGTCAGATAGTAGGCGATGGAGACCCAATCGTCGCGCAGGCCATCCTGGTTGGGCCGGAACACCTGCGGCACCACCGTGAAATTGTGCAGCTCCGGCAGGCTCGCGTCGGCGTCCTTCAGGGTGATCTGCCCCGAAACCTGCGCCGTCCGGCCAGAGTCATCCACGGCCTCGACGGTCCAGGTGTACACGCCGTCAGGCAGAACCCGGCTTTCCACGAGCATCGCTTTGCCACCCACCACGCGCACTTGCGGATCGTTGATCACGCCGCCCCAGTAGACGGTATACCTGCCAGGCGACCGGCGCTGCGCGTTCCGAAAGTAGTAACGCTGTCCCTGCGCATCCACGAAGTAGATGGATACCGTGGCCGGCCGGCCAATGCGATAGGCGATGTGCGTCACGTCATCGGTCCGATCGGCGTTGGGCGAAATGACCGCCGGCGCGACCTTCACGTCGGCCAGGAGCGGCGCAAACGCGCACGCGCTCAGCATCCAGCCAGCGACGAGCAGCTTCAGGATCGGGATAGGCCATCGGGGGAAAACCCGCACAGGATAACCTCCGCAGAAGAATGACGACTGACCACCCACACAATGGCAGTCTAATCTAAGGCGTCCGCTTCGTCAAGACCGGTCTGGACCCTCTGGTTCCGCCTTGTCTTGTCAGCGTCTAGCTTGCGGCCGCACCGGACCCAACCGCACGCGCTTCCCGGCCGGGTTGTCGGCGACGTCCATCACATCCAACCCCGCCGGGTCAACGGCATCATACACCGCCAGGGAGATGTAGTATTCAGCGGTCGCTGCATCGGCCGGCAGCGGCAGGCGATAGCGACCAAAGACGGCTTCGCCCGGCCGCCAACGCATCGTCGGATAGTCGTAGCCGGCCGGTCGGCCGTCCCAGCGACCGAGTTCCCGGCCAGCCGCGTCCGTCAGGACCACCGACGCCTGGTAGTCGCGCGTCATGGCGTTCAGTGCCCGCCAATAGACGGTGATCTCGCCAGCGCGCGGCGCATCCCAGCCCAATAATGCGACCTGGTGGGCGAAATTCGCGGCGTCAGGGTGATCTGGCTGCGGCGCGGCCGGAAAGCTGGCGGCCCCCTGCAATCGCCAATATCGCAAGCTCACGCCCCAGAACTGGCGCATCCCGCGCTGTTCAGCCCCGGCCCGATCCAGGAAGTAGGGCGCAAAGCCGACCGGGTCCACTGTTTCGGATTGCCACAACACCAGCCACACCGCCTGCCGGCCGGCCAGACCGCGGCTCAGCGTCGCGGCGGCGTCGAAACCAAGCACGGCCCCCACATCCAGGATGTCGAGCTCTGGCAGACGGACGGCCGGGATGTCAGGCGCATAGTAGTTCCACGCTGGCCACGCATGTCCAGAGAGGAGGATCACGGCCTCGGCCGGTGCGATCTGCGCGGCCACGGTCGTCGCCAGCTCGCGCCATTGGTCTTTGGTGAACGCCCAATCGGTGAACCAGTTACATACGCCGCGGCCGGCCATGGCGCACAGAAAAACGGTAAGCGCCAGCGCAGCCGCCCATCGCGACGTTGAGAGCAGGAAGCGCCACTGCCGCTCTCTGCTCCGCGCCGCAGGGGCCGCCAGCGCGCCGATGCCGCCGGCCAGGATCAAGAGATAGGCCGGCGAGACGAGCATCAAGTAGCGCGCATTGAATTTCGGCGTGCGCGAGGCCAACCCTAGAACAGCCGCCACAGGCAGGAGTAGGATCACAAGCAGAACCAGGGCGGTCCAGGGGTCAAAAGTGACGTTTTCATCCCTCGCAGTCCGCCGCGCCAGCAGCGCGACGAAAGCCAGCCCGAATGCCGCGCCGAACCACGGCAGTAAACGCACCGCGTCAGGTTCCAGCATCGTCTCCGGCGCGCCGGTCGTGAAGCTGATGGCGACATGGCGCAATGCCTCGCCCAGCTTCAGGCCCCCCTGCCAGTAGGAGCGATCAATCCGGTAGCGGCCCAACATCACCGGCAGCCACGGCAAGTAGAGCGCCAGGATCGCCGCGGCGCCCACCACGGCGATTACCGCCTGCCGCCACGCCTGCGGCCAGGAGGCGCGCCGGCTTGCTCGCCGCACCCAGGCAAGCGCCCAACAGAGCGCATAGGCCGCCAGCAGCGTGACGCCGAAGTAGTGGGTGTAGAGCGTGGCCACGGCCGCGGCCACGAAGACGCCCCACCAGCGCGCCGCGCTCGACCAGCCGAATCCCGCCGCGCGCCCCGGCCGAGTCGCGGCCAGCAACGCGTAGCCGGCCAGCAGCCCCAGGAACGTCAGCAGCGTGTACATGCGCGCTTCCTGGGCGAAATAGACGTGCAGGGGCGAGAGCGCGAAGAGCAGCAGGCCGGCCCTGGCCGCTGCGCGCTGGCCGGGGAAGAGCCGCCGGGCCGCGCTCCACAATAGCGCCGCGGTCAGCGTGCCGAAAAAGGCCGAGGGAAAGCGCAGCGCCCATTCCCCGCGGCCCGCCAGCCGCGTCCAGCCCGCGACGATGTAGTAGTAGAGCGGCGGTTGGATGTCGTCGGCGGTCCAGCGCGTCAGTTCCGCCAGCCTTTGACCCGTGACGTGCGCCGTCACCGCCTCGTCATACCACAGGCTTTGGGCGTCGAGCCGATATACGCGCAAGGCGAAAGCCAGCAGCAAGAGGGCCGTCAGGAGCAGTGCATCACCCCGCGCCATGGTGGGTGTCCCGAAAATCGCCCACCGCTCTGGTCTCGAGGCTTTAGCCGGTTTCGGCCGCCGACCACCAAACCGGCTAAAGCCTCGAATCCACGCCGCCTCTCTTTCATGCGCCGTCCCACAGGGAGGCTGCGCACTGGCGTCGGCCGCAGCATGAACATCTGTCGAGGGCCTGTCTCGCGCTTCGAGTCCCATCCGAAGAACCTGACTGTTCACCATCAATCCAGCGACGCGCAGCATTCCGGCGCCATCAAGCAGCACACATCTGGCCGCGGCGCGGCGGATGGATCAACTGTCACCTGACCCAAGACGAATTCGTCGCCGAGGACGTTCCCCATTTCGTCCACCCACGCCAAGCGCGCGCCGCTCGCGCCGAAGTACCAGCCAATGACCACCGCATAGCCGCCCGGGGGGAGGTCGGCCGGTAGGGCGATGGCGTGGCCGACCCACAGGCCGCGCGCCGGCCGATCGCCGGCCGGTTGCCATTGCGATGTGGGCCGGGGTACGAACCAGGTCGGCATAGCGTCGCCCTGAGCCGCCGTGCGACCGTCAGCGTTCCGCAGATGCAGGAAGAGCGTGTAATCGCGCGGGGCTGGTTGCGGAGTCTGCCCATGCCGCCCTTGCCAGAAGAAGCGCATCGCCAATCGGCCGCCAGGCGCGACCCTCTCGGGAAGCAGATGGCCGCCCAGCTCGATCGCCCAGTCGGCGCTCTCGAAGGCCGCGGCCGCCGGCGCAAGGCGGTTCTCGAAGTCGGCTGGCGACAGACGGCCCCCGCGCCGCGCGAAGATCGGCAGTCGCAGCCTGCCATCCCCCAGCCGCTCGGTGGTCGTGTATGCAAGGTCCTCCGGCCCGGTCTCGCCCTGCGATCCAGATGCCGAGGCCGCGACGGGCTGGCCAGCCATTGTCACGCTGATCATTGGCGCCCACTCGCGCGGCAGATACCACGGCACGCTCTCGGCGACCACGACCTCGCCTGGCCGCCACGCCGCGGGCGGATACCAGAGCAAGGCCGGCATGGGGCGCAGCGCGGTATCATCGGCCGCCTCGCCTGTCGGCGTGAACACCTGGACGCTGATCGTGGCGTCTGCCGGCAGCACCGCGGCGACCTGCCAGTAGAAGCGCAAGCGCGTCAGCCGCCACTTGGGATCGTCTACCAGGTCGTAGCCGAGCAAACGGAGCCGATCGCCGAACTGCACATCCAGCCGATAGGCCGGCTGTCGGCCGCCGGCGCGCGCGAAGTCATAGAAAGCATCGGGCAGCGCCTGCGTGCGTCCAATCCCGGCGGCCCGCCGAGACAGCAAGATATAGCCGTCGGCCGCATCCTCCACGCCGAATTCGCCGGCGCCGAGCAGCCGCTCGACCTGCGCACGCACGTCATTGGGGTGCATGTCGGTCACACCTGCAACGTCGAGCAACACGTAATCCGCGTCCGCGATCGTCGGGAAAACGTAGATCTTCGTTCGGTGCGCCAGGTGCGGATGCAGCGCCGCGGTAGCCGAAACCGCGGCATCCGCCGGGATTTGGGCCATGAAGCGATTTAGCAACGCATGGTGAGAGGTGCGCTGCGGCCATTCGAAGTCGCGCGCCAGCGGGGTCCAGCCCGCCTGGACATGATAGCTCACCGACCAGGTCAGCAGCCAGACCGCCAGGACGATCACGCCGCCGTGCAGAGACGCTCTGGGCCGGTCACGCTGCGCAGCGCCGGCCGGGGCTGACGCTGCCGCCAGGCGCTCTCCGAGCCACAGGAGGCGCCGCGCGCCATACACGGCCGCGATCACGAACACGGGCGCCAACGGCGCGGAGTAGTGCTGCTCGCCAGAAAACTGCCCCGGAAAATTGCTCAGCGTGTTGGCCGCCAACACGGGGAGGCCCAGGAGCAAGTATTCGGGCCCCAGCAGCGCCAGCCAACCGACCGAAGAGAAGAGCCCCGCCAGATAGTCCAGGCGAGCCGGCTGGCGCAGCGTCTCCCACAGGCTGCGCGCCAGATCGTCCAGCCCGCCTGTCAGGTCGGTGAAGCGATGCGCCAGGTAGATCGGACCTGGGGCGCCGTAGACCTGCCGGGCCAGCGGCGCTACGATCACGAATGTCGCGACGTAAAACCAGGCCAGGCTGACGGCCATGAGAGCGAGGCCGTGCCACAACGCCCGCTGTCTGTTGGCCGTTTCCCGCAGCGCGGCCAGCGCCACATAGCCTCCCAGCATGAAGGTCAGCGCAGGCAGATTCTCCTTGACCAGCATCGCAACCCCAGCCCAAATCCACATCGGGCCATAGCGTCGCCACGACGCGTGCCAGAATGCCAGTAGGAGGGGCGTCACGATGAAGGGATCGGCGTGGAAATCCGCCACGTTGGCGGCCTGGAGCGCCGGAAACATCAGGTAGACCAGGGCGAACACCAGCGCCAACCACTCCGCACGGCGATCGCCGCCAAGAGCTCTCCGCGCGATCCAGTACACCGGCAGCCCGCCCAACGCCAGGGCCACAGTCTGCAAGATCAGGATGGCCTGCACATCATTCCACAGCAGGTAGACCAGCGCCAACGGCACAATGATCGGTTCGAGGTGCTCAGCCACACGCGAGACTTGCCGATCGTCGAGGGTGCGCTCCAGAAAACGGCCGTGGAGGGTGTTCCACATCGGCTGATCTATGTAGGACAGATCAGCCGCGAAGGTGCGGAAAGCGGCATGCCTCTGAAGTGTGTAAGCTGAGAAGAAGATCGTGTAGGCCAGGATCAAACCCGCGAGCAGCACGCCAGGCCGAAAGACCAGGCCCCAGCGCCGCCCTCGGTCGCGGGCGGCAGGTCGCGCGGTGCGGTTGTCCGATTCGGTCACGCGTTGCACGGTCAATCTCGCGATGCGGCTCCCACTTCGATTTCGGCAATCAGGCTGCGGAGATGTCGAATTTCGCTCTGGATGCGTTCGATTTCGGCCAACTGCTGCGGCGACACGTCCAGCAGATCACGGGCGCGCGCCAGCTCCAGCTCCACCAACCGCGCCCGCCTGGCGTTCAAGCGAGCGACCAGGAAGCTCGTCTCCTGGGCTTGCTGGTGCACCAGCGCCGCGCGCATGGCGACCTCCGAGGTTTGCGCCCCCGGCGCCTTGACCAGCGCCGGCCGCTCGATCGCCAGCCAGGCTGCCAGAAACTGATTGCCGATGGCATATTGGCCGTAAATCCGGCGCAAGTAGCCGAGTCGTTCCAGGTTGTGCAGCCGTTGGCGCAACTCAGCGAGACTCTGAGACCCGGACGCGTGCAACGCCTCCAGACCGAGCACCCCGGCCTGCTGCACGGCCCAGACGATCTGCCGATCGGCCTCAGAAAGCGAGTTGAAGTCGTTGTTGAAGAACCCGCGCAGCAGCGGATCCACCTCCAGGTCGTCTTCGGCCATCGGGCGCAGCCGGCCCTGCTCATCGAACAGGCGGGCGCACAACAACTGAATCAGATAGGGATGGCCGTTCGTCGCGTCGTAGATGGCCTCGACCAACTCCGGATCGGCCTGCACAGCCTCATCGGATTGCGACTGGAGGATCAGATCTCGTGCGCTGGGCCGGCTCAGGCTGCCGAGGGTCTGCGACATATCGAAGCCCGCCAGGAAGGGCGACGTGGACCAGCTCGCGCAGGCATCGTGCAAGCGATAGATGGCCTGGGTTGAAGTCGCGACGACGCGCAGTCCCTCGCTAGAAGAGGCCAACTCACGGTGGAGGGCTTGCATCGCCTCTGGCTCCTGGCCAGCGATAGCGATCAGCACTTCGGTCTCGTCGCATAGCAGGAGCAGCTCGCGGCCGCCTTTGAGGGTCGCGCGGCGGAGAGCAGCCAACAGGCCTAACGCATCCTCATTGGCCAGGGCCGTCTCGGTGACGCCGAGCGCCTCGAACCGTGCGCCGGCATCGCGCACGGCATCGGCCAGGTATTGGCCCAGGCGCGCAAAGGTGTTGCCCCCTTGCATATCCCAGAAAAGCGGCACGATGCGGTTCTGACTGAGGGCTAACAGCTCCAGTTGGCGCAGCAGCGACGTCTTGCCGATGCGCCGGTTGCCCACCACCCAGTAGGCGCGACTGTCGCCGTGCAACAGGTAGTCGGCCATCTCGCGACGACCGTAGTGTTTGCGCCCCACGACGTAGGCGCCGGTCACGTAAGGATTGCGCACAGTGCTCTACTCCGTTCTGGCCCGTTCGATCGTCTCGTGGGCTGCCCGGACATCGGCCTCGGTGATGCGCACACGGCCTTCGGCCAGCATGTGATTGACGGCCTCCAGCCCATATTGCTGCAGGCGGTGGGGTCGGCCCTGGGCATGGGCCACCACAAACTCCAAAGCTGCGGAGTCCCACTCATAGACGCCGGCCACCGGCTCCATCAGCAGTTGCGCGGCCTGTTCGGCGTTGAAGGGATCCAGCGCGATCTCGTTGAAGAGGTTGTACCAGGGACTCTCTATGCGATCCCATGCCTTGCTGATCTGTACCCCGGCGACTACTGCGCCTAGATTCTGCGCCAGCGGGCTCATGAAGATGCGGCGCAACTGCTGCTGCACCAACGTCTCGTAGCCGTTGATCACGTCCATTTCATCCATCAGCAGGATCACGCGCACGTTGCGCGGTGCGACGACCGCCTTCAGTGCATCCAGGAGCAGCCGTAGATCAGCGGCAAAATCGCGGTCGGTGTACTCGGCGGGCGATTCACGACTGAAGCGCAGATCGGGCGGCGCTTCGGTCAGGAAGGCGCGCAGCACACTCCACGTCGCCTCCATGAGCAGATAGAAGAAGCGATCCTGCGCGGTCCCCTCCAGGTCAACCGAGACCGGGACGAACACCCACTCGGGGTCTTCGGCCTGGCGCAGTTGTTGGGCTAACTGATAGAGCAGCGAGGTTTTGCCCATGCGCCGCTCGCCGTGGATCATGATGCTGTTCTGGTGCAGTGCATTGAGAATTTTGCGCAGCAGTTCATCGCGCGCGAAGAACATCTCGGGTTCGCGCACCGGCTCGCCGGAGATGTACGGGTTGAAGTGGCGCGCCAGCGCCTCTCGTTGGCGCATGGTTTCCTCGCCTCGACGCCGGCGCTCGCGAGCCCGTGAGCGCCATTCTGCGCCGCCCGCAGCAGCCAGCCCGCCCAGAGCCAGGATGCTCAAGGCCAGGATCGGGTAGAACGAATCGGCCGGAACACGCCGGCCGCCAGGCAAAACGACGTGGCGTTGGGGCGGCGCAACCACGATGGTCGCCTCGGCCGGCGCCGAGTAGTTGAACGCCGCGTCGCGAGCCCAGGCGCGCAACGTGTACTTCCCGGGCTGCAACTGCACGTCGCTGTACGCAATGAGTGGGTCTGCATAGATGCGCGGGCGCTCGTCTACGCCCTCCAATTGCACCAGAAACACGATGTCGTTCAGACTGCCGCTGGCATCGCCGGCCGCCAGTCGGACCGCTCGTAGATCGCCATCGGCCAACGACACGATGCCCTCCCGGGGCTCCAACAGGTTCACTGACGCGACCTTGACCCACGGCGTCACTTTGTCGGGGGTATAGCGCACCAGGCCGCTGGCCGCGCCGATCCACACCGCGCCATCCTTGCCCGGCGCGACGGCATACACCTGTGCATTGGGCAGCACAGAGCCTGTGTAAAGTTGCGTGCTGCGGCCATCGGTGCGGGTGAGGCCGCCTGCGCTGCCCACCCACAGGCTATCGCCGAAGTAGCTGACGGCCAGCACCAGCGAGCTGGCCAGCCCGCTGTCCACCGATTGCCATTGCCCGGCGGCATAGCGCCACAGCCCCTGGTCATAGGTGCCGACCCACAACGCGCCATCTCGATCCTGCGCAATGCCGTTCAGAGTCACGCTCTTGAAGGCCGGCGCGTCTTTGGTCGTCGCGATGCTCTGCCAGCGGCCTTCGGCGTATCTGAAAAGGCCGTCATTGTGTGCGCCGAACCAGAGCGCGGCGTCGCGACTGCGCAGGATCGCGTTGATGCGTTTGCCGGCCAGTTCGGGTACCGGCTCCATGCCTCCTGTTTCGCTCCACCGATTGGCGCCCATGAAGCTGCCGAACCACAGGCGTCCTGCTGAATCTTGGGCGATAGCCGTCACGGGAACGCCAACCAGACCATCAGCCGGGCCAATAAAGCGCCACCCTCCCGCAGTCGTCCAATAGCCCACGCCCGTTCCTGCGCCGACCCAGATGCGGCCTCGGTCATCCTCCAGTAGCGCCAGGATGCGGTTATCAGGCAGACCGCTCGCCCGGGTGAAGTGGCTCCAGCGGGCGCCGTCCCAGAGCGCCAGGCCATTCCGCTCGGTGCCGACCCACGTCCGGCCGCTGCGATCGGTCAGCAGGGCGTTGATGCGCTGCTCGGCCAGCGGCTCGTAGCGCACCGTCTTCCAGATAGCGCCGGCATAGCGGCTGACGCCGGCGCTGGTGGCCAGCCACAGCGCGCCGCTGCGATCGAACGTCATGCCGCGCACATAGTCGCCGGCCAGACCGGCGCGGGCGCGCAGGACCGCCACAGGCCAGCCAGGCTGGCGCGCATCCCAGAAGCAACCGGCAGACGTGCCCACCCAAAGGCCGCCGTCGGCATCCCCCAGGATCGCGAACACCCAGACGCCCGTATCGTTTTCTTGCAGGGGCTGGCGCGTCCAGACGCCATGCGCGTAATAGGCCAACCCGTTTTCCGTGCCCACCCACAGGCGTCCGTTTTCGGCCCACAGGGCGAAGACCTGACCGGAGACCAGTGGACTGCTCTCCAGGGCGCGCCAATTGCCGTCACGTCCGCGGCTCCACACACCCTGGCCGGCCGTCGCGGCCCAGATGACGCCATCAGCGCCCCTGGCGAGCGTCCAGATCGGTTTGCCGGCCAGGGCGTCCACGCGCGTCAGGCGGCCAGCCTCAAGACGCATCAACCCGGCCGCCGTGCCCACCCACACCGCCTGATCGCCATCGGGTAGGATGGCGCGCACATCGTTGCTCGCCAGGCCATGTGCGGTGGTCCAGGTCTGGCAACAGACGCCGTCGGCCGTGCGGCGAGCCAGACCGCCGGTCTCACCTCCGAACCAGATTGCCCCATCCGCCGTCTGCTGAATTGTCCGCACGCGACCGGCCGGCAGTCCATCTTTGGCCGTCAGCGACTGCCAGACCCCATCGCGGAAGCGGCTGACGCCATTCTCTGCGCCAAACCAGAGCGCGCCGTCCTGCGCCAGGAATACAGCGGAGACGTTGCTCGATAGCAGGCCATCGTTAACCGTGTAGGTCTGCCACAGGCTGGTGGAACCACCCTGAGCCAGGCCCGCCGCTGGCCACAGGAGCAGACATAGACAGCAAAGCGGAAGCGCCCAGAGGCGCGCCAATCGCCGCAGCACATTTGGGGTGGGCGTCGAAGTGCTCACAAAGATACCTCGCTATAAACTAAACCAAATTCCTATTGACTTCCAGCGCAGATGAATTATACTGCAAAAGCATGACCGGAGTCATATTCGACCCACATCGAGCACGGGGTGTGTGAGATGTGCTTCGCCAAGGGATGACAGAGCAGCAGAACGCAACACTGGCCAGGGCGGCATTGTGCGCGATCGGTACTGGTTGATGCGGTAGGAGGTCAGTATCATGAGTCGAGAGAATAGTCTACGGGCGTTAAGTGCTCTGTTCCTGTGCTTTGCCGCGGTTGTTTACCCGTCGGTGGCCTCTGCATCCCCCGACAGCGCAGGCATCCAGCCTCTCATGTCTAATCTGCTGGCTGCCGGCTGCGGAGGTCGTTATGTCGTGCAGCGGGGTGACAGTGTGTCAGCGATCGCCCGTCGTTGCGGCGTCTCGACCTGGGATCTCATCCGGGCGAACAACCTAAACTACTGGGCCACAATCTATCCTGGCCAGACCCTGGTTATGCCAGACGCCACGACAGCTCCTTCTGCCGATCCCATCTCGCCAGCGCCCAGGTCCAACGCTGCGCCCACGATCATTTGCACCAATCCATACGTGGTTCGTGCGGGCGATAGTCTGTATGGCATCGCACTGCGGTGCGGCGTCGGTCTGGATAACCTGCTGCAGTGGAATGGGCTGACCACCTACTCGATCATCCGGCCTGGCATGTGGCTTTTTCTTCAGCGCACGTCTTCTGCTGCGCCAAGAGAGGCGGCCCAAGAGCCGGCGGCGCCTATCTCGACCCAGCGGGCAGCGCCGCCGCCGACCGCGTCTCTTGCGTTTCGGCCCACGCCGACGCCGTCCATCGAACCCCGTCCCACGCCATAGCTCATGCGCCGCAGGCACAGCAGAATCATAACGCACGCACCAGGAAAAAGCAACTCGTTTACGGACCGACTATAACCTGCTGCAGGACGATGCCGACTCCTGGTTCAGTCAGGGGCAGACCCACGGTCACTTGAGCCGGCCGGATGGCGTCGGCTGCGTCCAGCGCTGTGGCCGGCTGAGCGCCTACCGCGCCGACAAAAGCGTGTGACCAGCGAAAGCGGCCGCGCAAGTCGGCGGCGACCCCCAGTGATCTGAGCGCCGCCACGGCCTCGTAGTTCAGGTTGAAGCTCCCCTCATCTCGCACAACGCCTGCCACCACCGCGCCGGCCGGCAGACTGGCCACCCAGGCTGCCAGCCGGCCGCTCGCGGCGGGGTCGCCGTGGGTATCGAAGGCGGCCGCGCTCAGCAGCGCAGCGTCGACGCGCTGGAGGGCGACCAGGTTGTAACCCCGGCGATTGGGCGACACGTCTACGCCATTGACGTAGATGTGGCCGAAGTCGCCCACCTCTTGCCCGGCGCTGCGCGCCAGGATGGAGGCTGGCAGGCGGACATCGGTGCGGCCCACCGGCCAGGGTCCTTGGCCGACCTGGGCTGCCGGCGCTAACGCGGTTAGGCGCAGCCGCACATCGCTCAAGAGCGGCCGCAACGGATCGGCCAGCGCATCGAAAACGAGCCAGCCGGGCGTCTGGTCCACGGGGATCGAGCCGATGACGCGGCCATCCAGCGTGACCGTCATGTGCTGGTCCGGCGCCAGCGACCAGGCGTAGAGGCGCACCGTCGTCGCCGAACGCTCGAGGGGCAGCAGCAGGCGCACCTCTCGCCGCTGGCCATAGGCGGCGGGCGGTTGGGCGGCGACGCCGGCTCGTTGCCCATCTGACGCCAACTGCCATCCCTCTCCCAAGATCATCCGGCTGGCCTCGGTCCCTATAGCGAACGTCTGGGGTCGGGGCGAGTCGCCGGCCAGTTCGTAGAGCGCCATAGCGCCGTCTTCTGCCGCGAGCCGCACGGGCAGCAGATCGCGCAGCAGCGTCTCGAGCTGGGGCGGCGATTTGTGACGATGCACCATCACGTAGCGGATGTTCAGAAACGCGGCCCACTGCCGCGCAGCCACACGTTCTGCCTGGCCGATCGGCTGGTCGGCCAGCGCCGCGGCCAGCGCGGTGTGTTGGGGCAGATCGGCGGCGTTGGTCGTCGCGATCAGCCGCGCCAGTGTAGGGTCTTCGCTGAAGTACTGGAACTTGAACTCCGGGTTGCGCGAGGTGTTGCCGCCCAACAGTCGTTTGCCGTGCCGGGTCTGATACCACAACTGCTGCATGATCAGGATGTCTTGCTTGCCGGCCACGCGCGCGCCATTGCGCCAGCCCAATGGCAGCTCCAGCAAGGCGAAGTCGGCTGGCTGAGCCGCTATGCGCTCGTACAGGGCGGGCACGGTCAGATCGAAGAGGGGCAACGGCGTGGACAGGTGCTCGAAGATCAGCAGCGCAGCAAGGAGGACGATTGCCGATTTTGGATTTTGGATTGGTGATGGCTGATCAGAAATCGCAAATCGCAAATCCCAAATCGCAAATCCGTGCGCGACGAGCGGCGCGACGCTCAGCAACAGCATCACACTGTATCGGCTGGGGTAGCGGTTGCCCTTGAAGACGGGGAGCTGCGCGATCAGGTCGAACGGCAGCGGGAGGCCCAGGTCGCGGCCCGCGACGCGCAGGCTGGGGCCGAGGGTCAACAGGAAGAACGCCAGCGCAGACGCCGCCCAGAACCACGTTTCTGCACCGCGTCGGCCGCGCCACAGCCCGATCAGCGCGAGCGCGAGCGCGGTATAGCCGAGATAAATGTGCTGGCCCTTGTCCACCGGCCAGAAACTGCCATCACTTTTCGCCGCGGAGTTATTCGCCAGCTCGCGGATCACGCCGCCCAGGAAGGGGTGCAGTTGCGTGGGCAGGGCATAGCCGGCGAGGTCGGCCGAGAAGAGATCGGCAAAGCCGCCGCCAGAGGTGAAAAAATCCCCTTCGGTGCGCAGATCGGGCAGCATGTTGGCGAGAATCGGCGCGATCCCAGCGGCGACGAGGAGGGCAAGCAGGGCGAAACGAGCGATTGGCCTGAGAATCGCCCACTGCTTTGGTCTCGAGGCTGTGCGAAGCCTCCTTTCAGGATCAGCCGGTTTCTGCCGCCGACCACCAAACCGGCTCAAGCCTCGAATCCAGCCCACCTGTTTTTCATCCGCCGTAGCGCCGCGGCCGGCATGAACAACTGCCCTGAGAATCGCCAGCAAGCCCCAGGCGACTGCCCATAACGCCAGGAATGATGCATACGTCAGCTCGGCATAGGCCTGAAAAACGAAGAACAGCGCGGCCAGGGCGGCATCCCGCAGCCGGCCATCGGGCCGCGCCATCCGCAGCAGATACAATGCAGCAAACGGTATCCACTGCGAGCTGGCGATGTTCCCCTGGCCGAGCGCCGCATAGAACAGTTTGGCCGACGCAAAGGCGTAGAGCAGGCCGCCGAAAAACGCGGGCAAGACCTGGGACGAGCCGGCAACCTCTCCGCATCTCCGCGTCTCCGCGTCTCTGCACCTCAGAACCTCCCGACACAAGAGATACGCCCCAGATCCGCCGATGACAAAGGAGGAGAGCAACAGCACGTTGTAGGCTGCCGTCACGCCAAACACGACTTGCAAAGGGATGCTCAGCACGCCGTTCAACAGGGTCAGCGTGTAGAAAGCCAGGTTGATCCCAATCGGCCAGAACTGCCAGTCGCAGGCGAATGGATTCTGCGGCCGGTCAACCAGCGCGTGTTTGACCCACCACAGGTTCCAGGCCAGCGCGGGATCATCAATGCCATCGCCGGGCACGTGCGTCCCGAAGTGCGCAGCCAGAGGCCAGGTGAGGAGCAGGCTGAGCGCGAGATAGGCGAAAAGGGGGCCAAAGACAACTGACCAACGACGGACAACCAGCGATCTCCCCGCGCGTTTGGCTCCTGGGTTGGGGTTTGCGGCCGGCGCATCGGTCGCGCGCGCCAGGCGGCTCGACCGAACCTGCCGAAGCCCCTCGCTCTGTCGTCTGTCGTCAGGCGTCATGCTTCCCTCGTCCACACCCCGATTATGCCATCCTCTCCCGCCAATCGCCAAACATACAAAGACGATATGAATGGCTTGTGTTTTGCGATGGCTTGCGATAGAATGAAGCGGGGTTGGAGGTTGGAGGTTTGACGTTTGACGTTTGACGCTTGACGCCTCCCGCTGCGCCTCCTGCGCGTTGAGACTATCATCATTATCTTGGAGTACTACATGGGCCGCTATCAGGATGCCCTGGACTTCATATTCGGCTACGTCAACTACGAGAAGGTACCGCGCTATGCGTATACCGCGTTGACGCTCAATCTGGACCGGATGCACGCATTGCTGGTGCGACTGGGCAATCCTCAGAACCGTTTCCAAGCGGTGCACATCGCCGGCACCAAGGGCAAAGGCTCGACCTCGGCGCTCGTGGAGTCGGTGCTGCGCACGGCTGGCTATCGCACCGGGTTGTACACCTCGCCGCACCTGCATACCTTTCGCGAACGAATTCGCGTGGCCGGCGCGCTCATACCCAAACAAGACCTGGCAGATTTGCTGGCGCGTTGCCGTCCTGCTATCGAGGCCACGCCCGATGTCATCGCGTTCGAGATCATCACAGCCCTCGCGTTCGTCTACTTCGCGCAGCGCGAGGTGGAGTGGGCGGTCCTCGAGGTGGGGTTGGGCGGCCGGCTGGACGCTACCAATGTGGTGAAGCCCGCGGTCTGCGGCATCACCTCGCTCAGCTACGATCATGTGGAGCGACTGGGCCACGACCTGACGCAAATCGCCAGAGAGAAGGCCGGCATCATCAAGCCCGGTGTGCCGGTCGTCTCCGAACCGCAGGAGCCAGAGGCGATGGCCATCCTGCGGCAGGCAGCCGCGGAAACTGGCGCCCGGTTGGTGACGGTGGGCGTGGATTGGACCTATGACGTAGACGGTTTTGACCGGGAGGCGCAGACGTTCTCAGTGCGCCGGACCGCCGATGCCCACGTCCTGCCGGACTTACACATCCCGCTGCTCGGCCGACACCAACTGGCCAACGCCGCCACTGCTATCGCCATGCTGGCTGAGCTGAGCGCCCAGGGGTTGGCGGTCGGCGATGAAGCGTTGCGCGGGGGATTGGCCGCCACGCGGTGGCCTGGTCGCTTCGAGACCCTGGCGCGGCAGCCCGCTCTGGTGGTGGATGGCGCCCACAACGCCGATTCGGCGCACAAGCTCCGCACGGCTCTGCGCGATTGGTTTCCGCCCCGTTCGGGCCGGCGGTTGGCGCTGATCTTTGGCTCCTCGGGCGACAAGGACATCACCGGGATGCTGGAGGCGTTCCTGAACAACGCGACCGACAAAATCATCCTCACTCGCAGCGGCCATCCGCGCTCGGCCAATCCCCATCGCCTGGCTGAGGATGCGCATCGGATCAATCCTTCCGTGCCGGTCAGCGTGCGAGACACTTTGGATGACGCGCTGGATGAAGCGGTCGCCTGGGCCGGGCCAGATGATGTGATCTGCGTTACCGGTTCGCTCTTTGTCGTCGCACAAGCCCGCCGCGCCTGGGCCAAACGCAACCCGGCTGCCTTCGCGGCCAATGACTGGGTGTGGCAAGACGAGACGCCGGGCGAGGCTGTGTCGGACGGCTGATTGGAGGCGCTTTGACTTCGCACATCACGCAGGCGCCGGGCTTTCCCGGCCAACCGATAGGCCGCCTTCGGCCATTGACTCTGCTGAACTTACTGGCGCGCGGGGCGCGAACGCGTAAGGGCGAAGCGCGGCGACTGCGCAATCGCGAGCCAGGAGGCGGCCTGCGCGCGCTGGAGACTCTGGAGGGCAACGAGTATCCCGTCCTGGCGTTGCCCGATACCGTGGTCTTTCCCAACATCGTGACCCCGCTGTTCATCGGCCGTGATCGTCCCGTGCGTGCGGTAGAAATGGCCGAAGCCCTCGAGACGCCGCTACTGGTCGTGGCGCAGCGCAACGCCGAGGTCGCCACACCTGATCTGGCTGATCTGTACAATGTCGGTACGGCCGCCGAGATCGGCCGGCTGCTGCGTATGCCTGATGGCAGCACCACTGTCCTCGTCCAGGGGATCGAGCGTGTGCGCATCCTGGATCTGATTGACACCGAACCCTATCTGCGCGTGCGCGGCATTCCACTCTATGAGGATGAACGGCACGATATGGCCAGCGAAGCGTTGATGCGCGCCGTGCTTGCCCTTTTCGAGAAGATCGTCGAGCTCAACGCCAATATCCCGGAAGACGCCTACGTGGCGGCCATGAACGAAAAGGAACCGGGTAGCCTGGCCGATCTGTTGTCCCATATCCTCGATCTGGAGCTGCCCAAACGCCAGGAGCTGCTCGAGACCCTGGATGCCAACACCCGACTGCAACGACTCAGCATTCTGTTGGGCCAAGAACTGGATGTGCTGGAGTTGGAGGATCGCATCCACAGCAAGGTCCAGGAGGAAGTGGACAAGTCGCAGCGCGAGTACTACCTGCGCGAGCAGATGCGCGCGATCCAAACTGAGTTGGGCGAAGCCGATGAGTCTCAACGCGAGTTGGCTGAAATCAAAGAGAAGCTGGCTGCCTCAAGTATGCCGAATGAAGTGAAGGCCAAGGCCGAGAAGGAGATCGCTCGCCTGGCTGCCATGCCGCCGATGTCGCCCGAGACGACCGTCGCGCGCAACTACGTGGATTGGCTGGTTGACTTGCCGTGGACGCAGGCCACCGAAGACAATCTGGACATCGCCCGCGCCAGCCAAATCCTGGACAAGAACCACTACGGCTTGCCGAAGATCAAAGAACGCATCCTGGAGCATATCGCGGTGCGCAAGCTCGCGCTGGACAAGATGCGCAGCCCCATTTTGTGTTTCGTTGGGCCGCCGGGAACCGGCAAGACCAGTCTGGGCAAATCTATCGCTGAGGCGCTGGGCCGCAAGTTCGTGCGGCAAAGCCTGGGCGGCGTGCGCGACGAGGCGGAAATCCGCGGCCACCGCCGCACCTACGTCGGGGCGCTGCCGGGCCGCATCATCCAGACCATGCATACTGCCGGCACGATCAACCCGCTTTTCATGTTGGATGAGATAGACAAGCTGGGGCAGGATTTTCGGGGTGATCCCTCTTCGGCGCTCTTGGAGGTTCTGGACCCGGAACAGAACCACGAGTTCAGCGACCATTACCTCGAGGTGCCGTACGACCTCAGCAAGGTGATGTTCATCACCACGGCCAATATCCTGGATCCGGTTCCGCCGGCCTTGCGCGACCGCCTGGAAGTGATTGATTTTCCAGGCTATGTGGAAGAGGAAAAGCTGACCATCGCACGCCAGTTTCTGATCCCGCGCCAGCTTGAGGCGCATGGCCTGAAGGCCAGCCAGATGCAGTTCACCAGCGCGGCGCTGAAGATGATGATCCGCGAGTACACTTACGAGGCCGGCGTCCGCAACCTGGAACGCGCCATCGCCAATATCTGTCGCAAGGTAGCGCGGCGGGTGGCCGAGGAGAAGCCCTCGCTGCACCGCATCACGCCAGCCGCCCTCAACAAGCTTCTGGGACCGCCGCAGTTCACCGAATGGCTGGCGAATGAGTCCGACGAAGTGGGCGTGGCGACCGGGTTGGCCTGGACCGAGGCGGGCGGCGATGTGATGCAGGTCGAGGTTTCGGTGATGAACGGCAAAGGCGGCCTGACCCTCACCGGTCAACTGGGCGAGGTGATGCAAGAGTCGGCGCAGGCCGCGCTGACTTACGCGCGCGCCCATGCCCAGGAGCTGGGGCTGGACCAACTGGACTTCGACAAGTTCGATTTGCATATCCATCTGCCCGAGGGCGCCATCCCCAAGGATGGCCCGAGCGCCGGCGTCACCATGGCCACCGCGCTGATCTCAGCTCTCACAGGCCGGCCGGTCCGCCACGATGTGGCCATGACCGGCGAGATCACGCTGCGCGGGCGCGTGCTGCCAATCGGCGGAGTCAAAGAGAAGCTGATGGCCGCTCACCGCATGAGGGTCAAGACCGTCGTCATGCCCAAACGCAACGAAAAGGACCTGCTGGATGTCCCGCGCGACATCCAGCGCGGCCTGCGCCTGGTGATGGCGGAACGCATGGATGACGTATTGGCCCAGGCGCTGTTGCCGAGCGCCATCGCCATGCCGAAACCCAGGCCAAAACGCTCGCGCGCCAGGAAACAGCCTGCCATCCTCCCCGCCGAAGCGCCGGCCGAAGGGATTCCGGCGGTCGCAGCCGGATAGGATGCAGTCAGGCGCAGCGCATTGGAGGGATGCCAACTTTCGGAAAGTTGGCATCCCTGCCCCGGCGGAGTCTTGCGGATGAACTTGCGCAACCTGGTTCCCTTCGTGGTCGTGGCCCTGCTCGTCCTGGCCGCGGCCATGTACGCCTGGCGCGGCGGCTATCTGCGGAGCGCAGAAGAGCCGACTTTGCCGCTCGATCTGAAGAACCTGATTCCTCAAACCTGGTCGGTTCAGCGGGAAAACCTGCAGCAGTGCAACTTCGACAGCGACAGCGAGCAGGAATGGCTGCTGCTCTACCGCTACGACAAGTCAAAAGACCTGGAGCGTGAGCTGATCGGCGGGGTGATCTTCGACGCCCAGGTCAATCGGGCGTCACAGGAACCGGGCAACCAGAGCCCCTACCGGCCCGCGTTTCTCGTCCCCTACAAACTTCTCCCCGACATCTACACCGGCAAAGGTCAGGGCTACCTGGGGGAGACGCGCGCCGCCTTCAAGACCTATCCGGCCGCCGAGCGCGGCAAGCCGTGTCAGGCGCAAGAAATCGCCATCTGGGGCTACAGCGGCGACGCACATCCGACGCGGCTCTCGATCTTCCGCTGGGGCGGCGAGGCGGTCGGCTATCGCGGGGTTCACTTCGTCGGCAATGCCAGGGTGACGCCGGCCGACAGCGCGCAGCCCATCACAGAGGTCGCCACGTACAATCGCCTCAACGATCGCAGCGCCCTGTGTGACGCACAGTACTTCAGCGTGCCCGCCAGGGCCGGCGCGATCCCTTCTCCCATCGAAGCGAGCGAAAAGAAGGAGGCGCGCACCATAGACTTCTGCTTTGGCGCGCCGCAAGACCCGGCCTACCCGGAAGGGGTCGTCGTGGCGCTGTTGCGCGGGCAGAATCCGAACAACGACACACCTACCGGCGTCAGCTTCTTGATCGGCGATGCAAGCCTTCCGGCTGAGCTCGCAGCCCTGAAGGGAGCATCGCGGCCCCCCTATCGCATCATCGCGATCTCTCATCCCGGCACGTTGGCGCCCCATCCAGGGCCAGGCGAACGTTGGACCTGGTCGCCCCCTGGAACGCCGGCAGGCACGCCAACGGCCGAATCGCAGACCTGGTGGCGCGGTCGCGAACGCGCCGAAGTGACTGCGGAAATCATCCTGAACGGCGCAGCGCGCCAGATCGCCTGGCACTTGACCAGCATCGCCAACGAGCGGGTGAACACCGACGTCAGGTGGCGGGTCGAACGCGTGGAGTGGAGATAGGTGCTCTCCCCTATTCGGTGGACCGCATCTGATGTCGCTGGCTGGCTTGGGGCCGGCGCCGGCGAACGGTTGGCGTTCAGCCCGGCCGCCGCGAGCGCGGCCCGCCTGGCCGAGACGCTGATCGCGCTGGCAAACGCGCACGGCGGCGTGGTCGTGATCGGCGTGGCGACTGGCGGTCGCCTCACCGGCGTCGAAGATGCAGCCGCCGCCCGCGCGCTGTTCCAGGCGGCCGGGTTGCTATCCACCCCGCCGCTGATCCTTTCCTTGCCCCAGATCGTCGAGCACAACGGCAGGCAGTTGTGCGTGGGCGAAGTGCCGCCAGGGCTGCCCCACGTCTACAACCTGGGCGGCCGCTACCTCACCCGTGCTGGCCCCGCGAATCGGCTGCTGACCGCGAGCGAGCTGAGCAGCCTGCTGTTCGAGCGCGGCGAAGCCGGCTTCGAAGCGCAGCCGGTTCCCGCCGCGACCCTGGACGATCTGGAGATGGCCCATGTGCGCGCCTATCTGAGCTGCCTGGCCGCGCCGCCGGCCGAAAGCTGGGAGCGCGTGCTGCTGGCGCGCGGCGGCCTGACCCAGGGAGCCGCTGGGTTGACGCCGACCTATGCCGGCGTGCTCCTCTTTGGCCGCGACCCGCAGCGCTTCGTGCGCGGCGCCGAGATCACCCTGGTACGCTATGCGGGGCTTCAGATGGGGGATGAATTCGTCCGCCACGACGCCCGCGGCGCCTTGCCCGAACAAATCCGCCAGGCCGAGGCGTTCGTGACGGCCAACATGCGCCGCGGGATGCGACTGAGCGGTTTCACGCGACAGGAGACCACCGAATATCCCCTCTCTGTTGTGCGCGAGGCAATCGTCAACGCGGCGGCGCACCGCGATTATGCCATTCGTGGGGACAGCATCCGGGTGCTGATGTTCAGCGATCGCCTGGAGGTCTACAGCCCCGGACGGTTGCCCGGCCATGTCACGCTCGACAACCTGCTGCACGAGCGTTTCTCGCGCAACGAGATCATCGTCCAGGCCCTTTCGGATGTGGGGTTCGTGGAACGCTTAGGCTACGGGATTGATCGTATGATGGTGGTGATGGCCGAGGCCGGTCTACCTGCGCCGGTCTTCGAGGAAACCGTGGCCGGTTTTCGCGTCACGTTGCGCGGCCGCGGGGATGACCTGGTAAGCGCGGAACCGGCCGCGCAACGCTGGGCCAACTATCGCGTCAACCCGCGGCAAGAGCGCGCCCTGGCGTATCTGGCCGAACACGGCAGCATCACCAATCGCGAGTTTCGCGACCTCTGCCCCGATCTGAGCGACGAGACGATCCGCCGCGAGCTGGCCGGCCTGGTGGACCAGGGCTTGATCATGAAAGTGGGGGAGCGAAAGGCGACCTACTACATCCTGAAGTAGCTGACAGTATACCTGGAGGGAACTGATGGCAGACCCGAAGATCACCGCAATCGAACTCCACGAGTACGCTTTCACCCGGAAGGAGCTGGGGACCGACTACAACGGCTTCAACCTGGTCTACACCCCCAGCGGGGTCATCCACAGCAAAGGCTACATCCTGCGCATCCTCACCGACGTGGGCGTGATCGGCGAGTACGCCGGCGGCGGCGCGGCGGAGTATTCCACTCTCCCCGGCTTCACCCACTACCTGATCGGCAAGAACGCGCTGGAACGGGAGCGCATCTACACCGACGTGCGGCGGGCGCTGCGCCAGGTGGCTCGCATCGGCGTGGCGCCGGTGGACATCGCCTTGTGGGACCTGGCGGGCAAATACTACAACGCCCCCATCTACCGCCTCTTGGGAGGTTACAAAGAGGACCTGCCTTGCTACGCCAGCACCTATCACGGCGACGAAAACGGCGGCCTGGACAGCCCGGAAGCCTATGCTGACTTCGCGCTGCGCTGTCAGGAGATGGGCTACCCAGCCTTCAAGATTCACGGCTGGGGCCGGGCGCCCATCAGCCAGGAGATCGCCACGGTTCACGCCGTGCGCCGGCGAGTGGGTGACGGCATGGACCTGCTCCTGGACCCCGCGTGCGAGTACATCACTTTCGGCGACGCGCTCAAGGTGGGCTGGGCGTGCGACGAGGAGCGCTTCTTCTGGTACGAAGATCCCTATCGCGACGGCGGCATCTCGCAGTTCGCCCACCGCAAGCTGCGCCAGCTCATCAAAACACCGCTGCTCATGACGGAGCACGTGCGGTCGTTGGAGCCGCACATTGACTTTGCCCTGGCCGACGCCACCGATTTCGTGCGTGGGGACGTGGGCTACGACGGCATCACGGGGATGATGAAGCTGGCCCACGCCTGCGAGGCGTTGGGGATTGACATCGAGCTACACGGCCCTGGCCCTGCTCAGCGCCAGTGCATGGCCGCCATCCGCAACACCAACTACTACGAGATGGGTCTGATCCACCCCAAAGCGCCCGCCAGCGGCGACATCCCCATCTACAAAGGGGACTACCGGGACGCGCTGGATGCCATAGATCGCAACGGTCGCATCCCCGTGCCGCAAGGTCCCGGCCTGGGCGTGGAGATTGACTGGGAGTGGGCGGCGAAACATCGCACGGGGATGGTGGAGTACCGGTGATGACTGGGTCGGCCCCGCGTGCGCCCACGATCGTAGAGTGATCGCCATATCATCGGGAGGTCAACGTATGCTCACAGATTCTCGCGCTACAGCCACCGTATACATCGGGACCTTCACCACGAAGGGCGCTGCGGGCATCTACATCGGCCGGCTCGAGATCACCACCGGCGCGTTGGAGATCACGGACGTCGTCGCGGGGGTCGCCAGCCCTGCGTTTCTGGCGCTCCATCCGTCGCTGCCCTACCTCTACGCCGTCAATGAGGTGCGGGAATTCGCGGGGCAACCGGCCGGCGGCGTCAGTGCATTCGCCATCCATCCGACCACCGGCCGACTGACGCTGCTGAACCAGCAGTCTTCGGGGGGCGCGGGGCCGTGCCATTTGAGCGTGGACGCGACAGGCCGCTGCGTGCTCGTCGCCAACTACGGCGGCGGCAGCGTCGCGGTCCTGCCGGTCGGGGCCGATGGCAGCCTGGGCGAGCGCAGCGATTTCGTCCAGCACCACGGCTCCAGCGTCAACCCCCGCCGCCAGGGCAAGCCCTACGCGCACTCGATCACGCCTGACCCGACCAACCGCTTCGCGCTGGCGTGCGATCTGGGCGCCGATCGGGTGCTGGTCTATCGGCTCGATCCTGCGGCTGGCCGGCTGACGCCGAACGCGATGCCGTGGATCGCGACCCAGCCCGGCGCCGGACCGCGCCATCTGGCCTTGCATCCCAACGGCCGCTATCTCTACGTCATCAACGAGCTGAACTCCACGCTGGTCGCCTATGCCTTCGACCCCGAACAAGGCGACCTGGCGGAGCTCCAGACCGTATCCACCTTGCCGGCCAGCTTCACCGGCGAGAACTGGCCGGCCGACGTCCACGTCGCGGCGTCGGGCCTCTTCGTCTATGGCTCCAACCGCGGCCACGACAGCATCGTCATCTTCGCGATTGACCCTGCGACCGGCCAACTGAGCCTGGTGGGCCACACATCTACGGAGGGTCGCTGGCCCCGCAACTTCGCGCTTGACCCGACAGGGGCCTATCTGCTGGCCGCCAACCAGGAGAGCAACACGGTCGTGACGTTCCGGCTCGACCGCGAGACCGGCCTCTTGCGGCCGACCGGACACGTGGTCGAGATTCCCTGTCCGGTGTGCGTGCGCGTGTTGCAGCCCCAGGAGCCGGCCGATGCAGCGCCATCCCCACTTCGCGCTGTGGCTGCATGAAGACGCCCAACTGAGCGCGCTGCTCGGCGCGGAAATCGTCGGCCGGACCATGCTTCATGAGTGGCCGCTGTCGTGTGTGCAACGGCTGCGCCTGGCCGGCGGCGCCACGCGCATCTACAAGGTGCAGGCGCCGCCGACTGTCGAACCCGCCTTCTATGCCCGCGCCTGTTCGCCGCTGCTGGTCGCGGCCCAACTCATCGAGCACGGGGAAGGTCTTCCTGCGCTGTTGATGGAAGAGGTCCAGGCGCCCCGGCTGACGGATATCGGCTTGCCGGCCGCGGAGGCGCTCGCCATCGGCCGTGCGGCGCTGGCGCAGATCGCAGCTATCCGCGGCCACCTGCCTGCGCTGGCCGATCTGCGGACGGCTGCGCTGTGGCTCGCGTATTGGCAGACCGTGCTCGACGATCTGTCGCAGTTGGCGGAGGCGGGCGTTTTCGTCCGCGTGGACCAGGCCCTGATGCGCGGACTGACCCGGCAAGGGGCGGCGTCCGATGTGTTGGCGGCCTTCGAGTCCCCGATCGGCTATGTGCACGGCGACCTCACGGCCGGTAATCTGTTCGTGACGCATTCCAGCCTGCGCGTGATTGACTGGCAGCGGCCGCTCTGGGGACCTACCGCGCTCGACCTGGTTTGCCTTCTGGATTCGCTCGCGCTCGACCCGCGCGCTTTCCTGGATGAGGGCGTGGTGCGGTTGTTCTATCTGCTGCGCATCGCCTGGCTGACCCAGTGCGCCAGGCGGTGGTTTCCCGCGGGCGCGGCGACCTATGATTCAGCCATCGTCCGTCTGGCGGCCCGGCTTGTCGCCTGAATGTGAGGATCAATGATGAGGCGCAGTGGCTAGCGTGGGGTCATGTTTCAAGACTGCCATCCTCGGAACACGGTGTTCATCTCGTCCAGAAACCTCTGGAGCGATGGATCAAGCTGGCCGGCCCGAGCGAGGTCCATCGCCGCCACAATGTCCGCTGCGAACTCGATGCCGCCCAGGCTCGGGGTGATGCCCGCCTGTCGGATCGCCTCGATCAGCAGCCGTTTGTAACGCGCCTTCTCGCATTTGTGGTCAGGCGGTGCGCAGCCACGACCCAAAACCGTCTTGAAAGCAGCCGAATCCACCAAGAGCCACCGCTCGATATGTGGATCGGGAACCGCGCAGATCACATGCGCTGCTGTGGCGCCCGTCACCGCCCGGATTTCATTCACGCGCTCCGCAAGCCCCTTGCAGTTGGCATCGGTTGCTATCACGATCAGATCCGGATAGCCGCCGCGCCCGCGCACAAAGTCGCGCAAGAACTGCCTCAGTTCCTGGATCACGGCGCCGTGGCCCCTGTGCACGTTGCGCCAATCGAGCGTGATCTCCAGGCCATCCTCGCGAGCCAGGCGTTCGATCAACGCCTTCAAGAACTCATAGTGGGCGTGGTCTTCAACGAATAGGGTGATCTCACGCATCGAAGTCGCCTCGAAGAACGCGCTCGGAGACCGACAAATCGGGTTCGGCCTGATCGTCGAGAGACGCTTCGACTTCCTGCTGTCTTACGAGCGCTCCCCACGCCCTAAAAGGCCGGATTTCCGTTGCTCCGGCGACCTTACGGCAAACGTAGAGAGACTCATCGGGTATCAGGTCCGGGAGCAAAGTCGAGTGGGTCGTGACAATATACTGCGTCTCCTCCAGTGCAGCGCGGGTTTTCAGCAGCTCGGCGATCAACTTGATCCGCCGCGGATGCACACCGTTCTCCGGTTCCTCAAAACCGATCAGCGCAGGCGCTTCTTTGGCGCCGGTCAAGGCCAGCAGACCAAGAATACGCAGCGTACCCTCTGATAAGACGCGTGCCGGCACCGGAATGCCCTCTTCTCGCAGCCTCAGCTCAACTTCGCCCAGCTCGTTGACCTCGACATCAATGCCGTCAATGTTGGGCAGGAGCGTGCGCATCGCTTTCTCAACGGCTCGGAACTGAGGCGGATCCAACGCTTTCAGGGTGTTGAGGAACGCGGCCAACTCCTCTCCCATTAAGCCGATGTGGCGCACTTCCTTCACCGGATTGGCAGCCCTCATCCGCTCGCGCGGCTCAAAATAGAAGAACAACCAGCTCTCGAACTCGCGACGCATCGCCGCCAGATGCGGATAATGGGGGGGATAGTGCGGGAGCGACAGGATGCTGTGATCCAAGAACCGCTCGTAATACATCGGATGTGCTTGCCCTTCCAGACGGAGATGCAACCGATTCCCTTCGCGCGAAAGGAAGGGCTTGCGCTTGCGAGTCGGTTGTCCGGCTTCAGTGAGAGCAGCCAGATACTCGTCTACAACCTGTAGTAGACCGGTCTTGGGAGAAAACGCGATCTCGATCCGGTAACGCAGATTGCGCTCGCGCACTGGCGGCGCCCCTTTCGCAGCCTCCTCCGCAATCAGGTAGTCAGGAGCGCCTTCGCGAACGACGGGCGCAGCGATGTCAACTTCCTTTGGCGCCAGACGTTCTGTCTCCCCCTGGCCCGCGCCCTTCATGTCTCTGATCTGCTGGTTTACTGCGTCTACAACCGTTGGCGACAACCGAACGTCGGCCTCGATGCTGAAGCACAAACGCTCCTGGGCGCGCAGGCCTCTGAGACCATCCTTGCCAAAGGTAAAAGATTCCAGAGGTTTTCCCCGATATGGCGGTTCGAACGCGTCCTTGAGCGTCCTACTGGTTGCGAACCTGGCGAATAGCTGGAGGGCGTCCAGAAAGTTGCTCTTTCCTGCCGCATTTGGCCCAAATAGCACGGCAAGTTCTGAAAGGTTGACGCTAACGTCCTTAAGGGACTTGTACCCTTGGACATGCACTCGAGTTAGCATGGCACAGACTCCTGAATGACAGGAGTTACGCAGTGCCGTGCGGAGTAGCCACGAATTGCACGAATTTCACGAATTCAGCCGCCTGGTCAACCCATTTTCGTGTCAATTCGTGTCATTCGTGGCTGGTTTTCGGCGCCACTGCGTAAGTCCTGTGAATGACACCCAGTTATACCGCGTTGATGCCGGTGTTGTAGAACATGCCCAATGGCAACAGTCGGCTTCAGATCGTGCTCGCAGCCATTATATCAGCAGCGCGTTATTCGGGCAATCCATAGCGGCGGATTGATACGCGCCCTGGATTTCCCTGTGCAACGCAATCCCCTCCAGAAAGGTCTTGCGATAGCGACTCTCCGCGGGGATCAGGTCATGTTTGCGCATCATCTCCGCGTGGGCGCGGGCCAGGAAGCTCCGCGCCTCCTCGGCCCTCCCACCGGCGGCCAGCGCCAGGCTGCGCCGATAGAGGATCTCTTCGGCCAGGCATTCGACCACCTGGGTAAAGCCGAACTGCTCGAAGATGTCGAGGCTGGTTTGCGACGCGGCGAGCGCCTGGCGAAGATGCTCGTCGCGCGCGGCCGTGTCAGCCAGACAGCCAGCCAATCCCAGGTGGGCGGCCGTCGCCTCGCACGCGGCCGCCATCTGGTACTGCTGCGAAAGCTGATCCGCGACCACCATCTGCCCGACCTGAGCCGCTAGCTCCAACACCCGGCGCCAATGGCCTTCGCCGCCGTGGGCGTTGTGCAGGATCGCTTCGACCAGCCGCAGCCCCGCATGCCCGATGTCGAGGATTACCCGCTCGCTGGCCGCGCGAGCAAGCTCGAGCGCAGACCAGGCCGCCTCGAGCTGACCTGAAGCCGCCTGGATCTGCGCGATGCGCAGCAGCGGGAAGAGCTTGTCGGTCGTCTCGTCCCACAAACCCACGGCCTCCTGCATCAGCGCCAGCCCGCTCTGATAATCGCCCAGATAGATCGCCTCGATCTGGCCGCAGAACATCAGCGCATGGCCTTCGCCCATCCGGTTGCCGGTCTCCCGGTTGAGGGCAACCCGTTTGCGCTCGAACTCGGTCAACTGACGATAGTAGTCGCCGTCGCGCTCGTGCTGTGGGCTGAGCGCCGCAAGCAGCCAGGCTTCGGTTTCCTTGTCTGCCAGGCGTTGAGAGATAGCCAGCGCCGCCTGCAAGTACTCGCGGCTGCGCAGCAGGTCATCCATGCCATACGCATTGCCGATGCTCAGCAGCAAGCCCACCTCGGTGCGCAGGTCGCCCAGTTGCCGAGACAGAGCCAGCGCCTGGTCGCCGAGCTCCTGCCAGACCGGGTTGCGGTGCAGATGCTGCAATTCGCCGACAGCGATCAGCGCTAACATCTCGCGGCGTTTGTCGCCCGTTCCCTGGGCAAGAGCTAACGCCTCCTGCGCCGACTGCAGGCCCGTTTGGAGCTCCTTTTGCGTGTCCGAGCCACTCACTTCGGGCTGTGCGAGCAGCGCGTCCACCAGGAAGGCGGGGTCATCGCTCATCTGGCGCGCCAGCGGCAGCAAGGCGCGGCTGTCGGCCCGGCCGGCCGCGATATTGCCCATCAGAAGCTGGACCTGGCGCCGACCCTCGAGCGCCTCGAACCGCAGCTCGCGAATCGAGCGGAGCTGGTCCGTCTGGGCTGCCTGGCTTTCGATCTGGTCGAGCAACTCCAGGGCGCGGGTGTAGTGTTCCAGTGCATCCGCGTTGGCATACACTTTCCGTGCATCTTCGGCCGCGCCTAGCGCATGATACAGTTCCCGGTTGCAATCGCCCGCGCGCCGATAGTGATGCACCAACAAGCCATGATAGGGCCGGCGAGATTCCGGGCCGACCACATTCTCAATCTGCTCGGCCGCCTGGCGATGATAGGCGACACGTTGCGTGCTGAGCAGACTTTCGTACGCGACATCGCGCACCAGAGCAGGGGTGAAGGCGTACTCCATCCCTAAATCGGGCGTCAGGCCCTGCTCCTGGATAAGTTGGCGGCGCTGCAGGTTCGTCAACCAGGCCGAGACCGGGCTCGGATCGCCCAGCATCGCCTCTAGCACGTTGCGCCAGAACGACTGCCCAATGACCGCCGCCATCTGAAGAACGCGGCGCTCATCGGCCGTCAGGCGATCAATCCGCGCCAGCAGCAAGCCACGCAAGCTGCCCGGCATGTCAAACGACCGGATCGGCTGCGTCTGCCGCCAGGCCCCCTGCGCGTCCTGGCGCACCAGGTCCTGTTCCGCCAATGCGTAGATGATCTCGCGCAGATAGTACGGGTTGCCTTCCGCCTTCTCGACCACCAGGGATACGGTTTCGGCCGAGAGCGCCCCCTGACCGAGCATCTGCGCGATCAGCGCCTGACTTTCGCGACGGGTCAACGGCTGCAGGGTGATGCTAGTTACTCGGTGCGGATACGCGGTTTCCACGTGATGGCGGAACTCCCAGGTTGGCGAGAAGCGATCGGGGCGGAAACTGGCAAGCCAGAGAACCGGCGCGGCGTCGCAGATGGGCAGACATTGCTTCAGCAGAGCGAGCGAGCTGGCATCGGCGAATTGCAGGTCGCCCAGGGCCAGAGCCAGCGGACCGCGCTGCGCCAGCGCTGTGACCCAGGCGTAGATCGCCTGCGATAGCTGCTTCTGCAGGCCTTCGGCTCTGAGGGAGGCGACGCGTCCGGTCGCATCTTCCTTCACCGGCAGCGAAAGTAAGATGGCGAGGTAGGGATGGTAGCGTTCGGCCTGGACGCCCCACAAGTCCTCGACTTGCTGGCGCAGCAGGTCAGTCAGGTCGTGAGCGGATTCGCTGCTCGTCATCTCTAGCCAGTTCCGCAGCAATTCCAGCCAGAGGGCATAGGGCGTCGCCTGGTTGTACGATCGGCAGATGCCGTAGAGCCAGGTCACCGCGGGGAGAGATCGTTCGCCCGCTTCAACGGCTGGATCTGTGCAAGGTGTGGCGAGCTGGGCGAAGTGTTGGCGCACGCGCTCCACAAGCAGCGACTTGCCCATGCCCTTCTCGCCCATCACCAACGCGATGCCTCCGCGACCCTCGCACAACGTCTTGACGCATCCTGCGAGCGCCGCGAAGGGCGCCTCGCGACCTGTCAGGGTCACGGCCAGGTCGTAGGCCTGGCGGGGATGCGCCGAGGCGCGCATCCGCAGTGGACGGTAGATGGCTATTGGCCGGGCGATGCCCTTGACAACGATCTCGCCCAACGGCTGCCACTCGAACCTGGATGCGACCAGGCGATAGGTGTGCGCGCTGACCAGGACCTGCCCAGGCGCTGCCGCGGTCTCCATGCGCGCGGCCAGCGCCACCCCTTCGCCCATGGCCGTGTCCTCGCGGTGCGTGTCAGCCTGGCCCACGCTGGCGACGACCACCTCGCCCGTGTTGACGCCCACGCGCAGTTTGAGCTCCACGTTCCACCGCCGCTGCAGGTCATCCGCACACTCGCGGATCGCCTCATGCATCGCCAGGGCGGCCAACACCGCGCGCTCCGGATCGTCCTCGTGCGCCGCGGCCGCGCCGAAGAACGCGACCAGGCCATCGCCGCGGAACTGATCCACCTGCCCGCCGAACCGGTAGACTTCGGCCGCGAGCAGTTGGAGCACGCGATTCATCAATTCGACCCACGCTTCGGTGCCCAGCCGCTCCATCAGGTCGGTGGAGCTGCGCACATCGGCCAGCACGACCGTGGCAATCCGGCGTTCGCCTGCCAGCGGCGCCAGCGTAGGAGCCCCCGCCGTCACTGCGAGCGAGGTTGGCGAGGCAGTCTCCACCCTCGCCGTGTCGCCGAGCCGGCTGCCGCACCTGCCGCAGAAGCGATAGGGGGGTGGATTGACGAACCCACAGCCAGGACACGCCAGCCCCAACTGCGCGCCGCACTGGCCGCAATACTTCATCTCAGGTAGACTGTGGAAACCGCAGATAGGACACTTCATGCGATCACGCTCACAGGTCAATTCACGACAGAGACCGGGCTTCTCGTGAGAAACCCGGTCTCTGGCCCGCCCTCAAGGGCGATGGGTAGGGGCAGCGTCTGTGCGCCTGCCCGCGTGGGCGATGGCGGCTCTATTGCAGCCGATCCAGCGCCATGCGGAAACGCCTGGCCAGCTCTAGCAGGATGCTCACCGCCATGTCAGCGTCATCCTTGAGGATGCTCAGGAAGTCCCAACGCGTGAGCGCGAGACACTCGGTCGGTTCGATCGCGATCACTGTGGCCGTGCGCAGCCCATCATCCAACAAGGCCAATTCGCCGAAGAAGTCCGTGGGGCCAAAGGTGTTGACGACTACCTGCTCGCCGTCCGCGCGGCGTCGCCGCACCTCTGCCTTGCCGGAGACGATCAAGAAGAACCCTTCGCCGCCTTCGCCCTGCGTGACCATGCTCTCGCCGGCCGCGTAGCGACGCTGGACGAAACGTTGAGCCAGTTTCCCAAGCTGGTGGTCGTTCAGACCGCCGAACAGGGGAACTCGGTGCAAGAACTGGACGGTATTTGCCGTGACTGCCATGCAGCGCCTCCTCAAAGAGGATGTCAGGTTTCCTCTTATACCACAAAGACCGCGATGAACGGGATCGCCAGCTCCACGACCAGCGTCCATGCGAATAGATCCCACGACTCGTGCTTCCCGAAGCGTCTGCGGTGATACTCGGTAGAGACCACAATGAAACCCACCAGGCCGATCGCTGCCAGCATGACGATGACATCGCCGAGCAAGACCGCCGGCTGCCGTTCCCGCGAGAAACGCGCATAGATACCGAAGAAGATTTCCCGGACGAAGTAGACATCCACGATCCCGAGGCCGATGGTCGTCAGCCACAGCGCGAGCGCGGCCAGGCGTTGCAGGATGATCTTGGGTTGCGACATGAGCTTATCTCCGGCGGGCGCTGAGAAGGAGGGACAGGCGCATCCCCGCTTCTTCTACGCAGAAGTCGAGACGAGGTTGCGCCCAAGAAGACCAACCACCGGCTCGCCAGTCCGTCCTGAAAATGGCCTCCCACGTGCCAGGCACTTCGGAAGTACCTGGCACGTGGGAGGTTTGCTCTCATCCCTGCCTTCTGGGTCGTCACACCCCCCGCAGCTTCAGCTCCTCGGCCAGATGGCAGGCCACAAAGTGATCGGCCCGGAGCTCGCGGAACTCGGGCGACTCCTGGCTGCAGATGTCCCTGGCGTACTGGCAGCGCGGATGGAAGTAGCAGCCGCTCGGCGGGTTGGAGGGATCGGCCACGTCGCCCTGCATGATGATGCGCTCCGACTTGTACTTGGGGTCGGCTTTGGGCACCGCGGACATCAAGGCTTCGGTATACGGGTGCAGGGGATGGAGGTAAAGCTCTTCGGCCTCTGCCATCTCGACGATCTTGCCTACATACATCACCGCGACGCGATTGGAGATGTGCTGGACCACGCTCAAGTCGTGCGCCACGAAGATGTACGCCAGGTGAAAGTCGCGCTGCAAGTCCTGCAGCAGATTGAGCGTCTGCGCCTGGATCGAGACATCCAACGCGGAGACCGGCTCGTCGCAGATGACCAGCCGCGGGTTGAGCGAGAGGGCGCGCGCGATGCCGATGCGCTGCCGCTGGCCGCCCGAGAACTCGTGTGGATAACGCCGCAGGTGATCGGGTCGCAAGCCCACCCGTTGGAGCAGATTGAGAATGATCGCCTCGCTCTCGGCCGGATGATATTGACCGTGGATTATCATCGGTTCCGCGATGATGTCTGACACCGTCATGCGCGGGTTCAGCGAGTTGATCGGGTCCTGGAAGATCATCGAAATCTCCCGGCGGATGCGCTTCATCTGCTCCTTGTCCATCTCGGCCAGATTGACTTGCACCTCCTCGCCGTTCTGCGCCAGTTGGCGGCTTCTGAAGAACACCTGGCCGCCGGTCGGTTCGTAGAGGCGCAGGATCGTGCGGCCTGCGGTTGTCTTGCCGCAACCGCTCTCCCCGACCAGGCCCAGCGTCTCGCCGGCGCGCACGAAGAAACTGACGTCATCCACGGCCTTGACGTAGCCGACGACTCGTCGCAAAAAGCCTTTTTGGATCGGGAAGTACTTCTTGAGGCTCTTGACATCCAACAGGACGTCCGTGGTCCTGGTTGCTTCCGCCGCCATAGCTCATACCTCCTGATACAGCAGGCAACTGACCCAGTGGTCGCCCACGAGTTGCTTCCATGTCGGCGCGATCTTGTCGCACTTGCCGGGCATGAAGGCCGGGCAGCGCGGATGGAACACGCAGCCAGGCGGCAGGTTGAACGGGTCCGGCACCATGCCCTCGATCGATGCCAGCCGCGCGCGTGATTTCCGGCCAACTACCGGGATGGATTGGAGCAGAGCGCGCGTGTAGGGATGCATCGGCTCGTAGAACAGCGCGACCGTCTTGGCGCGCTCCACCTGCTTGCCCATGTACATGACGACAATCTCCTCGGCCATCTCCGCGATGACGCCCAGGTTATGGGTGATGAACATGATCGCCATGTTCACGCTCTCCTGGAGCTCGCGCATGATGTCGAGGATCTGGGCTTCGATGGACACATCGAGCGCGGTCGTCGGCTCGTCAGCGATCAGCATGGCGGGCTGGCACGAGAGCGCGATGGCGATCATCACCCGCTGGCGCTGGCCGCCGCTCAACTGATGAGGGTAGCTATCCACGCGCTGATCCGGCTTGGGGATGCCGACGCGACGCAGCATGGCGATGGCGATCTCGCGCGCCTCTTGTTTGGTAACCTTGCGGTGCGCCTGGATCGTCTCGGCCAACTGATCGCCCACCTTGCGGAGCGGCGTCAGGCGGTGCAACGACACAGCCTCGTCAATGTGCGTGCCCGCGGTGTAGACCGGCGTCAGCGAGCTCATCGGCTCCTGGAAGATCATGCCGATCTCACCCCCGCGGATTTCGCGGATGATCTGGCCATCGGGATCGAGCTTGCTGATGTTGACGATGTCCGTTTGGGTGGCGCCCCTGGCCCGGCGATGATACAACACCTGGCCGTTGGTGATCTTGCCGGGCTTGGGAACCATCTGCAAGATGGCGCGGGCGGTGATGGACTTGCCGCAGCCGCTCTCGCCGATCACGCCGAGGGTCTGCCCGCGCTTGATGTCGAACGAGACGCCATCCACCGCCTTGACGACGCCGGCGCGCACGTCGAATTCGACTCGGAGGTCCTGGATTTCGACCAGTACGTTGTTTTCGCTCATCTCGCTCACCTCCCTACCGTGCGCCGTACGGATCCAGCGCATCGCGCAGGCCGTCGCCCAACATGTTATAGGCGAGGATGACGATGAGCAGGAACGGCACGGTCCACAGCAGCCACGGTGCGAACCGGATGGCATAGACCGTCATGGCTTCCTGCAAGAGCACGCCCCAACTCGTCAGCGGCGGTCGCAAGCCCAGGCCCAGCCAGCTCAGCGCCGTCTCCGAAAGGATCATGCTAGGGATGGCGAGGGTCGCGATGACGATGACGTGGCTCATGGTTCCGGGGAGCAGATGCCGGAACATCAGCCGCGAGTCGCCGGCGCCGAAGCTCTTGGCAGCCAGCACGTACTCGCGTTCGCGCAACGACAAGATCAGGCCGCGCACCTGGCGAGCCAGCCCGCCCCAGCGCACAAACGCCAGAATGATCGTCAGCATGAAATAGACGGCGATGGGAGACCAGAAGACGGGGATGGCGGCCGCCAGCGCCATGAACAGCGGGATGTCGGGGAACGCGGCCAGGAACTCGGTCACGCGCTGCACAACCAGATCCACCGTGCCGCCATAGTAGCCCGAGATCGCGCCCGCAATGCTGCCGATCACCAGAGTCAGGAATTGGCCGATCAAGCCGATCATCAAAGATAGCCGGCCGCCATACATGATGCGCGAGAAATAGTCGCGGCCCAACGAATCGGTGCCCATGATGAAGACCGAGGCGGCCGGATCGTCCGACTTGACGCCATACAGGTGGATGTCCATCGGGATCAGGCCAAACAGCCTGTAGGGGTCGCCCTTCGTGAAAAGGTAGACGTCATACACGCGGCTCGGATCCTCGACATAGCTCCGCCGCCGCGCGGCCAGGTCAATTTTCCGCTCCAGGCCGTAGACGAACGGCCGCAAACGGAAATTGCCCTCCTGATCCACGAAGCGAAGCGTCTGCGGTCTGGCCTCGGTATATTCGGAGCGGCGTTCGAGGGCATAGGGCGCGACGACCTCAGGGATGGCCACAAACGAGAAATACATCAAGAAGAGAATGACGCCACCTGCGATGGCCAGCTTGTTCTTCTTGAATTTCCACCAGACCAGGCTCCAGTAGCTCTGGCTGACGGGCTTGCTTTGCGACTGCTTCGATGACTCAGCCATTGTCCCCTCCCGTCTATTCGAGCCGGATGCGCGGATCAACCCAGGCGAGCAAGAGATCAGCCGCCAGGTTACCGATCAGCAGCAGCAAGGTGAAGAAGACGATGCAAGTGCCCGCCATGTACATGTCGAGCTTGCGCAGCGACTCTACGAAAAGCGGGCCGATCGTTGGCAGGTTGAGCACGATCGAGACCAGCGCGTTGCCGGTGATGATGCTGGGGAACGCCTCGGACCCCAGGATGACGATCAGCGGGTTGATGGCCATGCGGACCGCGTGCTTCCAGACCACCGTGCGGTTCGCCAGCCCGCGCGCGCGCGCGGCCTCGACAAACGGCTGCCCCAGCGTATCGAGCAGGTTGCCGCGCATGATGCGGACCAGGCCGCCCGTGCCCGTCACCGCGCTGACGACGGCCGGAATCCAGAGGTGCTTGAGCAGGTCAATGACGCGGCCCAGACTCCAGGGGGCATCCACGTATTGTTGGGAGAAAAGACCGGTAGCTTCCTGGTTCAGAACCACGATGGCGAAATAGAGGATCAAGAGCGCCAACAGGAAGCCGGGCATGCCCAGGCCGATGAAACTGAAAACCGAGATGATCTGATCGCCCACCGAGTATTGTTTCACCGCTGAATAGACCCCCAGCGGAATGGCGAGCACCCAGGTGACGATCAGGGTGGCCAAGGCGAGGATCACCGTCATTGACAGCCGTTGGCCGAGGAGATCTCTGACCGGCCGCTCGAACTCGAACGATTCGCCGAAGTCGCCGCGGACGAACTTCGTGATCCAGCCTGTGTATTGTTCTATGAATGGCCGATCCAGACCGTAGCGAATCCGGTATTCCTCGATGCGCGCTTCGGCGCTGCGATCCCCGCGCGCGCGCAACTGCTCTACCTTCTGTGTGAGGAAATCTCCGGGCGGCAGCTTGATGATCACAAAGCTGACGAAAGAGACCAAGACGATCATGATTGCGGCATAACCCAGACGCCGGAAGATGTAGTTCAGCATGGGCGCCTCCTGAACTCTACCAACTCCTGACACAAAGCCGGACGGGAGCCTTCAGGCGGTCTGGCGCTCGACAGCGGACGACCGGCCGAAGCCTCGATTCCGGAGTACTCACTGAGGGGATTGCCAGGGGAAAAGGTGTAGGGACGGGTTTCTCCGCATCAGCGAGGAGCCGGCCGCCATCTTGCGATTGCCAACTCCAGCAGGCGTACGTTAGCCGCGGTTAACCCGCCCCTACGGCGTCTACATCTTACTTGTCCATCCACCACTGCGCCGGCACCTGGTTGCCGGGCGTCGCGGGGGCCCACGGCCCTACCACGCCGAAGTCCAGGATGTTGCGCATGTAGTCTTTGACGATGATCGGCATGGCCTGGTCGCCGGCGACGCCGATGACGAACGGGCCTTCGTCAGTGATCACCTTGATCGCGTCCCAGACGACCTGGTGACGCTTCTCGATGTCCTTCTCGGCCAGGCCCTTCTCATAGAGCGCCTGCATCTTCTCGGCCGGGCTGCCAGCCGCCGGCTTCACGCCGCACTCGTAAGGCTTGTCGGCGGCGGCCTTGCAGGTCTCTTTGCCCTTGGCATAGTAGCGGCCTTCCAGCGGGAACATGTAGCGGTTGACGATCGGGAAGATCCAGTCGGGATAGGTCCAGATGTCAATCTCGGAGATGTGCGCGCCGCGGAGCATGTAGTAGCCCTCGTTGGTACGCGTATCCAGGTCAGGCTGGCCCTGCAGGTTCTTGATCTCCAGCTTGAGCCCCAGATTCTTCTCCCACTGGTTCTTCATCTCGGCCGCGGCGTCAGTCTGCACCTTCAAGCTGCCGCCCCAGTCCGAGATGTCCATCGTCAGGACAAGGGGTTTGCCGCTCGGCAACTGGCGGACGCCATCCGCGCCCTTCTTCATGCCGATCTCGTCGAGCAGCTTGTTGGCGAGCGCAGCGTCGAACTTGGCATACGAGGACGCCCACGCTTCATAGACCTTCTTGCCTTCGGCGCTGGCGAAGTGCCACGACTGCGGGCTGATGGTGGCGCCCTTCGGGTCGCCGATGCCGTTCCAGGCTACGTCAATCAGCCGTTTGCGGTCGAAGCCTTGCGAGAGCGCCTGGCGGAACCGCTTGTCGCGCAGCAGATCGCGGACTTCCTTGGCCTTTTCAGGTGTATCGTCCGCGTAGTTCTTGCCGCCCTCGACATAGTACTGGTTGACCATGTAGCCGGGCCACGCGCCCGCGCCGTTCATGTAGCCCTTGAGGAAGTGATAGCCGCCGGCCTTAGCGCGCTCGGTCAGCAACGGGATGTCGTTCGGGCTGCCGCAGATGCGGAATGCGGTGTCGTACTTGCCCTGCGAGCAGTTCAGGATGCGCACCTGCTCATCGGACACGATCTCGACCTCAACGCTGTCAATATAGGGCAGTTGGTTGCCTTCGGTGTCCACCCGCCAGAAGTAGGGGTTGCGCGTGAACTTGTAGCGCACGCCATCCGCGGATAGCTCACCCAGACACCAGGCGAAGAGGCACGGATAGCCCGGGATCAGCCACCACTTGTCGTTCTTCTCCATGTCTTCCCACTTGGCGGTGGGGGTGTACTTGGGATGGAACTTCTTGAGGAAGGCGGCCGGCTTCATCATGTTCTTGGCGAACTCCCAGAAGCCTTGCGCCATGTAGTAGGGGTTGATCCACTGCGGCTTGTCGGACTTCCAGACGACGGTGTAGTCATCCGGGTATTCCATGTCAATCGGCTTACCGTCCGACTTGCGCAGCCAACCCGGCGCCGAATAGAGCTTTTGATCGGGCGCCTTGATCAGGTCTTCCCAGTAGAATTTCCAGTCGGCCGAGGTGTACGGCGTACCATCTGACCATTTCACGCCCTTGCGGAGCTTCAGGGTGAAGGTCTTGCCGTCGTCAGACCAGGCATAGCTCTCGGCCAGCGCGGGCTCGTAGCCCGTGAGGTCAGCCTTCCATTTGATCGGCGCATCTACTGCAAAGTAGAGCTGGACGTTGCCGACTTCGGGCCACCAGCTTGCGGTGCGCAGCGTGCCGCCGTACTTGCCCACCTTCTCGACCGGCTTGGTCACCAGCGGGTTGGCCGACACGCGCTGATCCACGGGCGGCAGCTTGCCGGCCTTGACCAGCTCAGCCAGCGCAGGCGCTTCCTTGTATTTGGCAGGGGCGACGGTCGGCGCGGTGGTCGGCGTCGCCTCTTTGGCGACGATGGCGGCTGTCGGCGCGGCGACCGCCTTGGTGGGTTCCGGCGGTTTGGTTGGTTCAACCTTGGCCGGCGCGGGCGCAGGGGTGGGCCCACCGCAGCTCGTCATCATCATGGCGAGGATGACCAACAAGACAATGAACAGTTGTGGCTTGCGCATTTTGCGTTCCTCCTGATGAGATTGTGAACTGACAGGATCTGTGGGTGAAAAACCGAGAAGGGCGTTGCGTTCTTTCGAGGGCATCACCTCCCCTTGTGTGAGTCTTGTGCAGGCGCACGAGCACGTATCGCCTGAACCGGTCAGAATCAGAACGGACTAGCCTGTCGCCAATCAGCGGGCAGAACGTCGAGCGACATTTCAGCATTGAACGATGCCCGACCAAGAGGGGATGGGTTGTTCCAGATTCCGGCCTCCTCCCTGTCAATCGTCGTCGGAAACAGAGCGCTGGCCCTGGGAAGTAGGGGCATTCTACTGCCTTCGGTAGCATTTGTCAAACTTGCTTATTGGCGCACGGCCCGCGAATTCCATGACAAATACCGTCACGCGCGCGCCAGAAGGAAACAGTGCTTTCAGTCTGGCTCACAACGTGATAGAATAGGGGCCATCCCACCGCATCGCCGCTGACCAGCGCAAGCCGGCCTCTGGCGCTGCGAGTCGAAGGAGACGGTATGCTCGCCCAATTGCTGGGACAAGAGATCAACTGGCCCCAGGTCGGGGCACGCGGGTTCGCCATCGCGCTTACCTGGGTCGTGGTGTGGTTCCTGGTGCGTCACCTGGGCCGTTGGCTCGATCGGCTCGCGGAACGCGTGCGGCCGCAAGCCATCGAACGCCGCGATTTGCGCAGCCTGGATGCAGCGCTAGACGCGCTGCTGATCACGGCCGGCGTCATCATCACGCTGGCGATCCTGGAGCTGACGCCGCTGCTGATGAGCCTGCTCACCGCGGCCGGCTTCATCGGCGTGATCACCGGCCTGGCCATCAAAGACGTGGCGTCCAACCTGGTTTCGGGCGTGCTGCTGCTCATGGACCGGCCCTTTACGTTGGGCGACGTGGTGGCGGCCGGCGGCGTGCAGGGCACGGTTGAGCACATCACTTTGCGCAGCACGCGCATTCGCACCCTCGACGGGCCGGTGGTGACGGTCCCCAACAGCATCATCGCGGCCAACGCCATCACCAACTTCACGGTCAACCCGCTCAGGCGCTTCGAGATCATGCTCAGCCTGCCGCGCGATGCCGACCCGCAGGCCGCGACGCAGCTCCTGCTCGATCTGGCCGCGGCCGAGCCGCGGCTGGCTGCCGAGCCTGCGCCCCAGGTGTTGATCGGCGACATCCGCGACTTCTCCATGGAGCTGCGGTTAATCTGTCGGGCGCCGAACAGCGTCTGGCTCCAGGTGCAATCGGACATGAAGCGCGCCTTGCTCGACCGGGCCAGACCGCAGAGCCTGAAGCAGACGATGCCCACGCAGATCGTTTACACTTCACCTCTGACCGACAAAGGAGAACGACATGGCTGATCTCACCGTTCGACACGGCATGTACTTCGAGGACTTCGCCATCGGCGACAGCGTCACGACTACGGCGCGCACCGTCACCGAGGCCGACATCGTGAGCTTCTCCGCGCTCAGCGGCGACTGGAACCAGATTCACTGCGATGCGGAATTCGCCAAACAGGGGATGTTCGGCGAGCGCATCGCGCACGGCCTGCTGGGGCTGAGCATCGCGTCGGGCCTGGCGGTGCGCACCGGTTTCATCGAAGGCACGGTGATCGCATTCATGGGACTCGACTGGAAATTCCGCGCGCCGATCAAGATCGGCGACACGATCCACGCGCGCGCACAGGTGGCGGAGGTGAAGGCCGTCCCACGTCTGGGCGGCGGCATCGTGACTTTCAACGTCGAGGTGCTCAACCAACGCGACGAGGTGACGCAAAAGGGCACGTGGAGTATGCTGGTGAAGATGAAGCGGGAGGAGTAGTACGTATTGCGTATTGCGTATGACGGATCGAGAGTCGTCAATCGCAAATCCAAAATCCGAAATCGTCAATCCGCAATCCCCCGGAGTCTACTATGCTACTGGGCGCGCATATGTCGGTGGCCGGTGGGCTGAGCGCCGCGTTCGAGCGGGCGCAGTCCATCGGCATCAATACCATGCAGGTGTTCACCAAGAACCAAAACCGCTGGCAGCAGAAGCCGGCCACGCCGGCCGACATCGCGGCCTGGTTCGCAGCGCAAGAGGCGACCGGCATCAGGCCAGTGGTGTCGCACGCGGCCTATCTGCTCAATCTGGCCACGCCCGACGATGCGTTGTGGCAGAAATCGGTCAACGCTCTGGCCGACGAGCTGACGCGCGCCGAGCAGTTGGCCATCCTGGGCGTGGTCTTTCATCCCGGCGCGCATATGAACTCGGGGGAAGAGGCCGGCATCGCACGCATCATCGCGGGGCTGGATCAGACTCACGCGGCCACGTCCGGGTACAATGCGTTGACCGTGCTGGAAACTACCGCCGGCCAGGGCACCGCGCTGGGCTATCGCTTCGAGCAGTTGGAGGCAGTGCTGGCCGGCGTGCGCGAGCCGGAACGGATCGGCTTCTGCTTCGACACCTGTCACGTCTTTGCCGCGGGCTACGACATCCGCACGCCGGAGACCTATGCCGCGGCCATCGCCGAGTTCGATCGGCTGCTGGGATTGGATCGGCTCAAGTGCTTCCACCTCAACGACAGCAAAAAGGGCCTCGGCTCGCGGGTGGACCGGCACGACCACATCGGCGCGGGGCTGTTGGGGCTGGCGCCCTTCGGCTTCATCCTGAAGGACCCTCGGTTTGCCGTCATGCCGTTGATTCTGGAGACGCCCAAGAGCGAGGACCTGCACGAAGATGTGGAGAACCTGGCGATTCTGCGCGGCCTGGTTGAGAAGTAGGGGCATGGGTATCTTTTCAATAAGTGGGGGCCGACGGGGGTCGCAGACCCCCTGAAAGCAGGCTCGTAGGCGGTCTGTGACCGCCGTTTCCCCGGATTATTGAGAGGATACGGGCATGGGGAGCTTGATGGTTGACGCTTGACGTCGGAGATTGCAGGGAGGCGGATGGCCATTGACTGACGGGAACGGGTTGCACTATCGCGTGCCCTGGCGCATCCGCTGGCTCGGCGTCCAGAGGATCGTGCGCGGGCAACCTGCCTCCTGCGCGGCCGACATGGCGCAGATGCTGGCCGTCGCGCCCGCGCCGCCGCGCCTCGACGGCCTGGAACACATTCCCCTGAGCGGCCCCCTGCTGGTCACGCAGAATCACTTCAGCCGGCCTGGCCTGGGCGCCTGGTGGGCGACCTCGCTGGCTTTCACGGCCATCGCCCGCGCGCGCGGCCACGAACCGGTCTGGTTGGTGACCAGCGAGTGGTACTATCGGGACTTCGTGCGCTCGGCAGTCATCACCCCGCTGACGCGCTGGCTTTTTGGCCGCGCGGCGCGCGTGTGGGGCTTCCTGCCTATGCCGCCTGATGAGCGCGACCTGGCGCGCCGCGCGGCTGCGGTCCGGCAGACGCTCGAGCGGGCGCGGGCGCTGTTCGCCCAGGGCGGCGCGCTGGGCATCGCGCCCGAAGGCCGCGGGGAGACGGTGTTGCTGCAGCCGCCGGCCGGGGCTGGCCGCATGCTGTTGCGCCTGGCCGCCAACATACCGGTGCTGCCGGTGGGCATCTGCGAGGAGGAGGTCCGGCTGACCGGCCGTTTTGGGCCGGTCTACACCCTGGCCCGCCGGCCCGGCGAGGAGAAACGCGACGAGGACGCGCGCATCGCCGGCGAGGTCATGGCAGCCATCGCCGCCCTGCTCCCACCGGCCATGCGCGGGCCGTATGCGGCCGCAGTTCATGATGGCGCGCTGGCTGGCGTCTTCGGCGGTTGAGGCCACGGCAACCATCCGCGGCGGACGACCGTCTTGACCAAACAACAGATTTGACTTAGAATAATCGCAAGTAAAATAATCGCGATTATTCTAAGCGAGGACACCATGTTTGTAGATCGCGTCGCCGAACTGGCGCAGTTGGAGGAGCTCTATCGGTCCGACCAGGCGGAGTTGTTCGTGCTCTACGGCCGTCGCCGCGTCGGCAAAACCGAGCTGCTGCGCGCGTTCTGCGCGGGAAAGCCGAACATCTTCTTCATCGCGACGCTGGGCTCCGATAGCGATCAACTGGCGGCCTTTTCACAGGCGTTGTGGCGCTTCGATCACGCGACGACGCTTGAGGGCTTCACGTTGCCCACGTGGGAGGCGGCGTTTAAGGCGTTGGCCGGGCTGCCCGGTCGCCCGATCGTAGTGCTCGACGAGTTCACCTACCTGGTCAGCGGCAACAAGGCGATACCATCCATCCTGCAGAAAGTGTGGGATGAATCGCTGCGCGCCACGCCCCTGATGCTCATCCTCTGCGGCTCCTACATCGGTATGATGGAGCACAAATTGCTGGGCTATCGTGCGCCCCTCTATGGCCGGCGCACCGGCGGCTATCTTTTGCGGCCGCTCGCGCTGTCCGCGGCCGGCGCCTTCTTCCCAGCCTACGCACCCATACAGCAGATCGAGATGTGGGCTGTCTTGGGCGGCATACCCTACTACCTGAGCATCTGTTCAGACTCCGTGGATGTTCTCGCCAATATCCAGCGTCACATCCTGGCCCCCAAAGGCGTGCTCTACCACGAGCCACACCTCCTGCTCTTGGAGGAGCTGCGTGAGCCGCGCAACTATTTCTCGATCCTGCGGGCCATCGCCCAAGGCGATACGCGCCTTAACGACATCGCCCTGGCCGCGGGGCTGGCGAGCGGTCCGGCGGCCGCTCCCTACCTCGACACCCTCCAGCAGATGCAGATCGTGCAGCGCTCGGTTCCGGCGACCGAAAGCCAGCCGGAGAAGAGCCGCAAGGGAATCTACCGCATAGCAGATCCGTTTCTGCGCTTCTGGTTTCGCTATGTGCACCCCTATCGCTCTTCTCTGGAACTGGGCCTGACCGAGGCGGTCATGGAACAACGGGTGCGGCCGACATTCGACCAATTCGTCAGCTATGCCTTCGAAGACGCTGCGCGAGAACATGTTGCCTGTCTGGCGCGCGCGGGCGAGCTACTCTTCCTGCCGGAACGCGTTGGCGCGTGGTGGGATCAGGGCGAAGAGATTGATGTCGTCGCGGTCAGCGATGCCGAGGACGCGGCGTTGGTCGGCGAGTGCAAGTGGTCGGCTCGTCCGGTCGGGGTGAGCGTCCTGGTGGACCTGAAGCGGAAAGCTCAGATCATGAATGCGTCCGGCCGTTGGCGACAGGTGACGTATCTCATCTTCGCCAAGACCGGATTCACGGCCGATCTGCAAGCCGTGGCTGCGTCCGAAGGGGTGCGGTTGGTGCAGGCCGATGAGCTCACGCAGCCACCGGCCGCGGACTGACGTCCGTGAGCTGCGCGGCCAGACCGGCCGGGTCGGTCACGGGCAGATCACAGACGAAGTTGCGGCACATGTAGACCGTGGCCTTGCCATCCACCTGCCCCCGATCGGCCAGCAGCGGGATCAGCGCGGGGGCCGCGTCATCGCCAGGGATGCGCAGCGCCAGCACATCGTTCGGCCGGTAGCGCGGCCGGACTTCGCGCAACATGGCGGCCGTGTCCGCAGCCGATGGGTCGCCTACGATGGCGATCTCGCGACCGGGGTTGGCGCAGAAGTCCAGCACACACAGCAACCGGCCGAACGCGAGCGGCTGTTGCGCCAGGGCGTCGGCCAGCGGCCGCAGGATGCCCAGGGCATGATCGGCATAGTCTGGCCGGTGGAGCAGCTTGCCCAGCCGCAGGAAGAGCTCGGCGGCCAGCGAGTTGCCTGACGGAACAGCGTTGTCCACGAAATCCTTGCGCCGCACGACCAGCTTTTCGTGGTCTGCGCTCACCTGGAAGAAGCCGCCGCCGTTCGGGTCAGCGAAATGCGCCAGGATCGCCTCGGCCAGGGCCGCAGCAGCCTCCAGCCATCCCGTGTCGAAGGTCGCCTCGTACAGCGCCGCCAACCCCAGCCCGACCGCGGCGTAGTCCTCCAGATACGCGTTGAGATGAACGCGGCCCCCTCGATAGGCGCGGCAGAGTCGGATTGACGTTTGACGTTTGACGTTGGAGGTTGAAAGTTGGAAACTGGAAGTTGGACGATTGGCGGTTGGCCAGGCGTCGTCGGTTAGCTTGCTCAAGACGAACCCGGCCGCACGGACCGCCGCCGCGACGTAGTCTGGCCGGCTGAGCGCCGCGCCCACCTCGGCGAACGCGTGCAGCATCAGACCGTTCCACTCGGCCAGGATCTTGTCGTCGCGACCAGGACGCACGCGCTCTTCGCGGCTCGCGAAGAGCAGGCGCCGTCCGCGCGCGACGACGCTCGCCAGCCGCTCTTCCGACACCCTGAGCTTTTGGGCCGCGTCCTCCAGATCGTCGGAGATGTGCAGGATGTTGGCCGGCCGGCCCCCTTCATGGAAGTTGCCGCGGGGGGTCACGTCGAAATAGGCGGCGAAAAGCCGTCCCTCATCCGCGCCCAACAGTTGGAGCACTTCGGGCAGCGTCCACAGAAAGAACTTTCCCTCGACCCCTGCGCTGTCGGCGTCTTGCGTCGAGTAGAATCCGCCCTCGGCCGAGGTCATCTCCCGCAGCACATAGTCCAGCGTCTCTTCGACGGTCCGCCGGTATTCGCTGTCGCCGGTGAGCTGCCAGGCGTGCAGATAGGTGCGCGCGAGCTGGGCGTTGTCGTACAGCATCTTCTCGAAGTGCGGCGTGAGCCAACGCCTGTCGGTGCTGTAACGATGGAAACCGCCGCCGAGCTGGTCATAGATGCCCCCGCGGGCCATCTTGGTCAGCGTGTAGGTCACGGCCTTGAGCTGCTTCACATCGCCGGTGCGCAGATAGCTCTGCAGCAGAAAGTCGAGGTTCATCGGCTGGGGGAACTTCGGATGATCGCCGAAGCCGCCTTCGTAGGGATCGAGCGCGTGCAACAGCCCCGCGGCCGCGCGGTCGAGGATCGCGGCCCAATCCTCGCCGGCTTCCGCAGCCCCAGCGCCGGGCCGCGCCAATGCGCTGCGGTTGAGCGCCTCTGTCAGCCGATCGCCGGCCGCATCCAGCTCGCGACGCCGGTTTCGCCACGCGTCGTCAATCGCCAGCAGCACCTGCCGGAAGCCCGGCATCCCGTGGCGCGGCTCTGGCGGATAGTAGGTTCCGCCATAGAACGGCCGGCCATCGGGCGTCAGAAAAGCGGTCAGCGGCCAGCCGCCATGACCGGTCAGCGCCTGCACTGCTTCCATATAGATGGCGTCAATGTCGGGGCGTTCTTCGCGATCCACTTTGACATTGACGAACCGGTCGTTCATGAGTGCGGCCGTTTCGGCGTCTTCGAACGACTCGTGGGCCATGACATGACACCAATGACACGCCGAGTAGCCCACGCTGAGCAGGATCGGCTTGTCCTCGGCCTGGGCGCGGGCCAACGCCTCGGCCCCCCAGGGATACCAGTCCACCGGGTTGTGGGCGTGCTGCAGAAGATAGGGGCTCGTTTCGTGGATTAGCCTGCCCTGGCTGGCTGCTGGGGCGGGCTGGCCGCGGTCAGGTTGCGAGGTCGCCATTCAATCCTCATGCCCATTGCGCCGAACATACGCGCCGGCCTGCAGGGCCCGGATTTCCGGCGCGCGGCCGCGACCGACGACGTCGCGACCATAGCCGGCCAACGCCTGCATCTGGCTGCGGGTGGCGAAGAAGCGCGCCTCGCGCGGGTCCCGATCCTCGTCTTCGGGCACCAGCTCCTGCGCCACGAGCAGCACGCGGTCACGGCCGGCATCATACCCCAGGCCCATCGCGCCGACGCGGAAAAGGGGATCTACCGGCTCCTTGAGCTGCATCTCGGCTTCGTCCACCTCCAGGTCGCTGTAGCGCGCGATCTCGAGCTCACTTTCCAGCTTCGCAAACAGCTCATCCACCGCATCGGCCAGCGCCAGCACGTGCTCCTTCTCGCACAGCAGATCCACCTGATCGGGCCCGCGTCTGGCCTGGATGAAGAAGGTGCGCTGTCCGACCGGGCCGATCGCGCCTGCGGTGATGTGGGTTACGGGATCAAGTTCCACGACCAGGTTTGCCATCTCTCTACTCCATTCAGAAATCCACGGTCGGTCCGTCGTAAGCATAGCGAAAGAGCGCGGCCAGTTCGTCACGGTCCGGGATGCGGGCCGAGGTCACGATCTGCGTGTCAGCCTCTGCCAGGTCGCACAGCCGCTCGAGCGCGGCCTCGTGTTCGGCCAGCGAGATGCCCATGCCCGCGGCGCTCACCGGTGCGCCGATCTGTCGCATCAGGCCCCGGATGGCGGCGACCAGGGCCGTCGCCGCCTCCGCTTCATCCATCCAGCAGGGGGCGGCCGTGCGCGGCGTAGCGCCTTCCCCCTGGCCAGGCAAGTGCAGTGCGTGTGCGATGTCCGCGTAGCGGCCGTCGCCGCGGCGCGCGACGAACTCGATGGTGTACGGAAGATACATGCCCACACAGCGGCCGTGCGGCTGGTGGAAGACCGCGCCCAGCGCGTGACCCATTGCGTGCGCCAGCGCGGCCATCGCATTGCCGAACCCCAGGCCGGCGATCGCGGCCGCGTTCGCCATCTTCTCGCGCGCCTCCGTGTCGTTGCCGTCGGCGACCGCGCGCGGTAGATACTCGAAAACCATCTCCATCGCCTTGAGACACAGCCCATCGCTGAAGTCGTTGCGCCAGAGGCCGCTGTACCCCTCGACCGCGTGCGCCAGCACGTCCAGCCCGGTATCGGCCGTGATGACCGACGGCAGACCCATCGTCAGCGCGGGATCCACGATGGCCAGCGTGGGGAGCGTCTCACGCGATCCCAGCCCGAGCTTGCGGCCTTCTGCCGTGTCCGTCAGCACGAACGCCCATGTCGCTTCCGAGCCGGTGCCCGAGGTGGTGGGGATGGCGATCAGCCGCGCCTTGGCCCCCAACCCCAACGTCACAAGCGGGCTGATCTCGTCGGCGCGCAGATCGGGACGCTCGTAAAGCACCCACATGGCCTTGGCCGCATCCATGGCCGAACCGCCGCCGAGGCCGACGATCCAGTCCGGCGCGAACTCTCGGATCGCCGCTGCCCCGCGATAGACCGTCTCCAGCGACGGCTCCGGCTCGACCTCAGCGAAGCAGGATGTTTCCAGGCCCGCCTTACGCAGTCGCGCGGCCACCCGCTCGGTGAACCCCAGCGCGTGGAGCGTCGGATCGGTCACGATGAAGGCGCGGCGGCCCGGCAACTCATCCAGGTAGTCCAGCGCGGCCTCGCCAAACACGATTTCGGGGCTCTTGAAGAACCACATGGGGATAGTCTCCGAATTCGGTGTTGCGTAGTGCGTAGTCGGTGTTCATTCCCGGATCCCTTATGCAATGCGCTTCCGGCTCCACGCTCCACGCTTCACGCCTCACGCTCCACTTCGTACACTGTCTCCACCGACGCCGCACAATTCACCAGGTCGAGGGTCGCCTTGACCGCGCGCATCACCTTGCCCATGTTGCCCTGGAGCTTGAGCTTGCGGCTCATGAGCGCCTGGATCGGGTCGAGCTTCTTCTCGAAGATCCGACGATAGACGCTCAGCGGCCCGGAGATGATGAATTCCGGCGTCGCGCCGTCGGAGCCGTCCACCAGGTGAGCGCCGCGGCACTGTCCGTGCCACAGATCGAGATAGATCTTGACCGGTTCGACGATCCTCTCGCCCGGCTCGATGACGAAGTGGAAGTCGCCTTCCCAGGTCTTGGCCGAGCTCGCATAAGCCGGGCTGTGGTTGATCGCCGTTTCCAGTGCGGCGACCCAATCGGCGCTGGGGAACAGGTGTGCCATGGAGAGCCTCCGTGTCTATTTGTCGTATACGAAAGGTGTGTTTGCAAGGTAATCGGCCAGCGAACCCGCGGCCTGATCGCGGGCCGAGAGGAGCGGCTGCGCGATCGGCCAGGCGACCTTCAGGGTCGGATCGTTCCAGATGATCCCACGTTCGTGGGCCGGGCTATAGACGTGGCTGGTCTTGTAGAGCACCTCGGCCTGGTCGCTGATGACGCAGAAGCCATGCGCGAAGCCGACCGGGACATAGATCTGGCGGAAGTTGGCCGCGCTCAGCTCCACGCCGAACCATTGCCCGAAGGTGGGCGAGCCGACGCGGATATCCACGGCCACATCCCAGATGGCGCCGGCCGCCACGCGCAACAGCTTGACCTGGCCGGCGGGCGGCAGTTGGAAGTGGAGCCCGCGCAACGCGCCGCGCACGGACTTCGAGTGGTTGTCCTGCACGAAGAGCGTCTCGATGTCGTGGCTGCGAAACGTCTCCTGGCTATAGCTCTCGAAGAAAAAGCCGCGCGAATCTGCGAAGACCCGTGGGGTGATCAACAGGACGCCGGGCAGGTGAGTGGTCTCGATCTTCATTTGACCGGCATTCTACAGCGGGGTTGTTGGGCTGTCAATGTTGGACCGACACGAGCAGCAATTCCAAATGTGCCGCGACGGTCAGCCGGGTGACAAGCCCAGCCCCATCAGCATGCGGTCCAGGAGGTCTTCCCAACTCGCAAACTGAAAGTAGCGCATGAGGGTGCGGATGTCGTCAAAGAACGTGATGTGCGCCCCCAGTTCTTGGCGGAGCTGGC
>Ga0194126_10000355_pt1 | contig 74778 bp, 76 predicted proteins | sample TA2KigC150mmetaG_FD_148641 | JGI IMG/M metagenome (GOLD analysis project Ga0194126, IMG submission 148641) | Freshwater microbial communities from Lake Tanganyika, Tanzania - TA2015035 Kigoma Deep Cast 150m | ecosystem: Environmental > Aquatic > Freshwater > Lake | place: Tanzania: Lake...
CGCCGTCCCATCGAACGAGCATCTTGCTCAAACCGCGAAAGCCGCATAGCATTCAGGCCAGCAACGCCGATTTCCGCTTTTCAACATCAAGCGGGACATCCCCATTTGCTCGGTCATGGCGAAGGATCGGTTGTAAGCAAGATTCTCAACCGTCACGCCGATTGCTTGAAATTGGATTAACGCTGGCGGTCGCCGGCGCCGCATTGACGCCAGTCAATTTTTCCCATTACCGGCGAGGGGCGCCGAAGGCGTCAAATTGTTACTCGATCCGCATTCTTCGCAGGCGACGGCTCATATTTCTTGAAACTGACGTTCAAGAGTCGTTCGGCCTTTTTGAACGACTGGGTCTCCTTGTCATTCAGATCAGGTTCGACCATGGCGCCGTCTTGCCCGGTGAACAGCCGGTTGGAAATATGAAATCCCAATGCGCGATAGACCTCGAACTGTTCCTCAGTGAAAAACTGGTTCAGCGTCGTTTCGTGCGGGAAGTCAGGATTGCGTTTTTTGTAATCGGTCACATAGTCGTTTTCGTCGCCCGTCAACGACGCTTTCAGATAGATCAACACGCCAAATTCCGATTGCGCAGGCGCTTCGCCGGGATATTCGATGATCCCGATCGCCGCATGCGGGCCGGGACTCTTTGTTCGCCCCTGTTCCGCGGCGATTTCGGCGCTGGTTTCTTTGGTGTGACGCTTGATCTCGGCCCAGGGCAGGCGGATGCGAACGCCAAGGTCGATGCGGGCGAGACGCTGAAGCTGTACCAGCGAAGGAAAGTCCATGCCCCCGTCGGCTTCGCCGTCGACGACGACGATGACCGCGGCGCGCCGGCGAAGCAATTCATAGACGCCGAGATTGTCGATATGGCCGCCGTCGCTCAGGAAGACATATTTGAAGGTTTCCCGGGTGGTAAAGAAGGCCTCCGCGAGGAAATAGCGCGGCCGGGGCCAATTTCGACCTTTACCGAAATTGCTTAGCTCTTGCGGGTTCGGAAACCATCGCCCGAGGCGCACGTTCAGAAGCGCCAGCGTAAAGGCGAGCGGACGCAGCGACGCGATCCCCATATTGGGCGCCGCCGCCGCCCCCGAAATCGCCATGGCGGTGCCGATGTCTCCGGACCACAAGTGCTTCACAGCGGTCGTTTCGACATAGCCGGTGACCTCGCTGCCGACGAAATTGCGGCTCAGCAGGAAGAAATCGCCATTGCGGCCGCGGCGATTGGCCCTTGGCGATCCCGGCACGTTGAGAGTCGTGTTGATGAGGTGATAAGGCGTATAGACAGGAGAAATATCGCTCAGCGGGAAATCATTGGCGGCGATATTCTTGTTCTCGTTTATGTCGTCCCATTTTTTCGTAGGATCAACGAGAAAGGCGTCGACCAGCCGATCCCGGTAGTATTGATGCAACGAGTTCGTGTTGACGTCGATAAAACGCCAAACCAACAAAAAAATTGGGAGCGCCGTTCCAAGATAGACAATCACTGAGGGCGTGATATGCGCGCCCCACGAGCCCGCGACGATCTTGTCCCCAGTGGCCCATTGAGCAACGCCGAAAAGCGACCGGAAAAATTTGGGAGCGTGCGCGTAATTCCAGTGTTCGGCTGACGACGAAATTCCCCAATATGAAAGAAAAATATAAACCACCCACAGACCGAGAGGAATGAAAAGCGCCACAACATAAATCACGAGCTTGCTCGCGAATTTGACCGCCTTTTGGACCAAATTGTCCTTTTTCTTGTCGACCGCCGACTTTGCAATAAGACTCATAAAGGGGACGACGATCGGGCTCGCGATCGCCGCAATGGTGGAATAGTATTTCGAAATATTAAGAATACCGTCGGCGACAGCGCCGCTCGCGCCGCCCTCGAATTGCGCAAGGATAAACATCGGCTGCATTTCGACGACAAGCGCCACCAGGATAAGAGTGACGATGGCGCCGAATACTGGGGCGATCTGCCTGCGGATCTCTCTCGGCGGCCCATGCGCCGCCAAGGCGTAAATGATCAGCAAGCCCGCGATGAACAAGGTCCAGGCGGTCGTGATCGGAAACGGGTTGTCGCCCAGGAGCCTGGCCAAACCGCCGCCAAGAAAGCCTCTCGAATCAAGATCGCTATAGGTCGGGATAAAGAAGATGGTGAGCGCCGCCAGCGAAAGCAGGATCGGAAGGGCGATGAGCGCGCCGGAGAGCAGCCCTCGAAAATAAATCGCCGCGAAAACAGGAACCGACTTCAGCCCTTTTGGCACGAGATAGCGCGAATTATCCCGAATATGCCTGGTGTGACGCGTTTCGCCGTCGTAGCTGTTCGCCGGATCGAAGGGAAACTTGCCGCCGTCTTTCGACATGGCGAGCGTCATCGCCGAGCCGATATAACCGCCGCCCGATACGGTCGAAAGATAATCAAAACGATTGATTAATCGGGCGCTGGCGAGCCCCTGCAGCGCGCCCATGCAGAAGGCGGCGCATCTGACGCCGCCGCCGGAAAGCGCCAGACCGACGATTTCGTGGTCGGTCGTCGGCCTAAAATCCTCGGTCGGAATTTCAGGTCGTTCCAATTTCCGCCGACGATGGTTGATATCTTCAATCTCTCTTGCAAAAACGTCCGAAAAATCTTTTGTGCCATTCGCGGTCATGCTCGTCCCCAAAAATCAGCCCTAACACTGCATTTCTTCGCAATTGTCGGCGGCTGTCCGCTTCGCAGCCGCGACCGCCGTCGCTAAATTTTAGTTCAGATCGCCGCGACTGGACAAGGCGGCGGCAAAAGAGTTCGGAAGATTTGAGGCGGCATTTCGAGCACTGAGAGGCTTCTTCCATCGTCGCCGCTTGCGCGCGCCCCGCCAGTGATCGTTTACAATTTGATAACGGGAAGCTGCTCCCCTCGTTTGCCGTTCGATTTTCGTCGCGCGAGCGAGGAGCAACGCAATGGACGAGGCAGGCGCGCCAAACGAAACGTCCGCCGAACCTGAAATCCGAGCGCAGGAGCAGAAGACTGCGCCAGCCAGCCTGGAGGCGGCGGTGGCCGTCTCCGCGTGCGAGCCTGCGACATTGGTCTCCGCCTGCGAGACCTCGGACGCTCCGGGAAAGCTCGAGATCAGGATCAATCTCGGATTTGACGACCAGTCGCTGCAAGGCTTCTTGTCGTCGCTCAAGAGCGGTCAGCGTCTACAGCCTCAAATCTCGGAATACATCAGCCTGACGGCGCCCGCTAAGGATGGAGTTTTCGTTGCCGCGCCGCGGCAAGCCGAGGACGATCGCAGCATTCGAATTTCTCCAATCGCTCTAATTTTGATCTTCGCGCTCGGATTCGGTTTGAAGCTGCATTTCCACGACATTCATTTTCCAGTCTTTCCCGACAAGGCCACATCTTCGCTCAAGGCGTTGGTCGACAGGATCACAATGTCCGAGTCACAGGGAAATCCCGACGCTCGAAACAAATTCTCTTCTGCCACTGGACTGGGACAGTTCATCAACGCCACATGGATGGAGCTGATCAGGAAACACCGTCCCGATCTCGCCGGCGCCAGAAGCGACAAGGAGATACTCGACCTGCGCAAGGATCCGGATCTCTCTCGAGAAATGACGGCGCGTTATGTCGAGCAAAACTCGTCAATCCTGATGAAAAAGGGTCTGCCGGTCACGCCCGGATCGCTCTATCTGGCGCATTTCGCCGGACCCGGCGGCGCGGCGGCGATCCTGTCCGCGCCGGAAGAAGTGGACGCCGCGACGGTGATCGCCAGCGTCGACGGGCAGCCGACAAGAGCCCGCGAAAAAATCGTCAACGGAAATCCCTTCTTGAAGGGCTTCTCCGTGAAAGACCTCAAGAACTGGGCGAATCTCAAGATGCAGGGGATCAGCCTGGAGCTTGCCGCGCCGGCGCAGGAGAATTAGGGGACGATCGATGGGTCCCGCGCGGATCGCGTTAGCCTCACCGCGACGCGCCGCCGCTCTTGATTTCGGCGCCGCTCTGCTTAATTCGCCATTGCGGACGCTTTTACGAGGACTTAGCTATGGCTGACGAAGAACACCCCACAGTGCAAAAGAACAAATATCTGTTCGCCGGCGTCGGCGCCGTTCTTGGCGGCCTGACGGGCGTCGCGATCGGCGGTCCGCTCATCGCCGTCGTCGGCGCCGGACTCGGCGGCCTCCTCGGCTACAACATGCTGAAGCGGCTGTGACGCGTCAGGCGTCAGGCTGAGCCAGAAAAAGCATCACCAGCGCCGCGCAGCCGATGAAGCGGAACGCGGCCTGCTGCAGATCTGGCCCGACCCGCCACATCTGGAACCATTCTCCGCCGACGGCCATGAAGCCGAACAGATAAAGGCCGACGGCGAGAGCGATGCCCGCGATAGCGACATTTTTCGCCGCGTTGAAGCGCGTCCCTTCAGCCCTGCGCGCCAACGCCAGTCGCCACGCCCCCGCCAGAATGACCGCGGCGGCGGCGAACTCGACCGCGATAATGACGGCGTAAAGCATGCGATGCAGCGTGGCGCTGGTGACGGCGCGCCACTCCAGCGGGCTGCCGGTCGGCACCTGATCCATCGACATCACATGGCTGACGACCTGATAATTGGTGTCATAGTCCGTCACATTATTGATCGCGACGAGCAGAATCAGAGCGCCGAGCGCTGCGGTCAGCAAAATTTTCGAAAATCTGATCAGCACGTCGAGCCGCTCCCTGGCGCAGCCTAGCGCGACCTGACCGATTGATCTTGGAGCGCGAGGGCTTACAACACAGTTTGGTCTCCCTTCGGACGCGTGTCCATGATCGATCTTCACTACTGGCCGACGCCCAACGGCCACAAGATTACGATTTTTCTCGAAGAAACCGGGATCGCCTATCGGATCGCGCCGGTCGACATCGGCAAGGGGGACCAGTTCAAACCTGAGTTTCTCGCGATTTCCCCCAACAACCGCATGCCCGCCATCGTCGATCGCGCGCCGGCGGATGGGGGCGCTCCCGTTGCGCTGTTCGAATCAGGCGCGATACTGGTCTACCTCGCTGAGAAAACCGGAAGGCTTCTCCCCTCGGACCTGCACGGCCGCGCGCGAACGCTGCAGTGGCTGTTTTGGCAGGTGGGCGGACTCGGCCCTATGGCCGGCCAGAACCACCATTTCGCCAAATACGCGCGAGCGAAAATTCCTTACGCGATCGAGCGCTACCGGAACGAGACCGGTCGGCTCTACGGCGTCATGGACGGCCAGCTCGCCAAGACCCCTTTTCTCGCCGGCGACTATTCCATCGCCGACATCGCCTGCTATCCATGGATCGTCCCGCACGAAGATCAGGGCCAGGATTTGCATGACTTCCCGCATCTCAAGCGCTGGTTCGAGGCGATTGGGTCACGGCCCGCTGTGATCCGCGCCTATGCGGCGGGCGCGCCATATCAACGGCGGCGCCTCGACTTTACGGCGCTGGAGCGCGAAATTCTTTTTGGCGAAACGGCCGAGCGCAACGGCGCAAAATAGGCTATGGCTGCGCGGCGTTTTTCAAACAAGGATAAGCCGCATTCCATGTCGAACGACCGCCAGATCGCCGCGCAAGAGACCGCCAAGGCGCTGATAGAAGTGCAAGCGGTGCTCGTGAATGTCGATAAGCCTTTCATCACGACCGCCGGCTGGGCGTCGCCGGTTTATATCGACATGCGCAAGATCATCGCCTTCCCGCGGCTGCGGCGCCGCCTCGTCCATTTCGCGACTCGGACGATCGAGCGCGACATCGGTTATGAATCGCTCGACGTCGTCGCGGGCGGCGAAACGGCGGGGATTCCTTTCGCCGCGTGGATCGCCGACAGCCTTATGCTGCCGATGCAATATGTGCGCAAGAAGCCGAAGGGCTTCGGCCGCAACGCCCGTATCGAAGGCGATGTGATGGAGGGCGGCCGCGCCCTGCTCGTTGAGGACCTTGCGACGGACGGCGGCTCGAAGAAGGATTTCGTCCAGGCGCTGCGCGACGCGGGACAGCGCTGCGACCACGTCTTCGTGTTCTTCTTCTACGATATTTTCGCCGGCGCCCGCGAGGAGCTGGCGGCGCTCGGCATAAGCCTGCACGCGCTCGCGACCTGGCGCGACGTTCTCGATGTCGCTCGCGCCCACAAATATTTTCCTGACGAAGCGTTGAACGAGGTCGAAGCCTTCATTGCCGATCCCGTCGCCTGGTCGGCGGCGCATGGCGGCCTCGCCAAGGCGAAAGGATAAGCGCGACGGGGCGCATTTTAGCTGCAGCTGATGAATTCACGATAAAGCCAGCCCAGCCGCTTGCCGCCAGGGCTTGCCACATAGGCCCAGGGCTTTCCGTGTTCATCTTCGCCGTAACGTTGCACCACAATTGACTTGCCATCCTCGATCGCGCCGATCACCGTCCTGTTCTGATCGCGGATGGCGATTGAATCGCCCATGACATCCGTCGCGACGCATCGATCGCCGGCGAGTTCCGTCGCGCCCCAGGCGGTGGCGGCCACGAGCGCGGCAAGGGTCAAACCGGCGAAAGGCGCGAGTTTCTCTGACATCTGAGGACTCCCGATTGAGCTGGAAAGACCTATAGTCGAGGTTTGGCGACGCCGAATTGCGCGAGCGCACATGGAGTCGACATGCGCAGACTGATGTTTTTGATTATCGGGGCGTTGTTCGCGCCACAAGCGCGCGCCGACGATCCGCCGCCGGGCTTTACGCGCCTTGCCGACGTGGTGCCCGACGTCCTCCAGGATATGCGCTATGCCGGCCCGAACAATTTCACCGGCTCCCCCGTGCCCGGCTATAACGCCCCGCAATGCTGGCTGCGCACCGAGGCCGCGAAAGCGCTGGCGGCGGCGCAGAAGGACGCGCGCGCGCAAGGCGTATCTCTTGTCGTCTATGATTGCTATCGCCCGCTGCGCGCCGTCTCGGCCTTCGTCGACTGGTCGCGCAATGCGGACCAGCGGACAAAATCGGAGCATTATCCGCATCTCGACAAAGGCGCGCTCTTTCCCGAGGGTTATATCGCCGAACATTCCACCCATTCGACCGGACTTGCCGTCGATCTCGGCGTCAAAGGATGGAACTTCGGCACGCCTTTCGATTTTTTCGACCCTCGCTCATGGACGAAGACCAAGACCTCGACGAGGGCGCGCGAACATCGCGACACGCTGGTCGCGCTGATGCGCCGCCACGGCTTTGAAAATTATCCGCGCGAATGGTGGCATTTCACCTACAAGGGCGCCGACGGCGCGCCGAGTTATGATGCCGAGATCAAGTGAGTCGGTCCGCGCCGCTCGATTGAACTGAACCCACATGCGTCCGTCATTGCTCGACCCGCTTTTCGGTCGCGTCGCCGCGCTGCCCGGCGTCGGTCCGAAAACCGCAAAACTGTTCGATCGGCTGCTCGCCCGACCGGGCGCCGAAGCGCGCCTCGTCGATCTGCTTTTTTATCTTCCGTCCAATGTCATTGACCGCAGCGCGCGGCCTACGATCGCCGCCGCGCCGCTGGACACGATGGTCGTCTTGAAGGCGCGCGTCACTGAGCATCGCCGGCCTCAAGGCCGCTACTCGAAATCGCCCTATCGCGTGCTCGTCGAGGACGACACCGGCGACGTCGAACTCGTTTTCTTTCTCGCCAATCCCGACTGGATCGAGCGAAGCCTGCCGCTCGGCGCGACGCGCTGGATATCGGGACGCATCGAGCTTTATGACGGCCGACGTCAGATCGTGCATCCTGACCGGGTTCTCGACGAAGCCGGAATTGCGAAACTTCCCGCCTTCGAGGCGGTCTATGGGCTGACCGAAGGCCTGCAGGCGCGCTATGTCCTGCGCGCGAGCGAAGAGGCGCTGGCGCGGCTGCCGAACCTTCCCGAATGGCAGGATGGGAGCGTTCTTTCCACCAACAAGCTTCCCGTCTTTGCCGAGGCGCTACGCGCCGCGCACCGGCCCAGCGGCGCCGATGCGCTCTCGCCGCAGCATCCGGCCCGTCAGCGCCTTGCGCTCGATGAGTTGCTCGCCAGCCAGCTCGCCTTGCGGCTCATACGCGCCAGGATGCGACGACCTTCGGGCCGCGCGCATAAAGGCGACGGCCGCTACGCCAGCGCGATCGAATCTGCTCTGCCCTTTCGCCTGACCCGCGCCCAGCAGCGCACGCTCGACGAAATTCGCGTCGACCTCGCGTCGGAGAAGCGCATGCTGCGGCTTGTGCAAGGCGACGTAGGCTCCGGCAAGACGATCGTCGCGGCGCTGGCCATGGCCAGCGTTGCGGAGACCGGCCGTCAATGCGCGCTGATGGCTCCGACCGAAATCCTGGCGCGGCAGCATTATGAGCGGCTTGCGCCATTGCTCGAACCCGCTGGATTGCGCGTGGCGCTCCTTACCGGTCGCGCCAAGGCGAGCGAACGCGCGGCGCTGCACGGCGACATCGGCGCGGGCGAAGTCGACGTCGTGATCGGCACGCACGCTTTGGTGCAAAGCGATCTTGCTTTTTGCGACCTCGGCCTCGCCGTGGTCGACGAGCAGCATCGCTTCGGCGTCGAGCAGCGACTGGCGCTGGGCGCCAAGGGCGACGCCGTCGACGTTCTGGTAATGACGGCGACGCCGATACCGCGCACGCTGGCGCTGACCGCCTTCGGCGACATGGACTGTTCCGCCCTAGACGAAAAGCCGCCCGGCCGAACGCCCGTCTCAACGCGCGCGCTTCCAGCCGAAAGAATCGACGAGGTGATCGCGGGGCTGCGGCGCGCCTTGGCGCAGGGCGCGCGCGCCTATTGGGTATGTCCGCTCGTCGAAGAGAATGAAGACCTCGACCTCGCCGCGGCGCAGGAACGTCACGCCGATCTTTCCAAGCTTTTTGGATCGGCGGTCGGCCTTGTTCACGGCCGCATGAAATCCGCCGAAAAAGACGCCGTGATGGAAGGGTTCCAGCGCGGCGACATCAAAATTCTGGTGGCGACGACGGTGATCGAGGTCGGCGTCGACGTTGCGGAAGCGACCATCATGGTTATCGAACATGCAGAGCGCTTCGGCCTCGCGCAACTCCACCAATTGCGCGGACGCGTCGGTCGCGGCGCGGCGCAATCTTCATGTCTGCTGCTTTACAAAGGTCCGCTCAGCGAAGCCGCGAAGGCGCGCCTGACGATCATACGGCAGACCGAAGACGGATTTCGGATCGCCGAGGAAGATCTGCGGCTGCGCGGCGAGGGCGAGATACTCGGCGTGCGGCAGGCGGGTTTGCCGAGCTTTCGTCTCGCTGATCTTGCCGCTCATGCGCGCCTCCTCGCCATCGCGCGCGACGACGCGGAATTAATCCTGCGCCGCGATCCGGAGCTCGCAAGCGAGCGAGGGCGCGCCCTGCGCGCCTTGCTCTATCTGTTTGAACGCGACGAGGCCGTCCGCCTGCTGCGTGCGGGCTGACGCCATGGCGCGGGGAGCGAAGCAATCCAGCCTCGATTACAGCGACAATAGGAAAGTTTCGCTCGCGCCCACGGTCTGCTTCATCCGCTGCGGTTCCTGGCAGTAACGCGCGCCCTAAAGGCGCCGCGCGACAACCACGCGATTGCTGTTCACGCCTTTGACATTGTTGGCGACGCCCCAGCAGTTGCTCGTCTTGGTGAAGCTTTGTTCATTGACGAGCACCCCGAGACGCTCGAAGGGAAGATCATCGAGCGCGCGCCAGACCAGCTGCTCCAGAAGCAGGGCGCCGCCCCTGACTTCGCCCACCTCATAAGCAACATGGCCGCCGGGCTTTACCACTCGTGCCAGCTCCTCGAAAACCGCCCGAGTCATCAGGCGCCAGTCTTGCGGCGAGCGAAGCTGCGTGAGGCAGAAGCTTTCGGCCTCGATTCCTGCAAACCAGTTGCGCAGCCAATTGTCGCCGCGATAATCGACAACATCGAGAAACGGCGGCGAGGTGACGACGAGATCGACGGCTGCGTCACCAATATGCGCCAAAGATGCGGCGTCGGCTTCAGCGAGCCGTGCGTCGCAGACGAGCGGCGCGCCGTTCGCAAGGAGCGCACGCGACTTCTTAAAAATCAGCGCGGCGATGTCGCGAGGCGGCGGCGTCTGCGCCCGCCGCGCATTGATTTTCAATTGCGCCTTGATGGACACGGCCTGGTTCGGCGGCATCGTATAGACGGAGAAAAATCCCGGCGAGTGGCCGGTCAATCGATTGAGCGCCACCATGCGAATCCAATCGTCGACGGCATCGAGGCCGCCGTCCTTTTCACGCGCGAACAAATAGCGGCGCAGCGCGCAAATCTGCCGCAGCGTCTCGGCATGATAAAAGGCGAGAAGGTCGTCGCGTTCGATGTCGCCGCGGCCCCAGGGCGCGGCCGAGAGCCGCGCCTCGATCTCGCAAAGCGCTGGAGGCCGCAGCCGAGGGCGCGTCAGCAGCAGCGATAGCGGATTGGCGTCGGAGCCGATCGGCTTGCGTCCCATCAATGCCGCTTGCAGAACGCTTGTGCCGCGGCCCATGAATGGATCGCAGACGACATCTCCCGGCAGCGTCAGCCGATCGATGAAGAACGCCGGCAATTGCGGCTTGAAGCAAGCGCGATAGCTGATCTCATGCAGCGGATGCGCGCGCCTTTGCCCGGCGGTCCAGAAGGCGTTGACGTAATAGGGAATGGCGTCGGCGATGACGACGCGGGTCGGCGCGCCGAAATCCGCGCGCCGCAACTGATGAAAAAATCCAGAATTATCGAATTCGAGTGCGGCGCTCATGCCTCAGTCGCGTCGACGATCGGCGAGACTCGGCAAGGATTTGATCCTGGCGCCGGCCGCGCGGCGCGCAAGTGAAAGCTCATATTGGGTCTGCAATTCGAGCCAATCTTCGGGCTGGACCCCGAACCAATGTCCGAGTCTGAGCGCCGTATCGGCGGTAACGCCGCGCTGCCCGTTGATGATGGCGGTGACCCGATTGACCGGCACGTCGATATCGCGCGCCAGATCTGACGCCGTCAGTCCGAGCTCCTCCAAATGACGCGCAAGAATTTCGCCGGGATGCGACATTCCGTTCTCCATCGACGCCAGTTTTGGCTTTGTTGGACGCTTGCGAAGGCTCGCGCTTCGCGGCCGCGCTGGACGGCGCGCGTTCGCGGTCGTTTCGCCGCGAACGCCGCTTAAAAACCTTCTGGTGAGCTCGTCATGGTAGCGGCCCATGCTCAGCCCCCGCCGAATATCGTTTTCGTAAACCATATTATCCGGCCCGTAAATTGACTCCTGAGCTAGGCGCTTTCGCCGTCGATCCATCCTGCGCGTGTTTCAGCAACGAAGTCGGCAAGACGCCCGGCGGCGATCGCCGCCCGCAGGCCCGCCATCAGCTCCTGATAGTAGGCGACATTGGCCTGGGTCAGCAGCATCATCCCGAGGATTTCCCCCGCTTTGACGAGGTGATGCAGATAGGCGCGCGAATAGTCGCGCGCGGCGGAACAGGACGATTCCTCATCCAGCGGCCTCGCGTCTTCGGCGTGGCGCGCGTTGCGCAGCGTCACTCTTCCGCGGCGGGTATAGGCAAGGCCGTGTCTGCCGGCGCGGGTCGGCATTACACAATCAAACATATCGATTCCTCGCGCGACGGCCTCAACGATGTCGTCCGGCGCGCCCACGCCCATAAGATAACGAGGCTTTGATTCGGGCAAATGCGGGGCGGTCGTCTCAAGCATGTCGAGCATGACATGCTGGGGTTCGCCGACGGCGAGACCGCCGACAGCAATCCCGTGGAAATCCATGCCGGCGAGCGCCTTGGCGCTTTCGACTCGGAGCCGCTTCGACTCGCCGCCCTGCACGATGCCGAACGCCGCCCTGCCCGGCCGCTCGCGAAAAGCCTTGCGCGAACGCTCGGCCCAGCGCAGCGACAGGCGCATGGCGCGTTCAGCCTCGCTTTCCGAACATGGCAGACGCACGCATTCATCGAGCTGCATCTGAATGTCCGCGCCGAGTAAATCTTGAATCTCCATCGAGCGTTCGGGCGAGAGATGGTGTCGCGATCCGTCGATATGCGACTGAAAGGTGACGCCGCTTTCGTCGAGCTTGCGCAGCTTTGCGAGCGACATCACCTGAAAGCCGCCCGAGTCTGTCAGGATCGGATAGGGCCAGCGCATGAATTCATGCAGGCCGCCGAGCCGCGCGATCCGCTCCGCCCCGGGCCGCAGCATGAGATGATAGACATTGCCGAGGAGAATGTCGGCGCCGGCGGCGCGCACGTCGTCGGCGAACATCGCCTTCACGGTCGCCGCCGTGCCGACCGGCATGAACGCCGGCGTGCGAATGGTTCCGCGCGGCGTTAGAATTTCTCCTTGGCGCGCCAAACCGTCGGTCGTGAGAACGGAGAAAGAAAAATCCTGCGTCACTTATCGTCCTTTGCGCCGAGCGCGGCGATTTTTACGATACGATAGACGCCGCTGTCGCGCTCATTGAACCATACCGCGAATTCTGACCCGACTCTTATCGTCGCCTCGCGCAGTTCGGTTCGCCAGCTCTCACCGCGCCCGAAGTCGATCCGCCCGTCGCGGCGCAGGACGAATGGCCGGGCGCCGTCTCCGTCGAGCCCGAATGCGCCAAAAAGCTCCCATGTCGAAACAATGCGCGTCTCTTCGATCCGCGCGTCGATCGTCATCGGCGCTTCTCTTGGATCGTCGCGCCAGAGCGCCAGAATGCGCATGTCACGCGCGCCGCTCATAATTCGCAGCGCTCCAGCAGACAGGCGTCGCCATAGGAATAGAACCGATAGCCGTTCGCGATCGCGCGCGCATAGGCGTCCTTCATGCGCGCAAGGCCGGCGAATGCGGCCGCCAGCATGAACAGCGTCGAACGCGGAAGATGGAAATTGGTGAGCAGCATGTCGACGGCGCGGAAGCGATATCCCGGCGTGATGAAAATGCCGGTGCGGCGCGCATAAGGCAAAATCCGGCCGGCGTCGTCCGCCGCGCTTTCCAATACCCGCAACGCCGTCGTGCCGACGGCGACGATACGGCCGCCCTTCTGCCGCACATCATTGAGCGCCTGCGCTGTTTGCGCGTCGACCCGCGCGAACTCCTCATGCATCCTGTGCAAGTCAGTGTCTTCCGCCTTTAAGGGAAGAAAGGTTCCTGCGCCGACATGCAGCGTCACCCGATGCAGGCTGACGCTGCGCGCTTCAATCGCCGCTAGAAGTTCCGGCGTGAAGTGCAGGCCGGCGGTGGGCGCCGCGACAGCGCCGGCTTCGCGCGCGAAGATCGTCTGATAGTCCGTCTCGTCGCGAACGTCGGCCGCGCGCCTGCCGGCGATATAGGGCGGCAAAGGCATAACTCCCGCCTGCTCTATGGCGATGTCCAGCGCCGGTCCGTGAAGGTCGAAGGCAAGCGAGATCTCGCCCTCGTCGCCCTTCGCTTCGACCCTGGCCTCGAGCTCGGCGCCGTGGCCAAGAAACCGAATGCGATCTCCGATCGTCAGCTTTTTCGCCGGCCGCATCAGCGCCCGCCAGCGCGAAGCGTCGAGCCGTTCGATCAGCGTCGCCTCGACATTGGCGCTCAATTCGCCTCGCAGGCGCCGACCGGAAAGACGCGCGTGAATAACGCGAGAATCATTGACGACGAGCGCGTCTCCCGGACGCAGATAGTTCGGCAGATCGCGGACGATCCTGTCCTCGAACGCCCCGCTGCAGGGGATGACGAGCATGCGCGCGCTGTCGCGGGGATCGGCCGGCCGAAGAGCAATACGCTCTGCCGGAAGCTCGAAATCGAAGAGATCGACGCGCATGTCAGCTCATATGAAGATGGCCGGGACAGGCCCGGCCATGTCATGCGTCCGCTGCAGCGAAGACGCTAACCAATCGTCGCCTTGACGATCTTGTCAGGATCCTTCACCGGCTCGCCGCGCTTGATCTTGTCGACATTCTCCATGCCGGAGACCACCTCGCCCCAGACCGTATATTTATTGTCGAGGAAGCGCGCGTCGTCGAAGCAGATGAAGAATTGCGAATTGGCGCTGTCGGGGCTTTGCGCACGCGCCATCGAGCAGGTCCCGCGCACATGCGGCGCGCTGTTGAACTCGGCCTTGAGGTCCGGATATTTCGAGCCGCCTGTTCCGGTGCCGCGCGGGCATCCCGTCTGGGCCATGAAGCCGTCGATCACGCGGTGAAAGACGATGCCGTCATAGAATCCTTCCGACACGAGCTTCTTGATATGCGAAACATGATTGGGCGCGAGATCCGGACGGAATTTGATGACGACCGGCCCTTTCGTCGTCTCAAGCGTCAGGGTGTCGGCGGCTTCGGTCATTGGCGCTTCCTTTGAATTTCTTTGGGGCGTTATAGCTCTTGAATTCAGCTCTCGTCGCCGGCGACGCGCATCTTGACGATCTTGTCGGGGCTGTCGACCATGCCGTTATTGGAGCTCGAGCCCTTCTTGATCTTGTCGACGACATCCATGCCCGACACCACTTCGCCGAATACCGTATATTTTCCGTTGAGCTGCGGCGCGTCCGCATAGCAGATGAAAAACTGCGAATTGCCGGAATTGACGTCGCCGCCTTCGCGCGCCATTCCAACCGTGCCGCGCTTAAACGGCGTATCCGTAAACTCCGCCTTCAGATCCATGTAGCGCGAACCTTGCATTCCCGTGCCGGTGGGATCGCCGGCCTGAGCCATGAAACCGTCGATGACGCGGTGAAAAACGATGCCGTCGTAGAAATGCTCCTTGGCGAGCTTCTCGATCCGCTCGACATGCTTGGGCGCGAGATCGGGCCGCAGTTTGATGGTGACGCGACCGTCCTTGGTGTCGAGATAGATGATGTGATCATCGGCGGCCCTGACCGGCGCGGCGGTGAGCGCGGCGGCCGCCGCGGCGGCTAGAAGCAAACGGCGCGTGAGTTTCATGAAGCCTCCCTATGTCTTTGCGCGCCTTTTGACGGCGCGTTCAAGCGCTGCGACGGAGGCGGCCGGCGCAAAGGCCGACACGTCGCCGCCAAGCGCCGCGATCTGGCGCACGAAGGTTCCGCTGACGTGGCGTAGCCCTGGCGAAGCCGGCAGGAAAATTGTGCGAATGTCGGGGGCGAGCGCCCCGTTCATCCCCGCCATCTGCATCTCATAGTCGAAATCGACGCTGTCGCGCAAACCGCGCAGGATGGCGCATGCGCCATGCCGGCGCGCCGCCTCGACCACAAGCCCGTCAAATCCCGCGACCTCGAAGGCGCAGGACGAACCAAAGGCGACGCAGGCGTCGCGAATGACCGACGCGCGCTCATCGAAGGAAAGCCACGGCTCCTTGTCATGGTGCACGCCGATCGCGACGACAATTTTGTCGAACAACGCCCCGCCTTGCGCCATCACGTCGAGATGGCCAAAGGTCAGCGGGTCGAACGTGCCGGCGTAAAGCGCGGTCCGCGCGGTCGCGGCAGAGGCGGCGGTCATCGCAGCGGTATAGGGGATTTTATCGGATTTCGCGAGGCGACGGCGCGCCGGCCGGCGGTTCACAACCTCTCGGCCGGCCTCCGCGCCGGCGCCTTTTGCCTGGAGCGCTGCATTTCTTCGGCGCCCGCACTCCCTGGCTGGAAACGGAGCGCTACAATAGTTAGGCGCATCCGGCGCAGAGCGCCGGACGTCGAAGAAGGAGACGCCAGGATGGGACTTTTGGATTTTCTGACCGGCAAGGGTAAACAGGCGCCTGCTCCGGGCGCGCCCAAACAATCTGCTGAGGCGGCCCCTAAGGCCGAAGAGAAGCCCGCGACTCAAGGCCCAGCGGCGGCTGAGACCTTCTATGTCGTGAAGGAAGGCGACACGCTTTGGAAAATCGCCGAAGCGCATTACGGCGCCGGCAAGGGCGCCAAATATATGGAAATTTTCGAGGCCAACCGGCCGCTGCTGACAGATCCTGATAAGATCCGACCGGGCCAGCGCCTCCGCATCCCTGGGGCCTCGGGCGCCGCATCAGCGGCGGGAGAGTGGAAGCCCCCGAGCGAAATCGCCGGCAAGCAGGCCTAGTCGACGGCTTCGCCTTCAGGGCGAGCGAAATCGGGCCGAGCGTGATCACGCGAGGTCCTTCGATCAAGCCTTCGTGGCTTCGAAGGCGGGGACGGCGCGCGCAAATTTTTCCAACCACGCGCCGAGGCGCGGATGTTTCTCCCGCCACGCGCCGGCGAAACGCAAATCAAGATAGCCAAGCGCGCAGGCGACAGCGATATGGCCGATGTCGACTTGGCCCGCTGGCGGCGCCGCGTCGAGCGAGTCGAGCGCGCGGTCGATCTTTCCCTGCTGATGCGCGATCGCTTCATCGTACCGTAAGCGTTCGGGCCGGCTGAAATTCTCATAACGGATGAGCAACGCGGCGTCGTTCACGCCGTCGCCGAGAGCCTGCAGCCGCAGCGCCGTAAAGCGGGCTGACGGATCAACGGAAATAAGCCGCCCGCCGCCGGCGAGATGGTCCAGATATTCGGCGATGACCCGGCTGTCATAGAGCGCAGAGCCGTCTTCCAGAATCAGAGTCGGGATTTTGCCGAGAGGATTTTGACGACGCAGACTGTCGGTCGGATCGGCCGCATCGGCGGCGACGATGTCGAGCCGGCTCGACAGACCGAGCAGGCCGGCTGCAATTCTAATCTTGCGGGCGTAAGGCGACGCGGGAGAATAGCGCAGGGTGAGCATCGGTCGTTCCTACCATTCGCCTGATGAACCAACAACGCCCGCCCCAGGTTCGGCTCCAACCGGCATAAGCTCTACTCGCCGACGAGCCACGCAATCTCAGAGCCGGCGCCCGCGCCCTGCGCCATTCGTCCAGCGAGAAACGTAAGGAGCGTTCGAGCTTCTTCTTCGAACGTAAATGGGGGATTGACGACGACCATCCCGCACCGTCGCAGCCCTTCCGCCGTTCCTCCGACGTTCAAAGACAGCCGCAAGATGCGCCGTATGCCGGCGCCCTTCAGCCGATCGTAGAATCGGCGAACCTCATGATCGCTTTTTGTGGGATGCCACAGCGCGTAAATGCCGGAATTCCATTTGGCGTGGGCCTTCGCGAAGGCGTCAAAGACGGCTTCGAACTCGTCTTCGCGCTCGAACGGCGGATCGATCAGAACGAGCCCGCGCCGCTCCTTGGGCGGCGCATAGGCGCCGAGCCCCATATAGCCGTCGATATGAATCGACTTGATCCGCGCGTCACGCGCGAACCGCCGGCGAAGAGCGGCGAAAGCGTCAGGTCGCAACTCGCAGAAAATCGCGCGATCCTGCGGACGCATCAATTTTTGCGCGATCGCCGGCGAACCCGGATAGAACGCCGGCCTTCCGTCCTGATCGAGCGGCCCGAGACAATCGAGATAAGGCGCGAGCAGTTCGCGAACCTCCGCGTCCGCGTCGGAGAGATCCGCGAGACGGCCGACGCCGCCGCGCCATTCGCCGGTGCGCTGCGCTTCATCCGCGGAAAGGTCATAGGCGCCCTCTCCCGCATGCGTGTCGATCACGCGAAACGGCGTTTCTTTGCGCGTCAGATAAATCAGAAGGCGCACGACCAGCGAATGTTTGAAGACGTCGGCGAAATTGCCGGCGTGAAACCCGTGGCGATAGTTCATGTGCGTTATAGCGGCGCTGGCGCGCTGATTTCACGAATGTGGCAACCGCGCTGCGCGACGTCGGGACAGGCGCGAAACTCGCGCAGATCCTTGGAGAGGCAGATGCGCACCCCATCCATCACGCCTCGACGGCATGACACGGCCATCATGCCCGGCCGCAGCCTCGGATTGGCGTCGTAGAACGCGCGCTCTACGTCGATCGGCGTCACGGTCTGGTCGCTGGCGGGTTTGACGAAAAGCGATGGTATCGTCACAGCGGCGTGCGCGCGCGCTACGTCGGCGAAATAGTCGCTTGGGCTTTTGCCTGTGCAGGCGCCGTGTTTTCGCCACTCATGGCGCGCGAGGCCTTCGTCGGGAAACAGTCCTGCCGCCTTTTCCAGCGCCACGCGCGACGGAGAGCGCGCGCCCGGACATTCGCTGGGCGCGACGCCCCGCTCAAAATGCGGCCAGAGTCCATGGACGACGAAACCGAGCCCCTTCCCCGGTTCGCACTGGTCGCGCGCGCCCGCGACGCCTTCGCAGAAGCACGGCGACCAGCTCAACGCCAGAACGTAAAAGTCGAAGTCGCGCGCGGCCCCGGCGCTCGTCCGCGACGCGCCTTCTTTCCCGCAATCCTCCGACGCGCAGCCAGCTTCCTTGGCGACGGCGCCGGAAAGCCCGGCGAAGAGAGCCGCTCCCACAACAAACGCCCATATCCAGCAGCCAACAAAAACTCTTCTCATATCAAGCGGCTCAGCAAATAAGGACGCCTACGGCCCCGCGGCTCGGCAATTGGGGCTGAAGGCGTGATTGCGATCCAAACCGACGACGCACCAGGTGACGCCAGGTCCGGCGCCGATAAAGCCCAGGCCTTCTCCAATATTATAGACGACCTCTCTCCCGACGCCGTCGTTGAACAACGCGCGTCCCCGACAATAGCGACGCGGGATATAACTCAGTCCGTTGTTGCGGACGCCCCTTTCAGCGACGCCTTCAAATTCGACGATGGCCAGCGGCGAATTCCAATACCACGCCTCCCTGGCGGCGAAATCCGAGACAATTCGGGCGAGAATGATCGGATCGGCGCAGTAGGGCGTGAGCCCCGAATAGGGCAGAATTCTATATTCCGCCGGCGGATTTTCTTCGCGTGCAGGTTGGGCGGCCGCCGACGCAGCGCCGAGCGCGAGAAGCGCGGCCGCCGCGGCGCACGCCCAGACTTCGCCAATTCCGGAACTGGTGCGTCGCATCTCGCTCTCCTCATCCCGCCAATGATCGACGATTGACGCCGAAATCCCGGCGCGTCAAGGCGGCGAGCCGCACTGTCAAGACGATAAACCGAGCAATTAACCGAAGTATCCCGACAAGGATGTCAAGGCGCTCAATACGCGCTATAATGGCTCCCATGTCTATGAGTGTGCAGACCTTGCGCCGCGTTATCGCGCTCTTGCTTGGCGCATTGTTGGCGAGCGCAGCGCCCGACCCGTCCTTTGCGCAGGATCCCTTTACCGAGTTCTTCGGCGGGCTTTTCGGCGGCCCGCAGCACGGATATGGGCATCGCGGCGAGCCGCGGGTGCGGCGGATCATGCCGCACCGGGAAAATCGCGGACCGACCTATTGGCACGGCCAGACTGACAACCCGCGCCGCGCCGCCAAACGCACGGACGGCGGGGCGACGGACCAGGCTCAGAGCACGGTGGCCACGCAGCCGACCTTTTTCGTCGCGACCGTCGGCGACACGCTGGGCGTGCTCCTCGCCGACGGCCTGAAAGAAGGATTCTCGGATCGTCCCGACGTGGCGATCCTGCGCAAGGGCAGAGAGAGCAGCGGCCTTGTGCGTGACGACTTCTACGATTGGCCGAAGGCGGCGAAGGAGATCGCCGCCGACGCGCAAAAGATCAATGTCGCCGTGATCATGCTCGGCAGCAACGATCGTCAGGCGATTCAGCAGGGTCAGGAGTCCTACGAGCCGCTGTCGCCGCGCTGGCGTGAAATCTATGCGGCGCGCGTCGACGCGGTGATCGCGGCCTTCAAGGAAAAGAACATCCCGGTCATTTGGGTCGGCCTTCCGGTCATGAAGAACGAACGGCTATCGGCCGACATGGCGCAGCTCAACGACATTTTCAAAGCCCGCGCGGCCCATGCCGACATACCTTACGTCGATCTCTGGGATGCGATGACCGACGAACATGGCCAGTACAGCGCGTTCGGGCCAGACATCAACGGTCAGATCGTCAAGTTGCGTTCGGCCGACGGCGTGCATTTCACTGAGGCCGGCGCGCGAAGCGTCGCGCATTTCGTCGAAGGCGAAATCAAGAAGTATTACGACGCCTATCGGCAACAGGCCCCGGTCGCCGGCGCTCCGGCCGCGCCCGCATCCGAGGCGTCGAAGGACGCGGCGGCGCCCCAGCAGCCGATTGCGGCGACGCCGGCGAACGGTCAGCCGATCACATTCCGCTCCCCCGTGGGCGGCCCCTCGGCGGCTCCGACCTTGCCCGATCGCCCCGCGGTCGGCCCGACTCAACAGTTGACCGGCGCTGGGACGGCGAACGAGCTCGCCAGAAAAACTCCCGCCGGCAAGGCCGCTGACGCGCCAGCGCAGGCGCTCGTTCGACATGTCTTCATCGAGGGCGGCGACCAAAGTCCGCGCGACAATCGCGCCGACGACTTTAGCTGGCGTCCGGCGCCGAACGCCGCGTCTCAGCCGCAATAGCGAATTGTGCGCTGGCGCACGGAACGCTTTTCGGTGGTTTTGCATTGTCTCTGCACGACAGGGAAATTGTGGAGCCCCCGTTATGTCCCAACACGAGTTCGCTGCCCGCCGCTTTTTGAAGGTCGCCGCCGTCGCCGCCCTTGCGGGACTTTCATCGACCGTCGCCAACGCTCAGGAACGCTCCTTCATGGGACTGTTCGATCTGGCGCCTAGCGTGCAGGAGACGCCTGCCGCCTATGACGCGCGCGAGCGGCAGGCTTATGATGGCGGCCAAGAGCAGCAAAACTATTATGGCGCTCAAGACCCGCGCTCCTATTACGCGTCTCAGGACCCGCAGGCCTATTACGGCTCCCAGGACCAGCAAGCTTATTACGGCGAGCAGGAAGACGCGCGTCTCGCGCGCGAATATCCCACCACAACGCGCGAAATCGTGCAGGACCCGACCAACGAGCGTCCTGGCACGATCACCGTCGACACCAAGAATCGCTATCTCTATATGTCGCTGGCGAACGGACAGGCCGTGCGCTACGGCGTCGGCGTCGGCCGCGAGGGCTTCACCTGGAAAGGCAGGACGCATATCGGCCGCAAGGAAGCCTGGCCGAACTGGACGCCTCCAGCGGCGATGTTGAAGCGCCGGCCCGATCTGCCGCGCCACATGGCCGGCGGCGAGGACAATCCGCTCGGCGCGCGCGCCATGTATCTTTACTCGGGCGATCGCGACACCATGTTCCGTATCCACGGCTCGAACGAGCCCTGGACGATCGGCCAAGCGGTTTCCTCGGGTTGCATCCGCATGCTGAATGCTGACGTGACCGACCTGTTCAGCCGCGTGAAAGTGGGCACGACGGTGGTCGTGCTGTAGGCGAGCCAAACCTCAAAATTAAAGGCCCCGGTTTCCGGGGTCTTTCTTTTGCGCCCTCTTTTGCGCCCTATTCCAGCGAGCACGTAAATACGAAGTTGGTGAGCGCCGAGAAGGTCACCTGGACGAAGATCCATGCGCCGATCAGCGACCAAGCGAGCTGGTATTTCTCACGGCCGTAAAGAAAGGCGCCAAAGAGCGGCAGGATCAGGAAAAAGAACTGCCAGGGCGTGCTGACGAATGTATCGCAGTACCAGAGATTTAGCTTTTCGCTGACCATTACTCTCACCTTGGCAGATTGGTTTCGCCCATAAGGAATTCATCCACCGAGTGGGCGCATTGGCGGCCTTCGCGAATAGCCCAAACGACGAGCGATTGTCCGCGCCGCATGTCTCCACATGCGAAGATTTTCTCGCGAGACGCCTGATAGCCGCGGGTGTCCGCCGCGACATTGCCGCGGGAATCGAGAACGACGCCGAGCCCTTCGAGCAGGCCTTCGCGCATCGGCGACACGAAACCCATTGCGAGCAGCACGAGATCAGTCCGCAGCTTGAACTCGCTCCCCGGCTCTTCCTGCATTTTGCCGTCAACGCGCACGCAGCGCAGCGCCTTTACCGCGCCGTCTTTGCCTTCGAATTCGCGCGTCAGCACCGAAAACTCGCGCGACGAACCCTCCTCATGAGAGGAGGACGTGCGCAGCTTCAGCGGCCAGTCGGGCCAAGTGAGCAGCTTGTGCTCTTTTTCCGGCGGGCGCGGCATGATTTCGAGCTGAGTCACCGAAAGCGCGCCCTGGCGCACCGACGTCCCGATGCAGTCGGAGCCGGTGTCGCCGCCGCCGATGACGATGACGTGCTTGCCGGTGGCGAGGATCGGCTCATTGGTGGTGAGCGGCTCCCCAGAGACCCGGCGGTTCTGTTGCGGCAAAAAGTCCATCGCGAAGTGAACGCCGAGCAACTCGCGGCCGGGGATCGGCAAATCGCGCGGCTGCTCGGCGCCGCCGGCAAGGACCACTGCGTCATGCCCCGCAACCAAATCCTCGGCGGACAAATCGACGCCGACATGAACCCCGCAGTGAAACGCGACGCCCTCCGCCGCCATCTGCTGAACGCGGCGGTCGATGAGATCCTTCTCCATTTTGAAGTCGGGGATGCCATAGCGCAACAAGCCGCCCGGCTTCGCGTGCTTTTCATACACTTGCACGTCATGGCCGGCGCGCGCGAGCTGCTGCGCCGCGGCCAGGCCCGCCGGTCCGGAGCCGACGACCGCGATCTTCTTGCCTGTCTTGCGCTTGGGCGGTTCTGGAACGACCCAGCCTTGCTCAAATCCGCGGTCGACGATTGCGCATTCAATGGTTTTGATTGTGACCGGTTGATCCTGGAGATTCAGTGTGCAGGACGCCTCACAGGGCGCCGGGCAAACGCGGCCGGTGAACTCCGGGAAGTTGTTCGTCGAATGCAGATTGACGAGGGCGCGCCGCCACTCGCCGTGGTAGACGAGGTCATTCCAGTCGGGAATCTGGTTATTGACCGGGCATCCGTTGTGACAAAACGGAATGCCGCAATCCATGCAGCGCGACGCCTGGTTGCGCGTCGTTTCGTCCGACAACGGAATGACGAATTCGCGATAGTGGCGAATGCGGTCGGCCGCCGGCTTATATTTGCGGTCCTGCCGGTCGATCTCGAGAAACCCGGTCACCTTACCCATCTTATCGCGCACCTTTCGCGCCTCGACCGCGGAGGCAACGGCATTTTTGTCATAGGCGCGGCAGCCTTGTGCCGAAAGCGAAATCGCTTTCTGGCCTAAGCGCCCTGAGCTGCCGCAATCTTGGATGTTTTCTAAACGCTTTCGAGGCGTCGGCGTCAAGCCGCGACGCTGCTGCGCCGCCGGAGCCGACCGCGCAGGCCTATCTGGCTCTGGGGTTCAGGCCGCCGGCCGCAGGGGCGACGCGGAACTGATCCTCCTTGACGCGGCTGTGCAGCAATTTTACGCGCCGGCGAGACTTCACCTCGTAAAGCGCTTCGTCAGCCACCGCGAGAAGAGCCTCGGCGTCCGCGCCATGTTCGGGCACGAGCGCCACGCCGACGCTGACGCCGATCGTGGCGCAAACGCCGTCGCCCAAATCGTAAGGCGCGGAAATGGCGTTCGTCAGCCGCTGGCTCAGCTCCGTCGCCTGTTCGCTGGTCAACCCTCTGGCCAGCACCACGAACTCATCGCCGCCGATCCGCGCGGCCACGTCGGTTGCGCGCAAGGATTGGCGCAGGCGGTCCGCCACCAATTTCAGCAGCCTGTCTCCAGCGGCGTGTCCATAGGTGTCATTGACCGACTTGAAGTTATCGAGATCGAGAAAGAGAACCGCGAGATCACCGCCATGCGGGGAGCCCGAATTCAGGCTGGCGTCCACGGCGGCGGCCAGTCCGGCGCGATTTGATAGCCCAGTGAGCGCGTCATGTTTGGCGCGATGCGCGTTCTCCAACTCTCCGCGCATCGTCGCCACCAGCATCTTGCTAAGAGTAAATGCGGCGGCGCTCATTGCGGCGAGATAAAGCGGCACTTGCAGTAAAACCACATAGAGCGCAGGCTGGCCTGCGATAATGACCGCCGGCGCGAACGGGCCGAGGCTCAGCAGCATCATTAAGGTCGCCAAACGCGGCGCGCCGAAGGTTCGAAAACAGACGCCGCCAACCATCGCCGTCGCCGACGAACACGCGAGCGTGGCGACGACCCAGTCGCCGCTGATCAGACTGACAAAGCCGCCATAGCCGATGCTGGCGCTCCACAGCAGGCCAAGCAGTAGATAAAGGTCCGTCGGAGTTTCACGCCGTTCCGACGCGGCGCGGCGCGCGATCAACAATGCCGTCAGCCGAAATCCGCAAATTGCGACCTCTAGGACGAGCCAAAAGATGAATGGCGGCGACGGCTGGCGGGTGACGATCACGGCCGCGACTGCGATCGTGTTGACGACGCCCGCTGCGAACACGGGAAGAGTGCCGAACAGGCCGCTAATCAGCTTCAGCTGGATATCGCGGGACGCGCCAAGACCCGGGTACGCGAGCCAGCGCACCGCAGCCCAGCGCGGCATGCTGTAAACCCTCGGGACGTCTCGCATCAGCTTCCTCGCCGCCATTAAGGAAAACCGCTGAGATTAAGCGATGTTAGTTATAATCGCCCCCGTTTTACAATCCCTGGCGACAAACGCAAGGCGACGCTCGTGCGCCGCCTCGTCAACTCACTGCGCTGAAATCACTCGCCGGCGGCCCTGAGGTGCTGAGGCTGCTTCTTGCGCGCGTTCAGTTCATTGAGCGCGCGCCGATATTCGACCGGCATCACCTTCCGGAACTTAGCCATGCAATTCGGCCAATCGTCGAGAATGTCACGCGCGCGCGTCGAGCCAGTGTAGCGCAGATGATTTGCGATCAGCTGACGCAGACGTTCGGCGTCGAAGCGCGTCATGTCGCTCATCACGTCGACGCGGCCGTGGCCTTCGAGATCGCCGGACTGGTGATAGGCGTCGGTCATGGCGGTTTCCTCGTCGCGCACCGGCTCGAGGTCGACCATCGCAAGGTTGCAGCGCGTCGAGAAGGCGTCGTCCTCGTCCAAGACATAGGCGATGCCGCCCGACATGCCGGCGGCGAAGTTGCGGCCGGTCGGGCCGAGCACCACCACGACGCCGCCCGTCATATATTCGCAGCCATGATCGCCGACGCCCTCGACGACGGCGATCGCTCCCGAGTTGCGCACGGCGAAGCGCTCGCCGGCGACGCCGCGGAAATAGCATTCGCCAGCGATGGAGCCGTAGAGCGCGGTGTTGCCGACAATGATCGACTTCGCTGGGTCGATCCGCTTGGCGGCGCGCGACGGATGAACAATGAGCTTTCCTCCCGAGAGACCCTTGCCGACATAGTCATTGGCTTCGCCTTCGAGGCGCAACGTCACGCCGCGCGCGAGAAACGCGCCAAAGCTCTGGCCCGCCGTCCCGGTCGCGCGAATGTCGATGGTATCCTCGGGGAGTCCCGCATGGCCGTAGATCCGCGCCACCTCGCCGGAGAGCATCGCGCCCGTTGCGCGATCGACGTTACGGATCGGCGTTTCGATCGACACCTTGGCGCCGCGATCGAGCGCCGCGCGCGCCTGGGCGACAAGCGTGTTGTCGAGGACCTTATCCAGTCCGTGATCCTGCGCGGCGCTGTGCCGAATGGCGGCGCCCTCTCCTCTCGGCTTGAAGAACAGCCTGGAAAAGTCAAGCCCGCGCGCCTTCCAATGCGCGATCGCCTTCTCCTTATCGAGCATCTGCATCTGCCCGATCATCTCGTCGAAGCTGCGATAGCCCATGGCGGCCATGAGTTCGCGCACTTCTTCGGCGACGAAGAAGAAGTAGTTGATGACATGTTCGGGCAGGCCGACGAAACGCTTGCGCAAAACAGGGTCCTGAGTCGCGACGCCGACGGGGCATGTGTTGAGATGACACTTGCGCATCATGATGCAGCCCGCCGCGATCAGCGGCGCCGTCGCGAAACCGAATTCGTCCGCGCCAAGCAGCGCGCCAATCACCACGTCGCGGCCCGTGCGCAAACCGCCATCGACCTGCACGGCGATGCGCGAACGCAGATTGTTCAGCACCAGCGTCTGATGCGTTTCGGCGAGGCCGATCTCCCATGGCGAACCCGCGTGTTTGATCGACGTCAGCGGCGAAGCGCCAGTGCCGCCCTCGAAACCGGAGATCGTCACATGATCGGCGCGGCCCTTGGAGACGCCCGCAGCGACGGTGCCGACGCCCACCTCCGAGACGAGCTTCACTGACACGGCGGCGCGCGGATTGGCGTTCTTGAGATCGAAGATCAGCTGAGCCAAATCCTCGATCGAATAAATGTCATGGTGCGGCGGCGGCGAGATCAGGCCGACGCCAGGCGTCGAGTGACGCACCTTGGCGATGACCGCGTCGACCTTGTCGCCCGGCAGCTGACCGCCTTCGCCGGGCTTCGCGCCCTGCGCCATCTTGATCTGAATCATGTCGGCGTTGACGAGATATTCCGTCGTCACGCCGAAGCGGCCAGACGCCACCTGCTTGATGGCGCTGCGCATCGAGTCGCCATTCGGCAGCGGCTTGAATCTATCTGGCTCTTCGCCGCCCTCGCCCGTGTTCGATTTGCCGCCGATACGATTCATCGCGATGGCGAGCGTCGTGTGCGCCTCGCGCGAGATCGAGCCGAACGACATGGCGCCTGTCGAAAAGCGCTTGACGATCACGCTTGCCGGTTCGACCTCATCGAGCGGAACCGGCTTACGGCCGTCCTCCTCGGCCTCCTTGATGCGGAAGAGACCGCGCAAATTGAGAAGCCGCTCATTCTGCTCATTCAAGAGCTTGGCGAAGGCGCGATATTTGTCCTGCGCGTTGCTGCGCACGGCGTGCTGCAGCAGCGATACGGTCTGCGGCGTCCAGCTGTGCGCTTCGCCCCTGATGCGAAAGGCGTAGTCGCCGCCGACGTCAAGCGCTTCCTTGTAGACGGGCGCGTCGCTGAAGGCGAGACGATGACGGCGCACGGTCTCGCGCGCAATTTCCTCGAGCCCGACGCCTTCGATGCGGGTCGTCGTGCCGGTGAAGAATTCATCGACGAAGCTTTGCGCAAGACCCACGGCGTCGAAAATCTGCGCGCCGCAATAGGATTGATAGGTGGAGATGCCCATCTTGGACATCACCTTGAGAAGCCCTTTGTCGACGGCCTTGATGAAGCGCTTGACGGCCGTCGGACCATCGACGTCGGAGGGAAATTCGCCCGCCGACGCAATGAGCGTTTCAAACGCGAGATAGGGATTGATCGCTTCGGCGCCGTAGCCCGCAAGGCAGCAGAAATGATGCACCTCGCGCGCCTCGCCAGTCTCGACGACGAGACCGACGGACGTCCGCAGCCCTCTGCGGATCAGATGATGATGCACCGCCGCCGTTGCAAGCAGCGCGGGTATCGGAATGCGGTCCGGCCCCACCATCCGGTCTGACAGAATGATGATGTTATAGCGGCTGTTGACCGCCTCTTCGGCGCGTTCGCACAGCCGCTTGATCGCCGCGCGCATGCCCTCCGCGCCTTTCGCGGCGTCATAGGTGACATCGATCGTCTTAGTGTCGAAACTGTCCTCGATCGTGCCGATCCAGCGAATCTTTTCCAAATCTTCGCTGGTCAGGATCGGCTGGCGCACTTCGAGGCGCTTCTTGTTCGCCGAACCCTCATGGTCGAGGATGTTGGGCCGCGGGCCGATGAAGGAAACGAGGCTCATCACCAGCTCTTCGCGGATCGGATCGATCGGCGGATTGGTCACCTGAGCGAAGTTCTGCTTGAAATAGGTGTAGAGCAGCTTTTCTTTGTCCGAGAGCGGCGACACGGGCGTGTCCGTGCCCATCGAGCCGACCGCCTCCTGGCCGGTCACGGCCATCGGGAAGAGCAAGAGATCGAGATCTTCCTGCGTGTAGCCAAAGGCCTGCTGACGATCGAGCATCGACACGTCCCAGCGCGCGGGGCGCGTATCGACCGGCTTCAAGTCCTCCAGCTGAATCTGGGTGCGCGCCAGCCACTCCTTGTAGGGGTGCGAGTTCGACAGCTGCTTCTTGATCTCGTCGTCCGAGATGATCCGTCCCTGTTCCAGATCGACAAGCAGCATCTTGCCGGGTTGAAGACGCCACTTCGTAACGACTTTCTCTTCAGGAATGGGCAGCACGCCCATTTCTGAAGCCATGACGACGAGACCGTCGTCGGTGACGAGATAACGGGCGGGACGCAGTCCATTGCGGTCCAGCGTCGCGCCGATCTGCAGCCCGTCAGTGAAGGCCATGGCGGCGGGACCATCCCACGGCTCCATCAGCGCCGCGTGATGCTCATAGAAAGCCTTGCGGTCAGCGTCCATCAGCGGATTGCCGGCCCAGGCCTCAGGGATCAGCATCATCACCGCATGGGCGAGCGAATAGCCGCCGCGCACGAGGAATTCGAGCGCATTGTCGAAACAGGCGGTGTCGGACTGGCCCTCATAGGAGATCGGCCACAGCTTGCTGATCTCTTTGCCAAAGAGCGGCGAAGAGACCGACGCCTGACGCGCCGCCATCCAATTCAAATTGCCGCGCAGCGTATTGATCTCGCCATTATGCGCGACGAAGCGATAAGGATGCGCCAACCGCCACGACGGAAAGGTGTTGGTCGCGAAGCGCTGATGCACGAGCGCCAGCGCCGAGATGAAACGCTCGTCCTTGAGATCGAGGAAATATTCGCCAAGCTGCGAAACGAGCACCATCCCCTTGTAGACGATGGTGCGCGACGATACCGAGACGGCGTAGAATTCGCGTCCGCCGTTGCCAAGCTTGTAAATCTCGTTCGACGCCGCCTTGCGGGCAAGATAGATGCGCCGCTCGAAAACGTCGGCGTCCGCGACGTCGGCGCCCCGACCGATGAAGATTTGCGCATGATGCGGTTCGACGGCCTTCACCGCGTCGCCAAGATCGCTCGAATTGACGGGAAGATCGCGCCAGCCGAGGACGACGAGCCCCTCTTCTTCAACCGATTTTTCGATGATGCCGCGCGCGCTCGCGCGCGTCTCTGGATCGCGCGGGAGGAAGAACTGGCCAATCGCGTAATCGCCGGCGGCGGGAAGCGTAATGCCGAGCCTCGCGCATTCCGTCCGGAAGAAGTCATGCGGGATTTGAACGAGAATGCCGCAACCGTCGCCGAGCTTGGGATCGGCGCCGACAGCCCCGCGATGGTCGAGATTGAGCAATATCTGCAGGCCCATCTCGACGATCGCATGCGACTTCTCGTTGCGCATGTTGGCGACGAAGCCGACTCCGCAGGAGTCATGCTCGTTGGCGGGATCGTAAAGACCTTGCGCCGGCGGAAGAGCGGGATCGCGACCGAGCGGCTGCGCTCCGGCTTCAGCGAAATGCTGGGCGGCTTTCGTCATCTCGGCGTCTCCTCGACAGGATTGCGCGCCTCTTCGTGCGCGCCTCCCGCCCGCTCATCGAACCATAAAACTGTCGTAGGCGTGATCGAAATCGTCACAGCCCCGACGCTTCATTCCGCCCTGACGCAGGTTCCGCAATGGCGGGCTGCGAATCCTCGCATCCTCAGCTCGCCGTTCCTAGCAAGGCAAGGGACGCGCCACCCTTGCGCGCCCTTTCATTCCTCTTAGGCGACGGCGTCCGGTCGAGCGCCGAGCACTTAGATGAAACAATGGCTTCCAAGAGCGAGCCCCGTTTTTAAGGTCAGCATGGCTGACTTATCTGCGGGGCTAACTTACTGCCAGATTTGCGCTGAAGTGACAAGCAGCCGCATGCGCTTTGGGCGCCTTCGCAGTCCAACGCTCGCCGTAATGTTGTCAGAGCATTCTTACCGTGGTCGAGAGGGCCTGAACAAGGAAAGATCAATGCGGTCATTCGATTGGAAGGCGGGCCTGCCGTTTGCGTTGGCGCTGGCGGCGAACTCCGTGATTCCGCAGTACGCCTTCGCCCAATTTTACTTCCGGCCCTTCGCCTACAGTTACGGCTACCAATTTCCCGACGAGGGTCCGCCGGCCTATGCATCGCGTCCCGCCGTCGCTTCCATCCTCGGACGCGCCGGCTATCAACTGGTCGGGCCGCTAGGTCATCGGGGAGATCAGATCGTCGCGACCGGCGTCAGCCGTCGCGACGGCGAGATGCGCTTCATCGTCGATCCTTATGAGGGGCGGATATTGCGGGCAGTCCGGCTTGGGCCGCCACCGATGCATGGCGACGGACCGGAGCGCGGCGGTTACGGGCCGGGCGACGGGGCCCCTTATGGGCCGCACGGAGCCGGTCCGGGCTCGTCAGGTTCAGGACCAGCCGCGCGCGGCTTCGACGCTGAGCATTACCCGGAAACGGATGCGGCGCCCGGAGGCGCGACGTTAGACAACGCGCCCAATGGGACTATCCACCAGCGCGCATCGGCCGCGAAGCGTGGAACGTCTTCGAACGCTCCCCGCGAGATCGCGCCGCAAAAGCCTATGCCGCCAACGGCAGTTGCGCCAGCGTCGCCCCCCGCGTCGGCGTCGGCCGTGGCGTCCCCCGCGATGAATTCCAAGCCTGCGCCAGTGACGAACGCCTCGGCGCAGGGGTCTAGGCCAAGCGTCGAGGTCGTCGGGACGTCCCCTGAAAAACCCGCGACCTCAGCGGAACGAAGCGCGCCTGCACGGCGAGCCGCGGGCGCTCGCGCAGCCTCGTCGCGCCGGGCGATCGTGCCCCCGCATACGCCAAGCGAAACCACGATCGTGAAGCCAGAGGCCTCGGCGCCGTCGGTTCCAGGCGCAAACGGCTCCGCGTCGGCGCCCGACGAGGTGGGAAAGCCGGAAGCCGGCGGTTAATAAAAAAGGTGCCCGAGATGGGCGCCTCTCATATTCACTCGAGATTTGTCGCCGTTACGCGGCCTTCGACTCGACGATGGTCGCCGACGGCGCGCCGACGCCGATGTCGATGCGGCGGGGCTTCTGCGCCTCCGGGATCTCGCGCACGAGGTCGACGTGCAGCAAGCCGTTGACGATGCTCGCGCCCGTCACCACGACATGATCAGCGATCTGGAACCGGCGTTCAAAAGCCCGCGCGGCGATGCCCTGATGCAGGACCTCGCGGCCGTCTGCGGGCTGCGCCGGCTCTTTCGAGCCCTTGATCGACAGAGTGTTTTCTTTGGTCTCGACGGACAATTCGTCGCGCGAGAATCCCGCGACCGCGAGCGTCACCCGATAGGCGTTTTCGCCGGTGCGCTCGATATTATAGGGCGGGTAGCCCTGTGTGGCCTCGAACCCGCCGGCCTGATCGAGCAGGTTGAACAAGCGGTCGAAACCGACGGTCTGACGGTAAAGCGGAGAGAGATCGAACTGACGCATGACATATCCTCCAGTTGAGCGACATGCGGCGCGCTTGCGTAACCGCGCCGCGCCTCTTCGCGCGTCCATTACGGCCCGCGCTGGCATCGATCTAGGAAGCGGGAAAGCGTCGTTCAAGAGGCGTCGGCGAAGCCGTTGCGGAAAGTCTCAGACCGGCAGCGAATGTCGCTCAGCCGCACGAAACGGCGATTCCAGCGCAAGCACGAGCTTGACCAGATCCGCCTGGCGGGTCGCCCCTGTCTTCAGGAAAATGCTTTTGAGATAGCCCTTGACCGTTCCCTCGCTGAGACCGAGCGCCCGCGCCGTAGCCGGGACGCCGCCGACCTCAGCGATCGCCAGCAGGACCGAGCCTTCACGGGCGGTCAGGCCGAACAGTTTCGCGGCGACCGCTCCGCCGTCGTCCGCGTTGAGCTGCAGCCGGCGCAGGAACAGCGCCGAGAGCCCGTTCGCCAGCGGCAGCACGTGCATCACGCAGCAGCGCGACTCTCCGCGCTTCACCATAATGGCGAAGGCTTCGGCGTCGGCGCCGCCGATGCCGGCGAGCGCGCGCTCCAGGGCCTCTTTGGCGCGCGGATCGCGCATGGTCAGCGTATCGCCCGCGACCGCGAAGGCGTCGCCTTCATCGAGAATGTCATCGGCGCTGCGATTCTTTTGAACGATACGCATTTTGGCGTCGACCACGAGCACGGGCGTCGTCAGTTCGTCGAACAATTCCACCAGCACGGATGGATCTGAAGCCGGCGTGTGACGTGCGATCGCGCTGGCGAGGTGCGGCAATAGCGCATCGAGGCGCGCCTTCGCCTGTGCGTCCGCCAAGCCAGCGCGCTCATCGCGAAACGCCACGAACAAACAGACGCCTGTCTCGGATCGGTGAATGACGCCGACGATCACGTCCAAAAGTCCGAATGGCGCCATCCAGCGTTGATAGGCGCCGCTTTGATGAAACGCCTCAAGCGAAACGAAGTCTTCGGAGGAAAACGCCCGGCCGACGCCGATCTCGGCCAGCACCCGCGCCTTGACCGGATCGAGTTTGCGATGGTTGCGAAGATATTCGGCGATCCACGCCTTCTCAGCGTGCGTCGAATATTTGAGCTCGAGCAGCGCCGAAACGCGGTCTCCGAACAGGAGCGCCGCGAAGCGCGCATTCAAGACGCGCGCGATTTCGTCTAACGCGTCCGGCCAGCAGCGTGCGTCGGCGCCAGCAGCTTCGATAGCCGTGACGACGCGAGCGTTCCCATCTTCCCAAACCGTCATCTCTTCACCCGCTGCGACCTCTCGCCACACCTTCGCAAAGCGGTTTTTGCGATGGCGCGCGCCGCGCGGCGAGAGGTCGACCTGCTCCGAGCCCTCAGAAAAGCCTGCGAAAACTCAAAGGCGTCACTTGTTTTCAACTTAACTTCTGTGTTGCCCAACTGCAACAATTGAGACGAATTTAGTCAATGGCCATGCTCAACCTCCCGATCGGGGGGAAAGGATGAGACTCGCGACAAGTAAATTACAAAAAAGAATCTAGCGACCGCCATGATGACCGAGAACTCAGCAAAGACGCCGACCGCGAACGCGACATGGAAGTGCCTGCGCGCCCTTGTTGCTGCGACGCTTTTTGTTGTCTCGGCGCTGTTGCAGGCGACGCTCGCGCCGCACGCGGCTTTGTCCGCGACGCTGGCGTTCTGCGTAGACGACCACGCGCCGGCGGATCGGGCGGACGAGAAGACGCCCGCAGGCGCGCCAGCGCTCGGTCACTCGCATTGCCGCGCCTGCCCGATCGCGACGCCGCCGTCCATTCCCGAAAAGCCGCCCATCGCGTGCGTCGCAGCGCCGCCAATCGCGCTCGTCTACTCCGACGGATGGGGTTTCGAACCGCAAGTGCGACGCCGTCCGGGCGAGACGCGGTCCCGTGCGCCTCCGTTCTTCTCCTGACGAAACAAAAACTCGCATTGTTTCAACCGCCCCTCGCTGGCGGATCAGGAGATCAGTTCCATGCCCCCTACCGCTCTTCTGCGCGGCGTGAGCGCCTGCGCCCTCATTCTCGCGTCGCTCGCCGTCGCCAAGGCCCAAGTCTCTCTTCCGCAGATCGTGGTCGGCGCGCAACGCCCTGCCGCGGCGCCAACCACGCCGCCCTTGGAAAAGGCCGGCGACGAGGCTGTCGTCACACAAAGGGAAATCGTGGAGGAGAAACCTCCTGAAACGGATACAGCGAAGCTTCTCGAACATCAGCCTGGCGTGAGCGTTCAGACCGGCGGCGGCGTTTCCGGCCTGCCTGCAATTCGAGGCCTCGCCGATGATCGCCTGAAGATACTCGTGGGCGGCGTGCAGACGACGGCCACCTGCGCCAATCACATGAATTCGCCGCTGAGCTATACCGATCCGAACACGATCGGCCGGGTTGAGGTGGTGACCGCGGTGTCGTCAGTGAGCAAAGGCGGCGATTCGATCGGCGGCTCAATCCTCGTCACCCCGAAATCGCCGGTCTTTGCGACTCCTGTGGTCGCTCCAGCAGTCATCGGTCCCGGCGGCGCGCCAGTTTCCCCAATCGTGGCCGCGAGTCCCTACCCCCCCGTTCCCTATCTTCCGCTTCCGGTTCCAGGCACGGTTCGTTTTGGCCCGAACAATGAGGTGCTGACGACGGGAACCGTCTCGGCGTTCTTCCGCGGCAATAATAATGGCGTCGGCGTAACAGCCAACATCAATATGGCTAACGACCATTGGAGCCTGCTCTACAACGGGTCCTGGCAACGTGCGACGAACTATCACGCCGGCGGCAATGGCGACAAAGTTCTCTCAACGAACTTCATGTCTGAGAACCACGCTGTCACGCTCGGCTATCAGAACGAAGGCCATCTCTTCACCTTCCGCGGCGCTTATCAGAACATTCCCTATCAGGGCTTTCCGAACCAGCGCATGGATATGACGCGGAATCGCTCCTATTCGCTCGACGCGTATTACAAGGGCGCCTACGAGTGGGGCACGCTGGAGGCGCGCGCCTATTGGCATCAGGTCTTCCACAAGATGGGATTCCTGGAAGACAGGTTCTGGCTCAATCACCCGATGATCGCGCTCGGCCGCGACTTCGGCTATTCCATCAAGACGGAAATTCCATACAGCGAGCAGGATCTTTTCCGGATCGGCAATGAGTTCCACGGCTATCGTCTGCAGGACTACTGGCCGTCCGATCTCACCGGCTTTACCCAGGGGTTCGCGACGCCTCCCGGCAACTTGAGCCGGCCTTTCGCAAATGTGAACATCAATGGCGGCCAGCGCAATCGCTTCGGCACCTACGCCGAATGGGAGCGCCGCTGGACGACTCAGTGGTCGAGCCTGATCGGCGTGCGCAACGACGTCGTCTGGATGGACACAGGTCCCGGTCAGAGCTACACGCCGTTTATTTTTCCCACCACGCCGCTGATCGCGCGTGCGAACAACTTGGCCGTCAATATATTCAACGCGCAAAACCGGGCGCGCACCGACGTCAACTTCGACATGACCGCTCTGGGGCGCTACGAACCGGAGCCCGGAACCCTTTACGAGTTCGGCTATTCGCGCAAGACGCGCTCGCCCAATCTCTATGAACGCTATACTTGGCCGATGGCGGGCCCGTTCACCGCGATGTTCAACTGGTTCGGCGACGGCAACGGCTACACTGGCAATCTCAATCTCAAGCCGGAAGTCGCGCACAATGTCGCATTCACCGGCGCGTGGCGCGACATGTCGGGCGCCAATAATTGGGAAGCGCGGATATCGCCCTTCTATACTTACGTTGAGAATTACATCGACGGCGCCAGAACCGGCGGGACCTTCAACACGTTCCCCGTGGCGAACTCCTATATTTTCCAGATCATGCAGTTCCGCAATTTCAAGGCGGAGCTGTATGGCGTCGACGGCTCGGGCAGAGTGAAGCTGCATGAGTCGCCGGAGTATGGCAGGCTGCAGGCGGTCGGCGTCGTCAGTTTCGTCTACGGACGAAATCTCGACATCGGCAATCCGCAATATTGTCTGCCCGGCAATGGATTTTGCTCGGTCGCGTCCTTCCTGATCAAGAAAGGCGATGGTCTGTGGAACCTGATGCCGGCCAATGCGCGCATCGCGCTTGAGCATCAGCTCGGCGGATTGAGCCTGGCCGCCGAAACGCAGCTTGTCGCGCCCAAGGACCATGTTTCCGCCAACAAGGGCGAATTCACCACGCCTGCTTACGCGCTCCTCAATCTGCGCGCCGCCTATGAGTGGAGCAATATGCGGATCGACCTTGGCGTCGACAATCTCACCAATGCGCTCTACTCGCTGCCGCTTGGCGGATTCGATCTGACGAACTATTCCCGCAACGCGTTCGTCTTCGGACGAAATGTCGGCCTTGCGAGCGTGCGTCAGGTGCCTGGAATGGGCCGCAACTTTTACGCGGGCCTCACGGTGAAGTTCTGATCGCGGCGCGCTAATGTGGAAGGCGGCGCGCCAATGCGCCGCCTCTCATTCTGATGTTCCGATTCTGCTGCGTCTCGCGCCTGTCGGTTTGCGCCGCGCGCTCGCCGCTTCTCTTCGATGCACGCGCGCGGTGGCGCCATTATGTTGCTCAATTGCAACAAATCCAATAATTTGCTCAAGAACTGGGCGAGCTCACTTCCGATATCAAAAAAAGATAGTAACAAGTTCGTTACACGGAATTGGATTCTCCAGCGCCATGTCAGCGAAAGCAGAACGGAAAGACTGCAAGCGAAGCGGCGCCCGCGCTGTCCTCGCATTGGCGCTTTTCTGCCTTTCCGCCGCGTTGCAGGCGACGATCGCGCCGCGCATGGCGTTCGCGGCGTCAGATGAATTCTGCGTCGATAACGTCGGCGCCGCCGATCCGCAGCCCCCGAGTCAATCGCCGACGCACGCCTCGGACGCGCATTGCAGTGTTTGCACGACCGCGGCCGCGCCCATCATCCTCGGTAGACTACCGGTCGCGCGCCTTGAGCGATGGTCGACTGCGCTGGTCTACCTCGACACATGGCCTAGCGAAGCGCGAGAACGACGCCGTTCCGGCGAAGCGCGCTCACGCGCGCCCCCCTTTCTCTCCTGACGAAACAAGAACTCGCGCTGTTTCAACCGCCGCTCGCCGCGGTTCAGGAGATCTCATACAATGCAACATACCGCTCTACTGCGCGGCGCAAGCGCCTGCGCGCTGGTTCTCGCGTCGCTCGCAAGCGCCGAGGCCCAGGTCGCTCTCCCCCAGATCGTCATAGGCGCGCCGCATCGCCCTGCGGCGCCGACCGCGCCGCCACCGACTCCGCCCACGCCGGAAAAGGCCGGCGACGCGGCCGTGGTCACGCAAAAGGAAATCGACAAGGAAAGGCCCGCTGTCGCCGACACGACGAAGCTCCTCGAAAACACCCCCGGCGTCAGTATGTACGAGGCCGGCGGCGTTTCGCGCCTGCCGGCGATTCACGGCATGGCCGACGATCGGCTAAAAATCATCGTGGGCGGCGTGCAGCCGACCGCAGCGTGCGCCAACCACATGAATCCCCCGCTCTCCTATATTGATCCCAATAACGTGCAGAGAATCGAAGTCTTTTCGGGCGTGATGCCCGTCAGCAGAGGCGGCGATTCGATCGGCGGTTCGATCATCGTGACGCCGCGACAGCCCGCCTTCGCGCCGCCCCCAGGCGCGCCGCTGCCGCCGCCCGCCGTGGCGCCGGTTGAACCATTCCTGCTCGGCTCGCCATACCCGCCGTTCCTGCCCTTTACCGGTCAGGGCTTGCGCTTCGGCAATCAGAACGAGTTGCTTGCGACCGGCGTCGTCTCGGCCTTCTTCCGTACAAACAATAACGGCATCAGCGTTTCCGGCACGACGAATGTCGCGACCGACCATTGGAGCGTGCTCTACAACGGCGCCTGGTCTCGCGCGACCGACTATCATCAGGGCGACAACGGACCGAAAGTGCTGTCAACAAATTTTATTTCGGAACAGCACTCGCTCACCGGCGCGTATCAGAATAACGGGCATCTCTTCACGATCAGGGGCGCTGTAGAGCATATCCCCTATCAGGGATTTCCCAATCAACGCATGGATATGACGGGCAATCGCGGCTACACCGCGGAAGCCAAGTATCTGGGAGCCTACGACTGGGGCCTCGTGGACGCGCGCGCCTTTTGGCATCACGTCACCCATACGATGGGCTTCCTCTACGACAAGCAGCCAGCGAACATGCCGATGAACACCATCGCGCATGATTTCGGCTACTCAATCAAGACTGAGATTCCCTTCACCCAGCTCTCCGGTCACGACTTGTTGCGGCTTGGCAGCGAGTACCACGGTTTTCGCCTCAAGGACTGGTGGGAGCCGGTGTACAGCTCGACCATGATGATGATGGGCCCGTTCACCTACTGGAACATCAATAACGGCGACCGTAATCACGTGGGCCACTATGCGGAGTGGGAGGCCGCTTGGACGCCGCAATGGTCGACGCTTCTCGGCGTGCGCAATGACGTCGTGTGGATGACGACAGGCAACGCCTATCCTTACGATCCGCGCAGCTCCATTCCAATGGGCATGATGGGCGGCATGGGCGGCGGCATGGGCGGCGGCATGGGCGGCATGGGGATGATGATGTACATGGCGAACCCCGATGCGACTGCCGCGCAAATCTTCAATGCTCGCAATCACGCCCGCACGGACGTAAATTTTGACATGGTTGCAAGGGCCCGTTACCAACCTGACGCCGTCAGCACGTACGAGGTCGGCTATTCGCGCAAGACCCGCTCGCCCAATCTTTATGAGCGGTACGCGTGGGGCGTCGGATCGATGGCGACCGCCATGGTCAATTGGTTCGGCGACCTCAACGGCTACACAGGCAATCTCGACCTGAAGCCGGAAGTTGCGCACACGGTTGGCATTGTCGGCTCTTGGATCGATCCTGCGGGAAATTGGGAAGCCAGAGTCAATCCGTATTACAGCTATACCCCGACTCATTGGAAAGGCGAAGAAATCGGTTGCCGGCGGGCGGATAATGGATTCGTCTAAAGGGCATGATTCGTTCTGGCTATCTTTCGCCCGAGGATCGCGCCGACCTGATCGCCCTTGTGCGTGACGGCTCTGCGGCGCATCGCTTGGCGCGCCGCGCCAATGCTCTCGTGCTGCTGGATGACGGTTGGAGCTGCGAGCAGGTCGCCGCGGCGCTGTTTGTCGACGATGACACAGTCCGGCGCTGGCATGCATTGTTTTTGGAGGATGGGCTCGAAGGCTTAACGCGCTTTGATAGCGGCGGCGGCGCCTCGCGCTTGTCGAAGATGCAGGAAGCGGCGCTGACGTCCTGGATATCTGAAAGCTTACCTCCTTCGACGCGTCAGATTGGCGCGTATATCGAGAAGGAATGCGGTGTCGTTTACGAGAGCCGCTCCGGCCTCATCGCTCTCCTGCATCGGCTTGGGCTCGAATACAGGAAGCCGGAAGCGATCGGACGCAAGCCTGATGCGGAAAAGCAGAAAGCCTTCATCGAAGCCTACGAGAATCTTCTGAACGCGCTTGGCCCTGACGAGGCCGTGATGTTCATGGACGCCGTGCATCCGACGCATGCGACGCGTCCCGCCGGTTGCTGGGCGCCGGCCAAGGAAAATCTGGCCATTGAGCAAACCAGCGGGCGGCAACGTCTTAATGTTCATGGCGCGATCGACCTCGAGACTGGCAAGACCAGAATGGTCGACGTCGAAACCGTCGACGCGGTGTCAACGATCAGGCTTCTGCAAGCGATCGAGTCGATGTATCCGCTGATGGCAATGATCCATGTCTTCCTGGACAATGCACGCTATCACCATGCCGTTCTGGTGCAAGAGTGGTTGGCGGAGCCGGGCAGACGCATCAAGTTGCACTTCATTCCCGCTTATTGCCCGCATTTGAACCCGATTGAGCGGCTATGGGGTGTCATGCACAAGCATCTGACGCACAACAAATGCTACGCCACATACAGGGAGTTCGCCGAAGCGACATTGGGATTTCTACGTGAAACCGTTCCAATCCGCTGGTTCGAGTTTCGCGATTCCGTCACCGACAACTTCCGCGTCATCGATCCGAAGGATTTTCGGGTTCTGACGTGAACTGGGTATACATCGAAAATTTCATAGACGCTGATCGCGTGAGCAATCTCTCGGGACCGGCTGGACTCATCTTTCCCATACTACAGTTCCGCAACCATAAAGCGGAAATCTACGGCTTCGACGTTTCCGGCCGCCTGAAGCTTTGGGAAACGCCAGAATACGGTCTGTTTTCCACCACTGGCTTTATCAGCTACGTCTATGGCAAGGACCTCGACATGCCCAATTACACGGCCTGCGGTCTGTCCGGCGCCACATGCTATCTGCTGGCGCAGAACTTCGCCAAGGGAGACGGGCTGTATCATATCATGCCATTGACCGCGCGCGGCGCCATCGAACACCGTTTGGGCGGATGGACGAGCGCCGTCGAGTTGCAGCTGGTCGACAGCAAGACGCATGTTTCCGTCGCCCGCAACGAATTGAAGACGGGCGGGTATGCGCTGGTCAATTTGAGAACCGCCTACGACTGGGGAACGATGCGCTTCGATCTCGCGATCGAAAACCTGTTCGACCAGCTCTACTATCCACCCCTCGGTGGCCATTATTTCACTTTGGCGAAGGTCACCAACAATCCACTCACCTACGGGCCGGTGCCGGGGATCGGCCGCAACTTTATCGCCGGCCTTACGGTTCGGTTTTGACCGCACGCCGCTTCCAGGAGAGACGCGTATGCGCGTCTCTCCTCATTGGAGAGTGTTTTGTGAAACGTCTCTTCGTTCCCTTGGCGCTATCGGCGCTTTGCGCCGTACTCGCCTCGGCGCAAGCCGAAATCATCGGCGCGCAAACGCCTCGCACGGCGACGGAGGACCAAATGAAGGCCTCCCTGCGCGAGATCGACCTCGTTGGCGCGAATGGCGCGGCTCTCGACTTGCGTGCGCTGATGGCGAGCGGACGACCGACGCTCATCAGCCTTTGGGCCTATTGGTGCCCGAATTGTCTCGCCGAAATGAAAGGCTTCAAGGCGATCGCCGCGGCCTGCCCGGATCGCTGGAACATCGTCTTCGTCTCGGCGCGCGCCAGCGACTACGCCAAGGACGCCGCGAAGTTCAAGACTTACGGTCTACCCTGGAAGATCTTCCGCGTCGGCGACTCAACGAAAACCGACGTGGCGAAAGCAAAAAGCGCGCGCGCCTTCTACGGCGCGACGGCCGGCGGCGACGTGGTCACGCCACTTCACTATCTGGTCGGCGCTTCCGGACGGGTCGACGCAATCGTCAACGGCAAGCTGAACTTCGAGGAGCCCCAACGCCTAGCCGCCTTCTGCGCCGACTGAAAAACCGCTCCGTTCGGCCTCCTCGCCAAAATGCACTATCTTCGAGGGGAGAATCGGCCTCGAGCGCCGAGGAGAGCCTATGCAAGAACTTGTTGCGTCGCCCCACAATCCCGTCCCCGAAGGCGCCGTAGTTTACGCGCTGAAGACGCGGGACGGACGCAGATTGCGCGCGGCCGCCTTTCCCTGCAGCGAGAAGTCGCGCGGCACGGTGGCGCTGTTTCAGGGCCACAATGAATTCATCGAGAAATATTTCGAGACGATCGAGGATTTGCGCAGGCGCGGCCTGGACGTTGTCGCGCTCGACTGGCGCGGCCAGGGCGGCTCGGAGCGCGAACTCGCCGATTCGCGCAAGGGACATATCGACGACTTCTCTCAATATCAGCGCGACCTCGATGTCTTCATCGCTCAAGTACTCAGCGATCGGCCGCAGCCCTGGTTCGCGCTTGCCCATTCGATGGGCGCGGCGATCATGCTCGAGGCGGCGCATTCCGAAAGGACGCCGATTCAGCGTTTCGTGCTGACCGCCCCCATGATCGATCTCGCCAATCTGCGCTTTCCGCGCGCGACGCGGTGGCTCGCCGACACGCTCGACATGTGCGGATTCGGCGGCATGTACATTCCGGGCGGGTCGGGCGCCTCCTTTATCGAGAAGCCCTTCAAAGGGAATTTGCTGACAACCGATCCGGTTCGCTTCGAACGAAACGCGGCGATCCTTCGGGCGGCGCCGCAGCTCGCCATCGGCGATCCGACGATCGGCTGGAGCAACGCCGCCTTCCGCCTCATGAGGGGATTTGAATCGCCGGACTATGCGAGACGAATCCGCGCGGCAATACTGATGTTTGGCTGCGGCCGGGAGATGATCGTCTCTAACGCCGCCATCGAGCGTTTCGCGCAAAATCTCAACAACGGCGCGCTGGCGATGATCGCGGGCGCCAAGCACGAGCTGCTGATGGAGCGCGACGAGTTCCGCAGCCAGTTTTGGAGCGCCTTCGACGCCTTCATTCCTGGAGAAGCTTTCGTCGCGTGATTTACGCGCCGAGCAGCTTCAACGCCTCTTCGTGCAGCGCGGGATCGCCCGCCGCGACGATCGCGCCGCCTTGGGCCGCCGCGCCGCCGCTCCAGTCGGTGACGACGCCGCCCGCCCCCTCGATGATCGGGATCAGCGCGACGATGTCGTAAGGCTGCAAATTCGTTTCGACGACGAGATCGACATGGCCGGAGGCAAGCGCGCAATAGGCGTAGCAGTCGCCCCCATAGCGCGAAAGCCGCGCCGCGCGCTCGACGCGATGGAAATTTTCGCGTCGCGCCGGGTCGATCAGCAGCGGCGAGGTCGTCATCAGCGTCGCCTGCGCGAGCGTCGAGCAGCAGCGCGTCGCCAGCCTGCGAGTCTCGAGGGCGCCGCGCGCACCCTCCGCTCCCCGCGCCGGCCCGCGCCAATGGGCGGCCTCGCCGTCGCCGAAGAAGCGCTCGCGGGTGAAGGGCTGGCTCATCAGCCCGTAGCAGGGACGCCCATGATGGGCGAGGCCGATCAGCGTGCCCCACAACGGCAGGCCGCAGATGAAGCTCTTTGTGCCGTCGATCGGGTCGAGCACCCAGACATATTCGGCGTCTTCGCGTAAGGGTCCGAACTCCTCGCCATAGACGCCATGACCGGGAAAGGTCGATTCGATCAGGCGCCGCATGGCGAGTTCGGCGGCGCGGTCGGCCTCGGTGACGGGATCAAAGGCCCCGCCATGCGCCTTGTCGTCGGCGGCGAGCGCGGTCCTGAAGAACGGCATGATCGCTTCCGCCGAAACATCGGCGAGACGGTCAACGAATTTTTCGAAATCAACGGCGGTCATACGAGCTCCAGGGCCGTGCGGTCGGTCGTCCAGCTACTCGGCCGCCGCCTGTCGCTCGCCGCCCAGAATCTCGGCCAAATCTTCGTGCCGCGCCACCGCCGCCAGAACGTCTCCGAGATCGCGGGCGACGGCGTCGAAGCGCTCGTTTTTCTGGAGCGTCGATTCGTCCATGTAAAGACTGCGCGACACTTCGATCTGCAGAGCATGCCAGCCGGCCGCGGGTTTCCCGTAATGCTCGGTGATGAAGCCGCCCGCGTAAGGGCGGTTGCGCATGACGTGATAGCCGCAGCCGCGCAAACGGTCCTCGACGACGTCGACGAGGCCCGTCGAAGCGCTCGCCCCGTAGCGATCGCCGATGACGAAATCGATACGCCGCTTGTCGCCCCGCGCCGCGAGCAAGGGGTCGCGCGCGCCGGTCGAGGGCATCGAATGGCAGTCGATCAGCACGGCGACGCCGAAACGGGCGGCGGCGCGCTCCATCAAATCGCGCAGCGCCGCATGGTAGGGCTTATAGAGGCTGTCGATGCGACGCAGGCCTTCATCGAGCGAAAGCCGGCGTTCATAAATTTCGCGCGCGTCGGCGACCACTCGGGGAATTGTCCCCAATCCCGCCGCAACGCGCAGCGAACGCGCATTGGCAAAGGCCGGCAAGGCGCCGTCAAAGAGCCTGGGATCGAGTTCATATGGCTCGCGATTGAGGTCGAGATAGGCGCGAGGAAAGCGCGCCCGCAGCAAAGGCGCGCCGATGGATGAGGCCGCCGCGAACAGATCGTCGACATAGGCGTCTTCCGAACGGCGCAGAGTCGCCGTGTCGAGCGGCGTCGCCGCCAGAAAACGCGCGGGATAGATGCGGCCCGAATGCGGCGAGGAAAAAACCAGCGGCGACGCAAGCTCGTCCGGCTCGACGACGTCGAAGGCGCGCTCGAATTCCGGTTCGCAGCTGGGCGCCGCCGCATCTGTTTCGCGCCGCTCGCGCATGCCGTCAGTCATTCGCTCGTCTCGCTTCCACGTCGCAGAGGCGTCCAAAGTCGCGCCGGCGCTGAGGATAGGCGCTCGAAAGGGACGGCGCCACTCGCTATATTAGGGCGTTACGTTAACGCGCCGCCACCTCGGTTTCACCTGAAATTTACGAAGCTCTGGCGATATGGCGAAAACACGCGAGGATGGCGATGAACGATAGGCTGGCCGCAAGAATTTTGCTTGCCGAAGACGACAACGACATGCGGCGCTTCCTGGTCAAAGCGTTGCAGCAGGCTGGTTTTTCGGTCACGTCTTTCGACAATGGGCTCTCGGCCTACGATCAGCTTCGGGTCGAGCCTTTCGAACTGCTGCTGACCGACATCGTCATGCCCGAGATGGATGGAATCGAATTGGCGCGCCGCGCGACCGAGCTTGATCCCGATATCAAGGTCATGTTCATCACCGGCTTCGCCGCCGTCGCGCTCAATCCAGACAATCACGCGCCGCGGCAGGCGAAAATCCTCTCCAAGCCGTTCCACTTGAGGGAACTGGTCACTGAGGTGCAGAGGATGCTGGCGGCCTGACTCCGCCAGACCAGATCTAGACGCAGGCTTCGCAGATCGCCGCCACGTGGCGATCGTCCGTTCCGCAACAGCCGCCCAAGATGCGTAGGCCCGGATAGGTCTCGCGCAACTTCCGGTATCTGCGGCCGAGATCGAGCGGATCGCCTGAGTCGAGCGTTACCGATTCGTCGAGTTCGGCGTGGCTTTTCGTCGAGGCGTTGGCCTTGGCGCCGAAAAGCCTCCCCATCCACGGCTCGTCGACCGACAGCGCCTGTTCGAAATGGGTCGGATGTGCGCAGTTGACCATGTAATAGGCAGGCGCTGAGCCAGTCTCGCGATCCACCGTCTCGACCGCGTCGCGCAAGCTGCGCCCGCCGACGAGCTTGCCATCGGTCTCCAATGTGAAGGAAATCGAGCAGGGCATATCGAGCGCGTGCGCGGCGCGGGCGATCCCGATCGCCTCTTCAACGTAATTCAAGGTGTAGGCCGCGACCATGTCAGCGGCCGTGGCGGCAAACGCCTCAATTTGCGGGGCGTGGTAATCTTCCGCTTCCTCCGCGCTCATGCGCCCCGCGGCGTAGCCGTCTCCGCGAGGGCCGAGGACGCCGGCGACGACGAGCGGCGTCTTTTCCGTCTCCGCAGCCTCACGAATTTCTTCCAGCAGCGCGATCGCGACCTGGTTGATGCGCTTCAAATCTGCCGCGTCATAACCGAGCTTTGCCCCCCAGTCCCGGTTCGCCCGCCAGGTCGGACTGTCCAGAATAAGACCGCGGCCATGTCGGCGCGCAATCACGAGGTAGCGCTCGTAATAGTTGCGCAGCCGCGCCTGCCCCTCCTCGCTGTCGAGCAGAACGAATGACGCGAAGTGCGGCAGGTCGACGCCCTCGTGAAAAATGAGCGTCGTCTCCAGGCCGCCGTCGCTGACGAAGAGGCCCGGCTTCAACTGCGGCAGATCGGCTCGGTATTTGGCCATTTGCTCCATTCCATGATTTCCACGCCTCGACGCGCCGTCCCCAAGAGCAACTTGCCCATTTGCCCGCATTGCGTTATCAGCGCCAGCAAATTCGCTTGTTTCGATCGGCCGACCCCGCGCCGCCGCGGCGCGGGGCTTCAGCCGTTTCCATCCCAGGAAGGATGCGTCGCCATGAAAAAGGACATCCACCCGAACTATCATACGATCAAAGTCGTGATGACCGACGGCGCCGAATTTACGACCCGTTCCACTTGGGGGAAGGAAGGGGATACGATGCATCTCGATATCGACCCCAAGACGCATCCGGCCTGGACGGGCGGCTCGACCCAGCTGCTCGACCGCGGCGGCCGCTTGTCGCGCTTCAACTCGCGCTTCGGCAACCTCTCCTTCGGCAAGAAATAAAAAGAGGCGGCGGTCGAGCCGCCGCCTCAGTTAGTTCGCCTGAAGGATATCACTGGGCGAAAGCGGCGCGCAGTCTGGCGATCTGCGCTTCGACCGGACTCGGGGCCGGAACTGGCTCGGGGAGAGCTGGTTCTGGCGCATAGATCAGCCGGTCGAGATGAATGATCCGGGCCTGCAGGCGCAACGAATGCAGCGCAAGATCGCGCAGGCGCTCGGGCAGTCGTTGGAAAATGTCGGCGGCCGACGCGAGTTCCTGCTCCCGAAGCTTCACGCGATGGCGATTGCTCGCCGCCTGATGACGCGTCAATTCGCCCTGATTTACCGCGCGCTGCAGCAGCAGCCAGGACGCAATCTGCATGAGCCGCGTGGTCAGCCGCATGCTCTCCGCCGCATAGGCGAGGGCTTCGGCTTTCGCCAGCTCCTTGGCCTCTAGCCGCCCCGCCCCGTCGAGGTATGAGGCCGCCTCCTCCACGAGGCTCATGCCCTCGCGAAACAGCGCGCAAAATCCTTCGGACCCCGCGAGCCTTTCGATGAAAGAGACCGGCTGCGGCTTTTCTCCGGCGCCGCCTGTGACTCGAGCCATACGACCTTCACGCATATTCGGCGCGACAGCGCCTCTGATGCGTGGACAGTAACGCAGGCGGCGGGGCGGCGCGCGCTTAGCCTTTCCTTAACCTTAATGGGAAGCGCCCCGACTGACGCATAAAAAGAGAGCCGCAAAGCGGCTCTCAAGGCTTCTTGACAGGGAGGCATCAAGGACGAGTGGAGAAGAAGCCACTCGGAATCCCACTGAAGGGACGCATTCAAGCTAAAACGATAAACATTAATATAAGGTTAACGCACAGATCGAACCGTCGCTTTCCACGAATTATTCGGGGCGAACGCGCCAAAAAAGTGAACTCTGCCGGGCGCGTTATTGCGAAGCCTGCGACGCCGGGCGCCGGACTGAGCCAAGACGCGGTCCGCGAACCAAAAAAGAGACTGGCCCCGGGGCGCAATCTGGCGCATTGAACTCCCGCCTCCGAACGTCCCGCCGCGCTTAATGCGTTGAACCTTCCGCAGTTCTCCCCCTAGGCTCCCTGAATGATTCGCTCCGCCCTGATGAATGTGATGACCGCCGCCGCTTTGAAGGCCGGTCGCGGCCTTAAGCGCGACTTCGGCGAGGTGGAGAACCTTCAGGTTTCAGTCAAAGGTCCGGGCGATTTTGTCACCGCGGCCGACAAGCGCGCAGAGAAAACCCTGTTTGAAGAGCTGTCGAAGGCGCGCCCCGGCTACGGCTTCGTTATGGAGGAAGGCGGCCTCGTCGAAGGCTCCGACAAGAGCCACCGCTGGCTGATCGATCCGCTCGACGGCACGTCGAATTTTCTCCACGGCGTTCCGGTCTTCGCCATCTCCATCGGCCTGGAGCGCGAGGACCGTCTGGTCGCCGGCCTCGTTTACAATCCCGCCTCCGACGACATGTTCGTCGCCGAACTCGGCCAGGGAGCCTACTTCAACAATCGCCGCATGCGGGTCGCGGCGCGGCGCTCGCTTTCCGAGTCCATGGTGGCCTGCGGAATTCCGCCGCTGGCGCGTTCGCGCGACCATGAGAGCTTCAAGCGCGAGCTCGCGGCCGGCATGGGAAAGATCGCCAATATTCGGCGCATGGGCGCCGCCGCGCTCGATCTCGCGCTGGTCGCCTGCGGGCGATTTGACGGCTATTGGGAGCGCGGCATCAATTCGTGGGACGTCGCGGCGGGAATCGTTCTGGTGCGCGAAGCCGGCGGATTCGTGAGCGACCTTTCGGGAGGCGCCGACATGCTGGCGAAGGGCGAGATATGCGCAGGCAACGAAATAATTCATCGCCAACTGCTCGACGTGATGAGGAAGGCGTGAACGCCCCTGCCCCGCCTGTCTCGACGAGATTGCGCCTTCGCATCGACGAGGACTGGCCGTCGATGCTCGATGTCTGGGTCGCCTCATGGCGAGCGACCTATCCGGAAATTGACTTCGAAGAGCGCCGCGAGTGGCTCGTTCGCCACGTTCGCGACCTCGAATCTGTCGGCGCAATGACGCTCTGCCTGTTAGACGCGGAATCCAGGCTTGCCGGCTTCGTCGTAATCAATCCGGCTGACGGCTGGCTCGATCAGATTTGCGTCGCGCCGGACCTGTTCGGCGCGGGTCTCGGCGCATCGTTGCTGTCCGCCGCGCGAGATGTCTCCCCGAGCGTGATCCGGCTCGACGTCAATGCGGACAATCTTCGCGCCGTCCGCTTTTACGAGCGTGACGGATTCTCGCGCGTTGGGCGTGGCGCGAATACTTTGTCCGGCCGCGAAACCATCATGATGGAATGGCGACCGCGTCGCTGAAACAGTCGTAGAGCGTCATGGCGGGGTCGTCCGCTGAGCTCTGCGCCTGCGCGATCAGCTCTTCGGCGGGCAGCCTTGCTCGCCCAAATGCGCGATGCGGATCATGTTGGTCGCGCCCGGCGTGCCGAACGGCATGCCGGCGACGATGATGACACGATCGCCGGCGACGCCGAACCCCTCGCTCTCAGAATATTCGCAGGCGCGCCCGACCATGTCTTCAATGTCGACGGCGTCACGCGTTTCAAGCGCATGCACGCCCCAGACCAGCGCCAGACGGCGCGCAGTGTCGCGCTTCGGCGTCAGCGCCAGAATCGGCGACTTTGGCCGTTCGCGCGCGATGCGCAGCGCCGTCGAGCCGGAAGACGTCCAGGCGATGATCGCTTTGGAATGGAGCGTCTGCGCAACGTCGCGCGCCGCAACGGCGATGGCGTCGGCCGAGGTTGGATTGGGCAATTCGCCGCGCTGGGCGTTGATGATCGAGTGGTAGACTGCATCCGTCTCGACCTCCTCCGCGATCCTGCTCATCGTCGCGACGGCTTCGTGCGGATATTGCCCCGCCGCGCTTTCGGCGGAAAGCATCACGGCGTCAGCGCCCTCGAACACCGCCGTCGCGACGTCGGACACTTCGGCGCGCGTCGGCAGGGGCGAAAGGATCATCGACTCGAGCATTTGCGTCGCGATGACGACGGGCTTGCCCAGTCGTCGCGCCGAACGATTGATGCGTTTCTGAAGGCCGGGAACGCGCTCGAGCGGCACTTCGACGCCGAGGTCGCCGCGCGCCACCATCAGCGCGTCCGAAACTTCAATCACCTCCTCAAGCCTCGAGATCGCCTGAGGCTTCTCGATCTTCGCCATGACCAGCGACCGGCCCTGGGTGATCTGCTTGACCTCGATGACGTCTTCCGGCCGCTGGACGAAGGAGATCGCGACCCAGTCGACGCCCTCTTTCAGCGCGGCGTCGAGATCGGCGCGATCCTTGTTCGTCATCGACGTGATGGGAATTTCCGTATCCGGCAGGCTTACGCCCTTACGATTCGAGAGACGCCCGGCGACGTCGACGACGGCGTGCGCCCGCTCGGGAGCAGTTTCGACGACATGGAGGCGCACACGCCCGTCGTCGATGAGGATCGAATCGTTGACCTTGAGCGCCGCAAGGATCTCAGGATGCGGCAAGCGCACGCGCGTCGCATCGCCCGGTTTCGGATCGCTGTCAAAGACGAAGACGTCGCCCTTGCGCAAATGCACCGAACCTTCCTCGAAGGCGCCGATGCGCAGCTTCGGGCCCTGAAGGTCGACGAGCACGGCGATCGCTCGCGACATATCGCTCTCGATCTCGCGGATCATCCGCACATAGCTCGCAAGGCCCGCGTGATCCGTGTGGCTCATATTGATGCGGAAAACGTCGGCGCCCGCCCGCACCAGGCCCGCGATGACCGCCTTGTCGACCGTCGCCGGTCCAAGCGTTGCGATGATCTTGACGCGCCGCGACCTTCTCATGGGGAAGAGTTCCTGAGCTTAAGTTATTGCGTCGGCGCGGCGTTGGGATCGGTAAGCTGAACCGTCCAACTCTTCGCATCCCGTCCGGTGTCGATCTCGAAGAATCCGGTGCGATCAAATCCGCGCGCGAAACAATCCTCTCGTCCATCGATACGAAATTCGCGGTCGCGCGTGCACATGAACGCCTTGCCCTTCCACTCGCCGCCGCGCTCGTCCATGGCGTAGACATAGTAGTATTGAGCCGCGAGCGGTCCCCGCAGGAGCGTTTCGCAAATGCTCGGCCGAAGGTTCCACCAGCCTTCAGACAACCAGTTGCGCCCATCGGTATAGGCGATGGCGACGCTGACGCGGGCGCTGGTATTGTTGCACAGACGAAAGTCCGCGCGGACCGGCGCGGCGGCGCAGAAAGATACGGCGGCAACAAGAAGGACGCGTCTCATCATAGGTTTGGCGAGGCCTGGAGGGGCTGAAGACGGGGCGCCGGCGCCGGCGCGGGGGTCGGCGCCGCAGGCAGTTCTGCAAACCATGCTTGGGGGGCTTTGTCCACCCTGCCGCAGTCGAGGCCCTGCCTCGCCAGGCGCGCGCCGCGGCGCAACCCTTCGGAACAAAGCAATCCGCCTTTTGTTTAGCACGCGTACGCGCTCGCGTCCGGAGCCTGCGCGACGCGGCTTGACGAAGCGTGGCTGAAAGAGAGAGGCGTTTCGCGCGTCACTCTCTTTTCCGCAACGCCTGCGCGGCGCGAACCGCGAAATATGTCAGCACGCCGGCCGCACCGGCGCGCTTGAACCCGAGCAGACTTTCCAGCATCGCCCGCTCGCCGTCGATCCAGCCGTTTTGCGCGGCCGCGGTCAGCATCGCATATTCGCCCGACACCTGATAGGCGAATGTCGGCGCCCGATAGGCGTCGACAACGCGTCGCACCACGTCGAGATAAGGCATGCCGGGCTTCACCATCACCATATCGGCGCCCTGCTCGAGATCCAGCCCCACCTCGCGCAACGCCTCGTCGGAGTTAGCCGGATCCATCTGATAAGTTCGTTTATCGCCGCGAAGCGTCTTGCTCGTTCCAATGGCGTCACGGAACGGCCCGTAGAATGCGGACGCATATTTAGCCGCATAGCTCATGATCTGGACATTCTCGAAACCATCGGCGTCGAGCGCCTTGCGAATCGCCTCGACCCGTCCGTCCATCATGTCCGAGGGCGCGATGATGTCCGCGCCGGCGCGCGCCTGTATCACTGCCTGTCGCGCGAGCACGGCGACGGTCGCGTCATTGACAATCTCCTCGCCAACGAGGAGGCCGTCATGCCCGTGACTCGTATATGGATCGAGCGCAACATCGGTGATCAGGCCAATATCGGGAACGGCGCGCTTGATCGCCTGGCATGCGCGACAGATGAGATTTTCCGGATCGAGCGCCGCGCTCGCGCGCTCGTCGCGCAAGTCTGGATCGGTATAGGGAAAGAGGGCGACGGCGGGAATGCCGAGCGCGGCGGCCTGCCCTACGGCTTCAACCGCTGCGTCGACCGAGTAGCGGAAGACTCCCGGCATCGAGGCCACCGGCTCGCGTCGATCCGTGCCGTCGATCAGAAAGATCGGCCAGATCAAATCCGAGACTTCGAGCGCGTTTTCTCTGACAAGGCGACGCGTCCATTCACTCTTGCGGTTTCGGCGCGGGCGCCGGAGCAAGCTCAGCCGCGCCGCCGCACTGATTTGCCGTTCTGCCTCATTCATGGGGCCTCCGCTTCCAGCGCTCTTTCCCCGGTCGTCTCCTCCATCCGCTTTCGAGGCGAATGGACTTCAGGCTATAGAGGGTCGACGGCCATTGCGCTTGCGCGAGGAAAAACCATTGAAAATCGGCTCGCGCAACTCTTCATTACGCCGATCGGCGCGCGGTGCGGCGATCGGCGCCGTCGCGCTTGTCACAGCGAGCGCGGCCGTCGCACAGGTGAAACCCGCAACGCCGACGCCACCCACGCGCTCCGCGCCTCCGCCGCAAAAGCCAAGCGCGCCCGCGCCTGAACGGAATGTCCGGCAACCCGCGCGGCCGCCGGCTCAAGACGCCACTCCTGCGACGCCAAACGCAAAGCCTGCTCCGCAAGCTCCTCAGCCGCCTGCGATCGGCGCGCTTCCGCCGCCGCCAGCGCCGCCTCTTGTTGATACGAGTCAGCCGCCGCCGTCGCTTCCCCGCGCGCCGCGCGAGAAGATGCGTGCCTGCGCCGAGGAATGGGACAGGATGAAGCGGGCGTCGAATCGAGGGTTGCCGATGTGGCGCGACTTCGCGACGAAATGCCTGACGCGATAGGCGTCTTAAACGAGCTGGCGCGGCATGGGCGCCCAACAATTATTGGTCAGTGGAGATTGCTATCGCCCGGGACGCGTCTCGATAGACGCGCGCCCCCGGGCGATGAGTGCATGAAGCGCAAACGCAAGGCGCGAAAGAGTGATCGCGCTTGCGAAGGCGCCTCGCCTTACATGGCCTCCGGCGGAGCGGATGGCGCCGGCGCCTTTACCTTGCGAGGCGCACGCTTCTTCGCGGACGCCTTGCGAGCGCCTTTCTTAGCGCCGGCCTTCTTCACGCCGCGCTTCTTGGTCGCCGCCTTGCGGACGCCCTTGCGAGCCGTCTTCTTCGCAGCGGACTTTCGCGTAGCCTTGCGGGCGCCTTTCTTTGCCGCCGACTTCTTCGTCGCGGCCTTCCTCGTGGTTTTACGCGCACCCTTCTTCGCCGCAGCCTTCTTGGCCGGCTTACGCTTAATTGTAGCTCTCGCCATAATAAGTCCCCTTGATCCGAATTGCCGGAACTTTGCTCGACCGACAATACGCCCAAATAGCGTAACGCGGTTAATCAGTCGTTCAAGAGGTAAGCGCGCAGAAGTGATCAACGGAAGGCATGTCGAGGCATGTTGAGCGCCATCGCGCGACAAGCAAACCGATCTTGAAGCTGCTTTGCGAACACGTCGACGACACTATCGAAATAGGTTTGCATCTCTCGTTTTGTTACGACGATTCAATTTCGGAATCTGTTAGCGACATCTGCTCGAAGGCGCCTCAAGAACTGCGCATGGGCGCCGCGCGCCGCGCCGCGCCGGGTCTTCAATTACTTGATTTACCTTTATATCCGCGAACGTCAGCGAGTCGTCCGCGCTGACGGCGATCGCACATCGCGAATTATGTCGAGACACGATCAATACCGGCTGGGCGCGCGCTCGCCGCGTGCGCCAATCAACGTCTGTGGAGAGGCGGAGCTCGTCAAACGGCGCGAGAGCCGAACGCGCCGAAGAGACGTGTATCGAAGACGCGTGGGGAGAAAAAAAATTGTGGCTAGCGCCGCTGGATCGAAAAAAAATCGCCGCGTAATGCCTCCTCTTGGAGAAGAATCGCGCAGCGCACGTCTCGAACTGATTCGTTTTGGCGGCGAAAGGCGAGCGTCAAACGCCCAATTTGCGCTTCAAGAGATCGTTCACCGCCTGCGGATTCGCCTTTCCGCCGGTCTGCTTCATCACCTGTCCGACGAACCATCCGAGCATCGTCGGCTTCGCCTTCGCCTGCTCGACCTTGTCGGGATTGGCGGCGATGACGGCGTCGACCGCCGCTTCAATGGCGCCCGCGTCGGTCACCTGCTTCATGCCGCGCGTCTCGACGAGCTCCTTCGGATCGCCGCCTTCGGTCCAGACGATCTCGAAAAGATCCTTGGCGATCTTGCCAGAAATGACGTTCTGCGAGATCAGATCGATGATCGCGCCCAAAGCCTGAGACGACACTGGCGAGCGCGTGACGTCGACTCCTTCCTTATTCAGGCGGCCGAACAATTCATTGATCACCCAGTTGGCCGCGAGCTTGGCGTCGCGGCCCTTTGCCGTCTCCTCGAAATAGTCCGCTGCGGCCCGCTCCATCACCAGCACCCCCGCGTCGTAAGGCGGCAGGCCATATTGCGCAATGAAGCGCGCGCGCTTGGCGTCGGGCAACTCCGGCAACTCTCCCTTCAGCGCGTCGACATAGGCCTGGTCGAACTCAAGCGGCAACAGATCGGGATCGGGGAAGTAGCGATAATCATGCGCTTCCTCCTTGGAGCGCATCGAGCGCGTCTCTCCCTTGCCGGGATCGAACAGCCGCGTCTCCTGATCGATCTTGCCGCCGTCTTCGAGGATGCCGATCTGACGGCGCGCCTCGACCTCGATCGCCTGGCCGATGAAGCGGATGGAATTGACGTTCTTGATTTCGCAGCGCGTGCCGAGCGCCGCGCCGGGTCGGCGCACCGAAACATTGACGTCGGCGCGCAGCGAGCCCTGCTCCATATTGCCGTCGCAGGAGCCGATGTAGCGCAAGATCGTTCGCAGCTTCGATACATACGCGCGCGCCTCCTCGGCCGAACGCATGTCCGGTTTGGAGACGATCTCCATCAGCGCCACCCCGCTGCGGTTGAGATCGACGTGGCTTTCCGTCGCCGAAAGATCATGGAGCGACTTGCCGGCGTCCTGCTCGAGATGCAGACGCTCGATGCCGACGGTTATGCGCTCGCTGGGCGATACGTCGACAATGACAGAGCCCTCGCCGACGATCGGGTGCTTGTACTGGGAAATCTGATAGCCCTGCGGCAGATCGGGATAGAAGTAATTTTTCCGGTCGAAGACCGAGCGCAGGTTGATCTTGGCTTCGAGGCCGAGGCCGGTGCGGATCGCCTGTTTGACGCATTCCTCATTGATCACCGGCAACATGCCCGGCATAGCCGCATCAACGAGTGAGACGTGATCGTTGGGCGCCCCGCCATATTCGGCGGATGCGCCCGAGAAAAGCTTGGCGCTGCTCGTCACCTGGGCGTGGATTTCCATGCCGATGACAACTTCCCAGTCGCCGGTCGCGCCCTTGATGAGCTTGGTTGGAGCCGCCTCTGTCGCCATATCCGCCTCGCTAAACTTGTTTCTTCCATATAAACCACGCGTAGCAGGAGCGGAACGGCCGGCGTCACGCAAAGGAAAGGCGACGAAATGGCCACGGGCGGAAATTCGGACGACAAGCGTGGGAAAGGGCTGGTTACGCGCATGCGTAACGCGCCCCGCCATGTGAGCATTCCCGTCGGCGTGGGTTTGATCCTCGGCGGCACCATTCTCGCGCCGCTTCCCGTTTTCGGCGTCTGGATGTTTCCGATCGGCCTCGCGATACTCGCTCCGCACTCTCCCGGGGCGCACAGACTGTCGCGACGCTTTCACTGGTGGTCGATCAAGTTCCTGCGTTGGTCCATCCGCAACGGCTTCGTTCGCGTCAAGAGAAAGACGCGCGACGACGATCAGGAGGTCGGACCGCCACCCGAAGAGGCCTGAGAATCGCGCTTGGGCGCGCGGTCGCCCATCAGTCGCTCTTCATATTGGATGGACCAGTCGATCAGCGACCGCCATAAATTCATCGCGACTTCGACAGATAGTCCCTCCCGGCGCGCGACCCCAAGCACATGCGCCAACACTTCATCGACGCGCTCGGGCACATTGGCGGGAATCCCAAGAGCTGGCTTGACCCTCGCCGCCCGCTCGATCAGTCTTTGGCGCTTCGCGAGCAGCGTAACCAGCTCCTCGTCCAATTCGTCGATCAAACGGCGGACGTCGGACATTTCGTCCTGCAGCTCCTGCTCGGAGCGTTCCGCAACATCTTTTTGAGCGCGCGGCGTGGTCATCGTCAGTCCTCGCGCCACCACGGCTGAGGACGTTCGATCTTCGGCGCCGCCTGCTCGATCGCCGCGGCAAGAGAGAACAACGTCTCTTCGTCAAAGGGTCTGCCGATGAGCTGCAAGCCCAGGGGCAAACCATTCGCCGCGAGGCCGCCCGGAACCGCGACGCCTGGAAGACCGGCCATGTTCACCGTCACAGTGAACACGTCGTTGAGATACATTTCGACCGGGTCGGCCGCGCCCTTCTCTCCTTGCGCGAAGGCGGTCGACGGCGTCGCCGGCGTCAGGACGGCGTCGACGCCCGCAGCGAAGGCTTCGTCGAAGTCGCGTTTTATTAGGCTGCGGACTTTCTGCGCGCGCACGTAATAAGCGTCGTAGTAGCCGGCGGACAGCACATAGGTGCCGATCATAATGCGCCGCCGCACTTCGGGACCAAAGCCGCTCGCGCGCGTCTTCTCGTACATTTCTATAATGTCGCGTCCCCGCTCGCGACGGCCATAGCGCACGCCGTCATAGCGCGCGAGATTGGACGACGCTTCGGCCGGCGCGATAATATAATAAGTGGGCAAGGCATAGCGGGTATGCGGCAAGGAAATTTCGACCACTTCCGCGCCGGCGTCCTTCAGCCATGCGGCGCCTTGATCCCACAAAGCGGCGATCTCCGCCGACATGCCGTCGAGACGATATTCCTTCGGCACGCCGATGCGGCGACCCTTCACGGAAGCGCCGATGGCTGCTTCATAATCCGGCACAGGCGCGTCGACGCTGGTCGTGTCTTTCGGATCGTGTCCCGCCATCGAGCGGAGCATGATGGCGGCGTCGCGCACGGTGCGCGCGATCGGACCCGCCTGATCGAGCGAAGAGGCGAAAGCGACGATGCCCCAACGCGAGCAGCGGCCATAGGTCGGCTTGATCCCCACAGTCCCAGTGAAGGCGGCAGGCTGCCTGATCGAACCGCCGGTGTCGGTTGCGGTGGCGCCGAGGCAAAGATGCGCCGCGACCGCCGAGGAGGAGCCGCCGGACGAACCTCCCGGCACAATCTTGGCGTCGGGATCGCCAGCGCGCCGCCACGGCGAAACCACGGGGCCGAAGGCGCTCGTCTCATTTGACGAGCCCATCGCAAATTCATCGAGATTGAGTTTGCCCAAGGCCGCCGCGCCGTCGCGCAGCAGATTGGCCGAGACCGTCGATTCATATGTAGGCGTGAAGTCGTCGAGAATGCGACTCGCCGCCGTCGTGCGCACGCCTTTCGAACAATAAAGATCCTTTATGCCAAGCGGCAGGCCTTCGAGCGGACGCGCTTCGCCCTGCGCGAGGCGCGCATCGCTTTCGCGCGCCTGCGCAAGCGCAAGTTCCGGCGTCTCGGTAATGAAGCAGTTGAGCGCCCGCGATTTCTCTATCGCATCGATATGCGCCTGCGTCAGCTCAACGGCGGAAAGCTGTTTGGATTTGAGAGCGTCGCGCGCCTCGGCCAAAGAAAGATGCGTGGGATCAGACATTTGTCCCTTTGTTTGTGAAGCCGCTACATGCGCAACGGCCGCGCCGCAAACGGCTATTCGACGACCTTGGGCACGACGAAATAATGATCTTCGCGCAAAGGCGCATTGGCGAGAATATCGTCGGCGATGCCACCGTCCGTCACGACGTCGACGCGCTTCTTCATTTGCATCGGCAAGGCTGAGGTCAAAGGCTCGACTCCGTCGACGTCAACCTCGCTCAACGTCTCGACGAAAGCGAGAATGGCGTTGAGTTCGCCGCGCAGGCGCTCGACCTCGCCATCTTCGATGGCGATGCGCGAGAGATGGGCGATCCGGCGGACGGTCGCGGAATCAACGGACATTGGGGCTCCGCAAGAAAGGTCTCGACGGGGCGCTATAGCGCCTGGTCTATCCCGGCGCAATGATGGCGGCCTGTCGCGGGCGAAAAAGGGCAGACGCTCAATCCGTCCGGTTTGAGGAACGCCTGCGGCGTGATAGCGACAGCGCGGTGACCATGCGCGCGACGACTTTGGAAGAATTGGCAGCGCTTCTTCCGCCGAAAGGCCGGCTGATGGGCCTGGATCTCGGGACCAAAACCGTCGGTTTGGCGCTTTCGGACGTTGAGCGCCGGCTCGCCTCGCCGCTCGATACGATCGCGCGCACGAAATTCTCTCAGGACGCCGCCAGCTTGCTCAAGCGCGCCGCCGATTTCGAGGTCTGCGCGCTGATCGTCGGACTGCCGCTCAATATGGACGGCGCGGAGGGGCCGCGCGCGCAGGCGACGCGCGCCTTCATGCGCAATCTTTCGAAGCTCGCGTCGTCGCTGCCCTTTGCCTTCTGGGACGAGCGCCTGTCGACCGCCGCCGTGACCCGCGCGCTCATTGCGCAGGACGCGTCGCGGGCGAAGCGCGCGGAAGTCGTGGACCGCATGGCCGCCGCTTATATTCTGCAGGGCGCGCTTGACCGACTCAAACGGCTGTAGGCCGCCGCCGTCGGAACAACCACAACTTTCGATAGAATTTTGTCCTTGACACGAGATAGCCGTGATGGAAGAAAAATATAAGAAAGTCCGGCGCTTAACTGATTCATAACCGCCTCATGGTCCGTGGAGACTGATGCGATGTCCCGGCCTGACGCCTCCAAGAGCCACTCCAAGGAGCTCCGCGGAACGACTGCGGAGAGCGCCAAAGCCAATGAGGAAGCGGCCTCAATCGCATCATACATCGCTGATATGGCGGATGAAATGGCAAAACTCGCCACCCGCTGCGACATGCCGATGCTCTGCTATTTCCTGAACTTGGCGCGCGCCGAGGCGGATATGCGGGCGCGGGAGCTTGGCGGCTATCCGATCGATCGATCCGCCTAAATTACACCTTCTGGTTGTAAACAAGCGAAACCCGATTGGCGCCGTGGCGCTGCAAGCGTCCCTCAACGTCGAGTTCGACGAGAACGCCCTGCACTTCCCGCGCCGTCAGTCCGGCGACTCGGATGAGATCATCGACCGAAACGGGCGCAGGCCCGAGCAGAGAAACGACAATCTCATGCGCATCGGCACGCAACGGCGCCTCGCCTTGCATGCGCGCGTCGATATCGGGGCGGCAATCCGCGGGCGGCTTCGACGCGGAGAAGCGCGTTGCAACGGCTCGCTCCTCGAACGCCGAATCGTCGAGGTCGGAGAACAGATCCAATTCATCGATCAGGGTTTCCTCTCCTCCGAGCGCGTCGTCGTCGAAGAGGTCCTTACGCGTCGGCGCGCCGGCGTTTTCGGCAAGGACCGAAATCACGTCTTCGGGCCTAGCGCAAAGCGTCGCGCCTTGGCGGATGAGATCGTTGACGCCTTCCGCGCGCGGATCGAGCGGAGAGCCCGGAACGGCGAATACCTCTCGCCCCTGCTCATTGGCGAATCGCGCCGTAATCAGAGACCCGGAGCGGCGCGCCGCCTCGACGACGATCGTCGCCCGGCTCAGTCCCGAAATGATCCGATTTCGGCGCGGAAAATCGCGCCCGCGCGGTTCCCATTCCAACGGCATTTCAGAGACGATCAGACCCCTTTCGGCGATCTCTTCGACAAGCCGCGCATGTTCGGAAGGATAGGGGCGCGCATGGCCGCCGGCCAGCACGGCGATCGTTCCGGTTTCGAGCGCGGCGCGGTGGGCGACCGCGTCGATGCCGCGCGCAAGTCCGGACACGATGACGTAATTTTCGAGCGCGAGACTGCGCGCAAGCCGTTCGGCGAAGGTGAGACCGGCGGCCGAAGCGTTGCGCGAACCGACGATGGCGACGCTGTCGCGCTGTCCTGCCCACGACACGCCGCGCGTCGCGATCAGCGGCGGCGCATCGGCAATTTCCTTGAGCAGCGGTGGATAATCAGGATCGCCGGTGCTGACGAAACGCACGCCGAGCGCGCGCGACGCCTCGACCTCGCGCAGCGCGTCGTCACGCGTGGCGATGCGGATTGTCCGTCCGCGCAGAGAACGCGCGGCGAGCGACGGCAAGGCTTCCAGCGCTGCGCCCGCGCCGCCAAAACGGTTGATCAATTGCCTGAAGGTGCGCGGCCCGATGTTCTCGCTGCGAATAAGCCTCAGCCAGTCGACGAGCTGTTCCTCGCTCAACCGTCCTGCTGGCGAAGTTTCGCTCACGCCTTTTGTCCGATCCTCGTCTCGGAGCCGGCGCGCAATCGGGCGATATTGTCTCGATGTCTGTAGAAGACAATCGCCGTCATGATCGCGACGACAAAGGCTTCGCTGCTGTGGCCAAACATCAACAGCGCAAGCGGAGCCGCCACGCTCGCCGTCAGCGCGCCGAGCGAAGAGTAACGCGACAATGCCGCCGCCGAGAGCCAGACGGCGCAGAAAATCAGCCCTGTCGGCCAGTTGAGGCCAAAGAGCACGCCAAGAAAGGTCGCAACGCCTTTGCCGCCCTTGAATTGCAGCCAAACCGGCGCGACATGGCCGATAAAGGCGGCGAGACCGGCGATCATGCCGCCTTCAGGCGATACCGATGCGCCGATAAGCGCCGCCGCCGTTCCTTTGAGCCCGTCGAGCAGCAGCGTCGCCGCCGCCAAGTCCTTTCGACCAGTGCGCAATACGTTGGTCGCGCCGATGTTGCCCGAGCCGATCGAACGAAGATCGATCGTGCCCGCCAGGCGCGTCAGCAACAGACCGAAAGGAATCGAGCCCAGCAAATAGCCGATCGCGAGGGCGAGGAGGTCATAAATGATGGAGTTCATGCGTGAAAACGCGATACTTTCCGACAGCGAAGGGCGCGGGAATGCTAAAGGAGGCGCTATCGCGCCGCAACAGCGTTCTCGGCTCCCGCTTCGCCTGCATTGAGGCCGTCAGGACGTGGCGGCGAGCTTCTACAGAAAAATCGCTTCCTCGAAGCCTTGTCAAAAAGATGCGCTTCGCCTTTTCGCAGGCGAGGGGGTAAGGAAGGCCAGGATCAGGAGCCGCATGACCCAGCAACGAAGGCAGCGCCCACGGGCTTTCCGCCTTGAAGGCGACCAGACGGTCACCGCCAAGTCGGCGACGCAAGCCGAGACAGGGCGGGCGTCCGTCGAGGTTGTCGAAGCCGAATTTGACGCTTTCGCTCGCGAGGCCGCCGAACTCGCCGACGGGATGACCGGCGACGAAGCCGCCGTCGAAGCGGCGCAGGCGAACGGCATGCTGCGCCGTTACATCTTTTCCTGGGGCGGCGTCTTTCTGTCGGCGGTCAGCGGACTTTTGTCTTTGGCGCTGACGATGTGGATATGGGCAGTCGTCGAAGACCTGTTTCGGCACTCGGCCATTCTCGGGACATTGGGACTGAGTCTTGCAGGCGTCGCCGCCGTCGCGGCAACCATCTCCCTCACGCGCGAATTTCGCGCCATCGGCCGTCAGAATCGAATCGCCAAACTGCACGTTGCGCTAGCTGAGGCGCACGCGAGCGACGACGGGAAAGCCGCGCGCGAGCGCGTCGGCGACCTGTGCAAGCTCTATGAGGATCGTCCCGACACCGGCCGGGCGCGCGCGCTGCTGAAGGATTATTTGAAGCAGATTATCGACGGACGCGATTTGATCGCGCTCGCCGAACGCAATCTCGTCGCGCCGCTCGACGAAGCGGCGCGGCGAGAGATCGCCGGCGCCGCCAAACGGGTCTCCGTCGTGACGGCGATCAGCCCGCGCGCGCTCCTCGACGTTTTTTTCGTCGTAGGCCAGGCGATCGTGCTGATGCGGCGAATCGCTGAGATTTATGGCGGCCGACCCGGTCTTTTCGGCTTCTTCAAGCTCGCCCGCTCGGTCGGCGCGCATCTTGCGATCACGGGCGGCGTGGCGGTCGGCGATTCTTTGCTCCAGCAGGCGCTCGGCCACGGGATCGCCGCGCGAGTTTCTGCAAAGCTTGGCGAAGGCGTGTTAAACGGGCTTCTCACCGCGCGAGTCGGTCTTTCCGCCATGGCCGTCTGCCGACCGACGCCGTTCATCGCCGAGAAACAGCCGGGCGTCAGCGACGTCGCGCCTTTCCTTTTCCGTGGCGACAAGACCAAGAGCTGATCATCTTTGAAACCTGCAAGCCTGAAGATCACCACCTGGAACATCAATTCAGTGCGGCTGCGCCTGCCGCTCGTCGCCGAGTTCCTCAAGAGCCGGGCGCCGGACGTGCTCTGCCTGCAGGAGACGAAATGTCGGGACGCCGAATTCCCGATGAAGGATCTGCACGCGCTCGGCTATGAGCATATCGCGATTAACGGTCAGAAGGGCTACCACGGCGTCGCCGTCATCTCGAAACGGCCCCTGCGTTTCGTCGAGAAGCGCGCGTTTTGTGAAAAGGGCGATGCGCGCCATATCTGCGTCGAGTTCGACGCCGAAGGCGGCCCGATAGCGCTTCATAATTTCTATGTTCCGGCGGGCGGCGACGAACCTGACGTCGACGTCAATCCGAAATTTCAGCACAAGCTCGATTTCCTCGATGAAATGCGCCACTGGATCGCCACTGACGGCGTGTCGCGTGGACGTGTGGCGCTGGTCGGCGATCTGAATGTTGCGCCGCTCGAGCATGACGTCTGGAGCCACAAGGCGCTGCTGAAGGTCGTGAGCCACACGGCCGTCGAGGTGGAAAAGCTCACCGAAGTATTCCGGGCCGGCGCGTGGGTCGACGCGATGCGGCATTTCGTGCCGGCCGAAGAAAAGCTTTATACTTGGTGGAGCTATCGCGCCGCCGATTGGGAGGCCTCGAACCGGGGGCGCAGGCTCGATCATATTCTGGTGAGCGAGGCGCTTGCCGGCGGGCTGAAGCGTCTGGACGTGCTGCGCGACGCGCGCAGCTGGACCCGGCCGTCCGATCATGTGCCGGTGACGATCGAACTGTCGGGCTGAGCGCACAAAAAGGATCGGGAGGCGAGACGGCGGCATGATCGCGCGCGATCTGATGAACAGCGACTTTCCTTATGTCACGGCGGACGCAGACCTCGATTACGTCGCGAAGCTTCTCGCTGACTGCGGCCTTGGCGCCGTGCCGGTCGTCGACGACGACCTGACGCCCATCGGCATCGTGACCCGCAGCAATCTCGAACGGGCCCGAGCCAGGCCCCTGCCCGACCTCGGCGCAATTCCGACATTTCTTCTGCGCGACAGGCCGAAACCCGCGTTCCGCGCCAATGGACGCGCGCTGCGCGAAGTGATGACGTCTCCGGCGATCTCAATTTCCGACGTCGCCAAAATTCCCGACATTGCGCGAATTATGGAGAGTCACAGCCTCAAACGCATGCCTGTCGTCGAAGGCCATAGGATCATCGGCCTCCTGCTCCGCAAGGAAGTCTTAGAGGCGATGAAGGGCGGCTTTCCCGCCATGGCGCTGGAGGCGCATCTCCGCCGGCCGATCATCTCCATTCCGCAACAGGCCGGCGACCACTGCGCCATAGCGACGGCGCAGGAATTTCGCGAATTGGTGGCCGAGCACGAACGTCAGCTCGATCGCGAGCGTGTGGAGCGTCGGCGCGCGGCGACCGATCTGCGCGAGCAGCGCATCCGCGAGCTCGCGAGCCAGCGGCTGACGGAGGCTCAATGGCGGGACATGCTGGAACAAGCGCGGCGAAGCGCGGCGGCCGGGCTCTCCGAACATTTGCTGATGCGCTTCCCGTCCCAGCTGTGCACGGACGGCGGACGCGCGATCAATGCGCCCGACCCCAAATGGCCGGCGACACTGCGCGGGGAGCCGGCCGACGTCTTCCAACGCTGGCGCAACGAACTGCACCCTCGCGGCTTTCGCATCGCGGCGCAAATCATCGATTTTCCTGAAGGCCTGCCGGGCGACGCGGCGCTGTTCCTGCTATGGAGCGCAGCCCGCAGTTGAGCCTGTTCAGCCGCCGAAGCCGGTGTCTGCGCGCAGAGCCGCGAGCGACGGATATCGCTGCGCGCGGCCGTCCGTTTGCACTTCGACCGAGCCGTCGGAAAACATCACATAGACCGAGCCGCCGGCGGCGTAACGGTCGACTTCGACGGGAGGTTTTGCCGGCGCATAGGCGACGGCAGGCCTCTGGTCTGGAGACCGCGCGCGTTCGCCGACCTCAGCCGCTGGCGACTTTTCTGGAGCGGGCGCCGACATCGTCGCCGGGGCGCTATCGGCAATGCGCCCAAGGACGCCGATTGCTCGCCCAAGCGCCATCGTTACTACCCCGCCCGAAACCGCCGTCGCGCCGCCCATGAACAGGCTCCAACCACGCTCGAGCTGAATGTAATCCCAGCCCGTCCACATGCCGTAGACGCCGGAGAGCGCAAGCGCGAGCCCGAGAAAAAACACGCCCAAACCGTGACGCTTCATCGTTGTCCTTTGGAATGCCGGTCGGCGCGGAACCTATCACAAGCCGCGCTCATCGCCACGATCGATGGCGGGTTTCGAACTCGCCAAGAAATCATCTCAAACGAATACATGTAGCTAAGCCAAATTCCTGCGGTGGTCAGTAAGGGAAAAACCAACATATATGCGTTCAATCGCATTACACATCAAGATATAGCGTTTGCTTTTTTTCACGCTTGAGCCTGTGAAATATTTTATCATTTGTATTCAATATGTTAAAGTATTGCAAAAGATGCGTCAAGATGACGCATCGTTATTCCATGATTCAATACAAACGTCATCTTCACAAGCGCCGACGCGCATGCGGCGGGAGAAGCGTCCGGCATGGGCCGGAAAGACGTCGGCGATCGTGGGGAGAATCTAATATGGCAAGTGTGAGTGGGATGCGCGGCCTGTTTGCCGGCGCAGTGATTGCGGCGGCGGCGCTATTTGCCGGGCCGACAACCGCCGTGGCCCACGGCGGCGTAGCGCTCGAGCAAGATGAATGCGTGCTGCGGATCGGTCCGAACACAATGCATTTCATCGGCTATCAGCGTTCGGGAGAAGAAGCTGAGTTTTGCGAGGACATCGCCAACACGGGGCCGACCGTCATCGCGCTCACTGCCGTGTCGCCTGATCTGCGCGACATGGCGATCGGCATTCGCATTGTTAAGGACGTCGGGGAAGAAAAGGAGAAAGTCGATCTCGACGCGGTCACCGTCGCCTACATCGCGCCGAAGGTCTATCACAACGGCGCCATGACCTTCGAACACGACTTCAAAAAGGCCGGCCATTACGTAGGCATCGTCACGGTGCGCGACGATCTCGGCAACGAATGGGTTTCGCGCTTTCCGTTCTCTGTGGGGCTTTATACGTTCTGGGGAATGATCGAATATATCCTCTATGCCGTCGGTTTTGTCTCCCTTATCGGACTGATGTGGTGGACGCTGCGCGCGACCGCACGGAAAAAGCCGGCGGCTGGCGACGCGATCGCCTAAAGAAACGGCCCGAAGATTGCAGCATGGCTCGGTCCACGCCGAGCCATGCTTTTTTGTCGGTAAAAAAGCGAACATAGCGGGCCCGTTCGCGATTGCGCAATATTGCCGCATGTCGCGCAGGGGTCTACTTAACGCATGCCGCTGAGGCTGACTGGCGACGCTCGGCTAACTTATTCGGGAGAGAATTAATGTCCTTCACTCTGGAAGATCTGCCCTATCCTTACGACGCTTTGCAGCCATATCTGTCGCGCGAGTCGTTCGAGTATCATCACGACAAGCATCACGCGACCTACGTCGCCAACGCCAATAATCTGGTCAAAGGCACGGAATATGAAGGCAAGCCGATCGAGGAAGTGATCGTCACCGCCTATAATAGCAACGTCCCGATCTTCAACAACGTCGCCCAGCATTACAACCATCATCACTATTGGAAGTGGATGAAGCCGAATGGCGGCGGTCCCATTCCCGGCAAGGTCGAGAAGGCGATCATCGACTCCTTCAGCTCAGTCGACAAATTCCGTGAAGAATTCCAGAAGGAAGGGCTGGCGCAATTCGGCTCCGGCTGGGTTTGGCTCGAAGCAAAAGACGGAAAAGTCGCCATTCGCAGGACGCCGAACGCCGAGAATCCGCTGATCCATGGCGCCGCGCCGATCCTCGTCGCTGACGTCTGGGAGCATTCCTATTACATCGACTATCGCAATCGCCGCGCCGACTACCTCAAGGCGTTTCTCGATCATCTCGTCAATTGGGAGCATGTCGAGGAAATGTTCGACGCAGCTTAGCTCGACTTCGAACCTTGCCCCGTGAGGCGCGGCGCGTCCTAACCGACGAGTCGCGCTATTTTTCGGCGCAGAGGTGACGGATCAACCGGCGGCAAGCTTGGGTTGCGACTCAACGACCTTCTTCAGATCGGCGAGCCCCTTTTCGAACTGCCGGCCGAGCGCCTTGTCGACGTTGAAGAACTTATACATCGCCTTGCCGATGAATTCGTGGCGGCCGGACATCGCCCATGTGACCTCCGTCCGGTCTTCGCCGAGCGGCTTGAGATCGAATTGCACGTCATGCTTGGCTTTGAACGGCTTCGTGAATTCGAGCTTGATGCGAACGCGTTCGCCCTGGCGGCTCTCGACGATTTCCATGCTTCCGACGCCGACCTCCTTGTTGCCCGACCATGAATAGGTCGCGCCATAACCCTGCGGCGTCCCTCCATATTCATCCTTCATATTGGGGTCGAGCTTGGCCCAGGGCGACCAGTCGACCCAATTGCGAAAGTCGTTGATGTACCGGAATACGGTCTCCGGCGGCGCGTCGATGGTCGTCGAGCGCTCAATGCAGAAACTGTCCGGCAGGAAGGAGATGTAGGCGATCAGCGCGCTGAGCAGAGCGAGGAAAAGGAGAGCGAAAATCGTCATGGCGCAGGTCTCCCGCAGAGTGCGACGCCCGTGGACCGAAAGGCCGACGCACCGCCAATTCAGTTCCGCGCTACCCGGCGCGAGCTTTCGCTATTAGGGCGAAGCGCTCGCGCACGGCCGCCGCCCGACGCGCTAAGCGTCAGTTTAGAACGGCCTGCGCGATGCGCAACACGATGTCTTGGCTAGACAAGGCTTCCACAAAACGTCTGGATCTTTCGGCAGGCGTCTTCGAGCAGAGCGTTTGACGCCGCGTATGACACCCTGAAATTGGGGCCGACGCCAAAGGCGGAACCCTGCACCACGGCGACGCCCTGCATGTCCAGGAGCTCGGTTACGAAATCCTCGTCGGTTTCGATGACCTTCCCCTTTGGGGTCTTGCGGCCGATGGCGTCGGCGCAGGAGGGAAAGACATAGAAGGCCCCTTCGGGCGTCGGGCATTTCAGATATTTGGCCTGGTTGAGCATTGAGACGACGAGGTCGCGGCGTTCCTGGAAGGCCTCGCGGAAGACGGCGAGGTGGTCCTGCGGCCCCTCAAGCGCCTCGACCGCGGCCCATTGCGCGATCGAGCAGGCGCCCGAGGTCTGCTGCCCCTGGAGCAGGTCCATGGCCTTGATCAGAGCGCTCGGGCCGGCGGCGTAGCCAATGCGCCAGCCGGTCATGGCGTAGGCCTTGGAGACGCCGTTCATGGTCAGCGTGCGCTCGATCAGCGCCGGCTCGACCTGCGCCGGCGTGACAAATTTGAAGTCGCCGTAGACCAAATGCTCGTAAATGTCGTCGGTGAGGACATGCACCTGCGGATAGCGCAGGAGAACGTCGGTGACTTTCTTCATTTCGTCGAAGGCGTAGGCCGCGCCGGAAGGGTTCGACGGCGAATTCAGGACCAGCCACTTGGTTTGCGGCGTGATGGCGCGCTCAAGCGCCTCTGGCTGCAGCTTGAAGCCGTCCTCCATCTTGGTTTCGACGAAGACTGGCGTTCCGCCGCAGATCGCCACCATCTCGGGGTAGCTTACCCAATAGGGAGCCGGAACGATGACTTCATCGCCGGGGTTGAGCGTCGCGAGAAAGGCGTTGAACAGAATATGCTTGCCGCCGGTGGCGACGATCGTGTCCGAAGCTTTGTAGTCTAAGCCGTTCTCGCGCTTGAATTTCTTTGCCACGGCCTCGCGCAGCGGCGGAATTCCGAGGACGGGCGTGTAACGTGTCTCCCCGCGATCGATCGCCGCCTTCGCGGCGGCGCATATATGCTCGGGCGTGTCGAAGTCTGGCTCGCCCACCGAGAGGCTGATCACTTCCCGCCCCTGCGCGCGCAAATCGCGCGCCTTCTGGGTTACGGCGATCGTCGCCGAGGGCTTCACGCGCGACAGGGCTTTGGCGAGAAAAGTCATGAGGTCGGACTTCCTGCGGAGGGGAGAGTGCGGCGCACCATAATTTGCGCGCCCAAGCCCCGCAACGAGTATTGCGATGCCGGCGCGCGGGAACGTCGCGGCGCGACCAAAGCTTTCGCGCGCCGGAGCCTGCTTCGCCATCACGGCGCCGCGTTTGAACGGTAAGCGTGTTGTTGTTCTTCTATCAGGAAAATCAAGCGCTTCTGTCGGAGTCGCGCGAATCGACGACGAAGTCTTGGATCAATTTAATCGAATCAATATTGCCAAGCGTTAACTTGGTTTTCGTCCAGAGCTTAAAAATTTATAAAATTTCCGAAGAATCATGCAACTTTTTTACCTCATCCTCGTTTCTGTCTTGAGAACGCGGCGACGCGAGATAATCGCGCGCGCGCCCCTGGGGAGAGGCGCAAGCGTTACAAAAGGGCGAATGCGAGAGGATCAGGGAAAATGTCGCTCGTTGATAAATTTGAAGATCAGATGGAACCGGCCTTCACGCGCAGTTTCGACCGGGATTCAGCCCGTCGCCAGTTCCGCGTTTCACTTCTTCTTGTCGCCGCGATGGCCATGGCCGCCTTCGTACTCGGCTTCGCCCTGCCCATCAGCTCGCCCGCGCAGAAGGCCACGCCAGTGGCCACCGACGGGGGCGCGTTCGCCGGGCGGCTGGTGACGATCGACCGCTAAGCGGTTCTGCAATTTCGCATTTAAGCGGAGGACGCGCGCGTCTAACGTAAGCATCCGGCATAGGCCACGGGGGCTGCGGCAGCGTCAGCGTTTGGCGTGCGACTTCGTCTCTTTGTGGATTTCGATGAGCTCGACGAGATTTTCGACGGCGAAGTCTGTGAATGCCAGAACGCCATCGTCGCCAACTCCGTAGACCCAGATGACGCCGTCTTCGATATCCATTTCATTGGCGATGTCATGGAGGAAGTCGACGCTTTCGCCGAGCTGCGCCGCGACGCGATCGATAGTCGTGACGTGATCGACCTTGTTGACGTGCATGGTCAGGCCGCCAGCGCTGGCGCGACGTTGTTGCTTGCGCGCCAGTTCCACGGCAGCAGCTCATCGAGACGATGCGCCGGATGCGCGGCGATGCGCGATAGAACGTCGGCGAGCCAGGCTTGCGGATCGACGCCGTTCATCTTCGCGGTGATGATGAGGCTGTACATGGCGGCGGCGCGCTGGCCTCCGCGGTCGGAGCCGCAGAACAACCATGATTTACGACCAAGGGCAATTCCACGCAGGCCACGTTCGGCCGCGTTGTTCGAGAGGCAAACGCGTCCGTCTTCGAGGAACAGCGTGAAGGCGGGCCAGCGCTTGAGCATATATTGCATCGCCTTGGCGAGGTCGTGTCCGTGGGACAGCTTCGGTAGCTGCTCACGCATATAGCTCTCGAGCGCGTCGACGAGCGGGCGGCTCGACGCCTGCCGAACGGCGAGACGTTCATCTGCGCTCTTGCCGTTGATCGATCGTTCGATTTCAAACAGTGCGTCGATGCGGCGCACGATTTCGATTGCGATCGGAGACAGAGGGATTTCCTTCTTCCTCGCCGCCTTGCGCCGCGCATTCGCTTCGATGTCCGCCATGACGAAGAACGGGCGCCGGCCATGCGACCAACACGCGGCCTCAAGGATCGGGCCGGGCTTGCGGTCGGCGAGATACAGCCTGTTGTATCCGTCATAGGCGTCAGCTTGCAGGATTCCGGTGTATTCCGCGAGATGCCGCTGCGGATGTTCGCCTTTGCGATCGCGTGAGTAATAAAACATCGCCGCGGGTGGTCCGGCGCCGCCATAGGGCGCCTCGTCGCGCACATAGACCCAACACCGTCCGGTATCGGTCTTGCCCTTCGCCAGCGCCGGCACGATCGTATCGTCGCCATGCAGACGTTCGGCGGCCATGACATGCGCCTCGATGAGGCGCCGCAGCGGATCGAGCGCCGAAGAGATGGAGCCGACGGCGTCGGCCATGGTCGACAGCGCGATTGGCGCGCCTTCGAGCGCATAACGATCGGCCTGACGGTTAAGCGGCTGATGCTGACCGAACTTCTCGAAAGCGATCATCGCCAATAGGCTCGGTCCCGCCCACCCGCGCGGAACGACATGGAACGGCGCCGGCGCTTGCGTGATCTTCTCGCAGTCCCGGCACGAGAACTTCTCCCGCACGGTCTCGATCACCTTCCATTGACGCGGAATGACCTCCAGCGTCTGCGTCACGTCTTCGCCAAGCTTGCGCAGGCGCGATCCGCCGCAGCAGGCGCAACTCTTCGGCGCTTCGATCACGACGCGCTCACGCGGCAGATGCTCAGGAAAGGTGTTGCGCTCCGGCCGTTTGCGCGTGAAGCCGGCGACGCTCGTCGTTTTCGCCGCCGCCCGTTCCGCCGCGAGTTCGTCTTCTGTCGCGCTCGTCTCCAGCTCTTCGAATGTGAGCGCCAATTGCTCGACGAGCCGCAATGAGCGCTCCGACTTTTGCCCGTAGACCTGACGCTGCAACTTGGCGATCTGAAGCTTTTGCGCGGCGATCAGCGCCATGTCGTCCGACGCCTTCGCGCGCGCGACAGCGAGTTCCGCTTTCAGCGCGGCGTTTTCTTCCAGAAGAGCCTGCCCGACGGCGTCCATGGCGCGAAGTGAATCATAAATTGCGCGATTCGAGGCGCCCCAAAACGCGTTCGCCCAGAGATTTTTTAAAGATTCACCCCGCGCTTTGCGGCCGCCAGGTCAGTTGCGGATTTCGCCAGTCGATCCCTTCGAGCATATAGGCCATCTGCGCCGCCGAGATCGAAACCGCGCCTTCCTTCGCCGTGGGCCAGATGAACTTTCCGCGATCGAGCCGCTTGGCGTAAAGCGACATTCCAACGCCGTCATGCCAGAGGATTTTGGCGAGATCGCCGCGGCGTCCGCGGAAGATATAAAGATCGCCCGCGTGCGGGTCGCGCTTCAACTGCTCCTGAACCTGAAGCGCCAGACCCTGCATGCCACGCCGCATGTCCGTATGGCCCGTCGCGATCCAGACCCGGCATCCCGCCGGTATCGGGATCACGAGCGCAGCGCTTTCAAAGTCGCGGCGATCACGCTGGACGCCGCGCCGGCGCCGATCCGCACGCGCACATCCTTCAGTTCGACCTCGATGACGCCGGACGCGGCGTCTTGCGCCGCCAAGTCTCGCGACATCGTCGGCGCCGGCGCGGCCGCGATGATCACCGGCGAAAATCCGAAAGTCGCGGCGCCTTCCTCTCGGCGCGCCGCGCGTCGCCACTTGTAGACGAGGCTCGTGCAAATATCCTCGCGGCGCGCCACATCGGCGACAACAGCGCCGGGTTCAGAAATCGCCGCTAAAATCCGCGCACGGTCTTCCGCGCTCCACCGCCGGCGGCGTTCGCCGCCCGTGATCACTGTCATCCGACCCATGCCGTGCAGCTTGCCTCGCTCATAAAGCCGACTTAGCTGCGCAGCTTCGCGTCTCCGCCCGATTCAGAAAAGGCGGTCCACGCCGGAGGGATACCGTCTAACGACGCGCGCAATCTTTTTTGTGGTCCAACACGAACGCAAGTCGTCAAAGGCGGAACTCTGCCGCAGACCGGTCTTTTACTTTTGAGATCGATCAAGCGGTCAGCGCTTGAGCCAATTCCCCAGGCGCTGTGTCGCGCAAAAAAACCGGCCGTCTGTTGAGCGGCCGGTTTTTCATTTGCGGGCGTTGGCCGCCCGCGCCCGCGAACCAGAGTTCACTTGTCCATATGATGGTGGTGTTCCGGTTGGGCGCCGCCCTCCTTGGGCCCAGCGGTGTCCTGGCCGTGCGCCTTCTGCCAGCGCTCCATGGCTTCGGCGTCATGCGCATGCGCGGCATCCGGCGCATCGATCGCGGCGTCGATTTCCACTTCGCCGGCCTTTTCGAAGACGAGCGTCATCTCCAGGCCCCAGCCGACCTCTAGATGCTTCTTGATGTCGAGGAGCGCGACATAGGCCCCGCCGGGCGCCAGCGTGAGCAGCGACTTCGGCGGTATGACGATCGGCGTAATAAGGTCGAGCTTCTTGGAGTCGCCGTGGATCTCGGCCTTGCCGAACTTTTCCGATTTGACCGCGATAAGCTTGTCCGGCGTCGCGCCCTTGTTGTGCAGCATCGCGTAGAACTGCGCCTTGTTGTCGCCGTCGACCGGGGCGCGGAGCCAGGGGTGCTCCACTTTCAAATGGCCGACGTCATACTCATGCGCCGCCGCAGAGCCGCGCAAGGCCAAGAGCCCGAACGTCGCCCCTGTCAGCAAGGTCCCTCCGGTCAGCAGAAAATCACGCCGCTTTAGCATTTGGCTTCTCCCTTCTGCGCCGGACTTTTCTCCGCCGGCCTGATTGCATCATGACGAAGGACAGACTCCTTCGATACCCTCGCGCCGCTTCTGCGATTGCGACAATATGGCGCGTCAATGCGAGTGCAGGCTGATCTCGATCAAGGGCTCACGCGCGAATTCGGCGGCGAGCGCGGCCAGCTTCTGAGGGTTGCCGTCGTCGGGCGCGAAGTTAGGGAAACGCGCTCGGATGTAGCCGGAACGATCGACAAGAAAATGCGCCTCCTCGATCTCCTCCGACGGCGGCACGTTGGGGTAGCGATTGATCACCGAATACGCGATCTCGACCGCCTTGGGATGAACGGGCTCTCGGCTCTTTGCCTCCTGCGGACAGGCTGCGTCATAGACCGTGACCTGATTGACGCCCGCGGCTTTCGCGGCGTCATGCGCGATCTTCACGCTTTCGGCGCGCGCGTTGGCGTCGGCATTTGGAGAGCCGCAGCGCGCGAAGGAGATCAGAGTCGGAACGCCGCGCAATTTGTAGAGCGAGGTGATTTCCTCCTGTGGATCGATCAGCGCGAAATCCGGCGCGATCAGCCATTGAATCATGGCTTGGGGGCTCATGAAACGCGCGCGATTTGAATAGGACATCACCAGCAGGAAGTTGATCACGTCCCACCGGTCGTCGACGTCGAGCTGCTCTCTGAAGCCCGGCATGACGCCGCTTTGTCCGCCATGGGTCAGCCAATGGAAGATGTCGCCGATCGTATGCGTGCCGACGTGCGGCGCCGTCAGATCGGCGGGCTGAACGGGGAGGCCCTTCGCGTTCCTGAGATCCTTGGCGAGCGGACCATTGCCTTCGCCCTGATCGCCATGGCAGGCGACACAGTTTTCCTTGAAATGCGCGAGCCCGCGTGTGACCGACTCCGCGGTATAGTCCTGCGTCGGATCGTCGTAAGTGTCGGTGTAGGCCTCTGTCGCAAAGGATACGGCGAGCGAAATCAGGGCTGCGGCGGAGACCGCCGGCGTCGCATAGAGGCGATAGTCGCGCGTCCTCGGCGTCCACCAGATCAGCGCGGCGATGATGGCGAGAACGACGGCGGCAATGCCCCACCACCAGATCGGGCTGGCCATCGTCGGGTTCTGTCCCCACGTCGCGATATAGGACAGCCGAAACGGCAGCGGCCAGTAGAGACTGGTCTCATGCGCGGCTGGCGTGATGACCGCGATGTAGCCGGCGATCGAAAGCAAGGCCAGCGCGAAGACCGACTCGCCGGCGCCGACCTTTCCGTACCAGGCCATATTGAATTCGCCTGCAGGACGTCGGGTGATGTAACGCGCGAGCGCCAGCGCCGCGAGCAACACGCCGCACAGAAATATCAACTTGAGCGTCAACATCCTGCCGTAGGTCGTCGCCAGCATATTGGGAATGCTGCCGACGTTCTCCCAGGCGATTGCAAATCCGGTTATGGCGACGATCGCCATGGCGACTTTCGCGATCAAGGACCAGCGTTCGGCAAGCTGCGCCGCAACCTCCGGAGGCTTGCCGCGCGCGGTGAACATCCACCAGACGAGTCCGAGCAGTCCGCCGAGCCAAGTGAGGCCGGCGGCCGTGTGGAGAAGGAAACTCGCCTGGGTCCAGCGCGGCAAGCCGTCGTCCACGGCGTGGCCGGTCACTGAAACGACGGCTATGACCACAACGCCGACCCAAAGCGTCACCCGGTCGAGCGCTTCTGAAACGATGAAGAGCCGCGCGACTGCGAGCCCGACGAACAGGAACGCGATCAGCTGCGTCGCAATCCAGGCGTTTCCGACGGTGGTGTTGACCGCGAATTCCCATACCGTGTCGAATGCGACCGGACGGTCGGCCGGAAAGATCGAGCGCGCCGTGGCATAGAGCAGCACAAAACCCAACAGGGCGCGTATCAGCGCCAGCGTCGCCACAGCCGGCTTGAAGCGCGCGCCGTCCTCGCCGATGAGACGCGGAAGGAGCAGAAGTCCGACCGCAAGGGCCGAAGGCAGGCTTAGAAGGAAGCGGATCGCCGCTAGAGACAGATACATTGTTCGTTCGCTCGATGTCCTCTGGCGTCTATCTCCTCAACTCGCGCTAGGAAGCGAGAACGAGCGGCATATCCTGCAGCCCGGCACGAGCCACTCAACCCGTCGCGCTCATTTGGCGTCGACGGTGAACTCGTAGTTCCCCTCAACGATGTGTCCGTCGCTGGAGAGCACACGGTAGCGAACGATATATTTTCCGGGCGCGAGTTCCGGCGCGTTCGCCGTTAATTCCCGCGGCTTGCCGGGCACGCCGGTATTGCCTTCGCCCAGCACTTTTCCGTCGGCCGTCTCGATGGTGATCTTCGAATAAGGCGGCTCGACTCCGCCGCCGAAGCGCAATTTGATTGTCTTTGGCGGCGTCGCCACATGCTCCTTCGATGAAGGCGTCGCGTCGACGAGAAAGGAATGCGCAAACGCCGAAGTCGCGCCCGCTACGGCGAAGACAATGGCGAAAACTCCGCCGACGGCAAAGTTCAACCCCGCCTGACGGCGCGCGCGCACCGGCAAAGTATTGTCAGCGTAGGTCATGGCGTCTCCCCGGAGGCGCAAGCCCCCTCTCCTGTTTTGAGATGTTTATGCGCTCCGCTGCGTTCAAGACGCGGCGACGTCGGCAGTATCCTTCTTCTTCGACGACGGATGCGTATGCTTCCAATAAGCGAAAACGATACCGGCGATCAGCACCGCTCCAGCGATCTGCGGAACCCAGGCCCACAAGGTTTCGCCGACCATAAATTTGAACTCCGACGTCTCCTGCGAACCATCCGCACGCGTCAAAGTGACGAGGCCGATGTAATGGCCGTTGTTCTTGAAGTCGTGCTCGAGATTGAAGGTGCCTTTGGTGTATTTCGTCGCGGGACGATGGACTTCCGTCAGCGCCTCAAGGTCGGTGTCCTTGGTTATTGGCGTCAATGGATCCCGAATGATCCGCAGTTCGAGCGGTAGATCGCGGAACGCCGGATTTTCGATGTCGAACACGAGAATCGTCGGGCCCGTACTAGGGATCTCCGCGCAATATTCGCTGCGCGACTTGCCGGGCTGATAGGCGGTGATGTGAATCATGTCGTAGCCGAACATGACCATGCACATATTGCCCATCGTCATCGCTTCGGGCCCGGCGCCGCCTTCCGACGCCGATAGCGGGGCCGCCCACGCTAACGAAAAAAGCGCGCCCAGAAACGCGGCTACAAGGCTACGCCGAATCTTCATTTCCATCCCTCGATCGATCTGATTTCAAGGCTGCCGCTCTTCTCGGCGATCGTTGTAAACCCTGAATCTTGTGTATCCTATAGCGGATTTTTTGCTTGCGGCTCCATCTTTGTCATTGCCACTTTACTTCCGCGCCGTTCAACGCCGGTCCCATCTTTGACAAATGCCACAAATTGACGCGAGCGAAAACGGCTCGCGAATTTGCGTCGAAAGGACGCACCGCTGCGTGTCGCCACACCCTCGGATATGTCTCGCTTTGGCGACGTCAGCGTCAAATTGACTCCGCAACTTTTACGGACACCCGCAATGCTACAAAAAACCCCCGGCTTTTTGGGCCGGGGGCTTTGTACGAGAACCTCAGTACCGCTTAGGGCATGTCGCCCGCGACGAACTTCGGAATCACCGGACCGCCGATTTCGGCCGCGAAGCGGCGTCCTGTCGGCGAGAAGAACATCAGCAGGCCGCCGATCTGGCTGTCGGTGTCGTAAGCCAGGTCAGACAGACGCTCGATGTCCCAACGCGCGTCCTGGACCTTCACCGCGATTTCCTTGCTCTCGCCCGGCGCGATCGGCGTCGGGTCCGTCGACAGACCGCGGTCGGCCAACAGATAGTCCGGGAAGTCGGGCTTCGTCGTGAACACGTCAGGGTTCAGGAAGCGCAGGCCGGCCGTGGTGTATTC
>Ga0194126_10000357_pt1 | contig 74762 bp, 79 predicted proteins | sample TA2KigC150mmetaG_FD_148641 | JGI IMG/M metagenome (GOLD analysis project Ga0194126, IMG submission 148641) | Freshwater microbial communities from Lake Tanganyika, Tanzania - TA2015035 Kigoma Deep Cast 150m | ecosystem: Environmental > Aquatic > Freshwater > Lake | place: Tanzania: Lake...
GATCGCTGTGACCATCGTGGTTTCTCTACAAACTGTGGGGGTAGCCCTGATGGTCGCCATGTTGGTCACTCCCGCAGCTACGGCTTACCTGCTCACAAAACGACTGCCGGTGATGATGGCCCTTTCCGCGGCGATGGCCTCGATTTCAGGGGTGATCGGATTGTATCTATCTTACTATCTGAGCATCGCTTCTGGCGCGGCGATTGTTTTGACCTGCACGGCGATTTTCGGGCTGGTGTGGGGGGGTCAATTTCTGCGAAAAGCAGTGTAGAACAAACACATACCCCGGACGAGCCGGAATCAAAAAGATTCAGGAAATCCATGAAGGTCACGATTTTTTTAGTACTCTATTTCTATTCTCAGTAGATCACGAAAAAGATCGGAAGCCCGTCCCCGGGCGACCCGAGGACGGGTCTTTGATCCTATTTTCGTGAAGTGCTGATTCTTTGTGTTCTTTGTGAACTTCGTGGAAGCTTTTTCTTGCCTTATGCGCAGGAATTTCATTGCGAATGGACGATTTGTTCTAAAGCCCAGGCAGCGTGCTCGCGCACGAGGGGTTCGTCGTCGGAGAGGGCTTTGGTCAAGGCTGGGATTGCATCGGCGTTCCGTGAATTCCCCAATGCCACTGCCACATTGCGAAGATAGCCGCGGCGTTTGGCGCGTTTTATCGGGCTGCCCTCGAACTTGCAGTTGAAGGCCTCAGGGCTGAGGGATAGTTCCTCCGCCAGGGATGGCCGCGCCGCCCCCCTCCCCCCCTCGCTCCCCCTCGTGAACGGAGAAGATGAGAGCGTGCCAGGAGATGGATAACTGCTCCACCCCGTGAACGGGGGGGCTGGGGGGGGTAAAGCAAATCTCTTGTTCCAGGGACAAACCTGCTGGCAGATATCACATCCGAAAATCCAGTTTCCCATTCGGGGGCGAAGTTCTGGTGGAATTGATCCTTTGAGTTCGATCGTCAAATACGAGATACAGCGATGGGCTGCAATAGTTCGGTTGGGGAGAATACATCCCGTAGGGCAGGCCTCGATACAGCGAGTACACGATCCACAACGATCGTGCGTAAAAGGCGCATCGGGGACGAGTTCGATTCCCATGAGAATTTCCGCTATCAGGAAAAACGAACCCTTTTTGGGATTGATCAGGTTGGTATTCTTGCCAATCCAACCCAGACCGGCTCGCTGAGCCAGCTCCCGCTCCAGGACGGGGCCGCTGTCGGTGTACCAGCGATTGGGGATGGCATGCCCGATTTTCTGCTCTATGTATTCGACTAACGCCCTCAGGAATGGTGGCAGCGCGTCGTGATAATCCTGCCCCCAGGCGTAGGAGGCGACACTGCCCTCGCCCTCACCCTCCCCCCAACCCCCTCTCTCTCCCAAGATTGGGAGAGAGAGGGGGAGCGCAGCAGGGGAGGGTGAGGGCGGGTAGAGCACTCCCAATACTATTATCGCCTGGCACTCCGGCAGGATCAGGCGCGGGTCAGCGCGTCGTTGGCGAGCGCGGTCGCTGGCTAACCAGGCCATTTCCCCATAATGGCCTGCAGATAACCATTCTTCGTAGATGTCCAGGTGAGGAGGAGGCTCAGGGGTGGTCACCCCCGCCAGATGGAATCCCAGCCGGTAGGCCTCTTGTTTGATCGCTTGAGTGAGTTCACTCGATGAGATCATGAGTCCGTCATCCCTTATTCCAGGATCAGAATCAGCGTCATCAGCATGGATCAGCGTCCTATCTCGATGGGATCATGAGTCCATCACCCCATATCCAATCAGGCATGGCTGGGATTATAGCATACCAGGGATGTCCTGATTTTACTAAAATATCCCGCTGATTCATTTGACACTGTCTGATAGTAGCGTATAATTCAAGATGACCATTCCTCTCATAAAACAAAATAGCGAAAGGAGAAGACAGCATTCTATATTCATTTTCCCTATTCCCAATTTTTTCAAAAATGGCTCAATTTTTCAAGGAGGAAGATTTCATGAAGCACAAACCCCTATTTATTTTTGTTTCCTTGCTCGTCCTGGCTAGCATGGTTCTGGCAGCCTGCAAACCGGCTGTGAAGCCTGTAGTCGAACGAGCATACGAGGAAATCGCCTATTCAGAGCCGTTGGCGCTCGAAGCCCCAAGCTGTGATTACGGCGGTAAGATCAAATCCATCAAGGCCCTGGATGAGTTCACTGTCGAATTCAGCATGTGCAAGCCCGACCCGGCTTTCCTCGCCAAAGCTGCCTTTACGCCTTTCGGCATTTACCCACGTGAATGGCTCGAGAGCTACGCCAACACCGAAGGTAAAGAAACCTTGCTCTCACACCCTGTTGGAACTGGCCCCTTCTATCTGGAAAGCTGGAACCGGGGTGACAGCGTAGTCTTCAAGCGCTTCGACGGCTACTATGGCGATAAGTCCCCCTATGAGACCCTGATCTTCAAGTGGGCTACCGAGGGCGCAGCCCGGCTGCTGGAACTCCAGGCTGGCACCGTGGATCAGATCACCAACCTCAGCCCGGATGATTTCGACACCGTCAAAGGTGACGCCAACCTGACCTTCCTGCCGGTCGCTAATCCCAACATTCTCTACCTTGCCATGACTAACACCTTCGCGCCTTTCGACAATCTGAAAGTTCGTCAGGCAATTGCGATGGGTATTGACCGCCAACGCATCGTGGATAACTTCTACCCCGAAGGTTCTGAGGTGGCTTCACACTTTACCCCCTGCTCGATTCCCAACGGATGCCAGGGTGAATCCTGGTACGAATTCGATCCCGAAGGCGCCAAGGCGTTGCTGGCCGAGGCTGGCTTCCCAGACGGCTTCGAGACTGCCATCTACTATCGCGATGTCTTCCGCGGCTATCTGCCCGAGCCGGGCCTGGTCGCGGTCGAATTCCAAACCCAACTGCGCGACAACCTTGGCATCGAGGCCGAGGTCGTGGTGATGGAATCGGGCGAGTTCATAGATGAGTCCACCAATGGCCGCCTGGATGGGTTCTACTTGCTGGGCTGGGGCGCCGACTACCCCCATGTGACCAACTTCCTGGACTTCCACTTCGGCGCCACCAATCCGCAGTTCGGCGATCCCTTCCCCGAAATCTACGAGGTATTGGAAGAGGCTTCCCAGATCGGTGATGCTGAACAGGCTGGTGCGCTTTACGTACAGGCCAACAACGCCATCAAGGAATTGGTGCCCATGGTGCCCATTGCTCATGGCGCTTCCGCTTCTGCCGCCCTGGCGACGATCGAAAATGCACACTTCCGCCCCTTCGGCGCGCCGCTGTTCAACCTGGTTGACCCCGGCAAAGACACCTTCGTCTTCATGCAGAATGCCGAACCGATCAGCCTGTACTGCGCCGACGAGACCGATGGCGAATCGCTGGCGCCCTGCCAGCAGGTCAACGAGGGCCTCTTCGAGTATGCCTTCGACTCTGGCGATGTCGAACCCCGCCTGGCTACCGGGTGCACAGCCAATGCAGATTCTACGGTTTGGACCTGCACGCTGCGAGAGGGCGTCTATTTCCATGACGGCACCAAATTCGACGCCAATGATGTCGTGGTTTCCTGGACTGCGGGTATCGATGCTTCGAGCCCCTATCACATCGGCAACACAGGTTCCTGGGAATACTATTCCTACCTGTGGGACGGTTTGATGAACGTCCAGGAGTAAAATCATCGCCTGCCGTTTTTTAGGTGAATGACTAACTCGCGGGATGGTACAATCTCCCTGAGAGACGCGTACCATCCCGCGTTGCTTTATTCGTAGGACAGGTTGTCAACCTGTCCCCCGTAGAGCAGGTTGCTAACCTGTTTGGTGCTAACTGTAATTTCTGGACAGGTTATCAACCTGTCTTACAATCGAGATAGCCTATGATTCAATACGCCATCCGCCGCATTTTATTATCTATCCCGGTCGTGTTTGGGATTCTGCTGGTCACTTTTGTGCTGGCGCGCTCTATCCCAGGCGACCCTTGTAAAGCCATGTTGGGAGAAAAAGCCTCCGCAGAAGTGTGCGAGCGTTTTACGCGCGAACATGGCCTGGATAAACCCATCTATGTGCAGTTTTTGATCTATCTAAAAGAGATCTCCCGAGGAGAATTTGGCATGTCGATTCGTTTTAGCCGACCTGTGACTCAAATTCTCATCGAGCGTTTGCCGACCACGATCGAATTAGGCCTCACCGCGCTTGTTTTCGCCACGATTGTAGGCATCCCCATGGGAGTGTTCTCGGCTGTGCGGAGGAATTCGGCCATTGATGTTGCCACGATGATCGGCGCCAATACCGGCGTTTCGATGCCGGTCTATTGGTTGGGATTGATGCTTGCCTATCTGTTCGCTCTTGTGCTCAAGGATACGCCTTTCTGGTTGCCTCCCTCCGGACGTCTCTCGGCTGGCGTAGTCTCGATCCCATTCTATGAGGTGTTCAATCTTGGATTGACGAAGGGCGCCTTCAGTTACCAACTGGCAGATTTCTTCTCCAACATGCTCATCCTGAACTCTATTATCACCGGGGATTGGAAAGTCCTTGGAGATGCGATCACGCACCTTATTCTGCCCTCACTGGCGCTGGGGACGATCCCGCTCTCGATCATCGCCCGCATGACTCGCTCCAGTATGCTCGAGGTTTTACGGCAAGACTATATCCGCACAGCGCGCGCCAAGGGCCTGTTCGAACGTATTGTCATCTTGAAACATGCCTTCCGGAATGCTCTGTTACCCATCGCCACGATTATCGGCTTGCAGGTCGGCACGCTTTTCGCCGGCGCCGTACTGACCGAATCGATCTTCAGCATTGCCGGGGTAGGCCGGATGCTCTTCGAAGCGATCACGGCGCGTGACTTCCCTATCGTCCAGGCATTTACGGTAGCCATTGCTGTTGGCTATGTAGCTGTCAATTTGATCGTTGATCTATCATACGTTTTTATTGATCCTCGCATTAAACTGGAATGAACATCTTATGACCAATATGCCTGCTGAGAAATCACTCGATATGGATCAATACATGGATGGTGTTGTTGCTGGTAAGGTTCCGGAGCCAAACACCACCGAGAAGGATTACCGATCCAATAGCCTCGCCCGGCTTACCATGCGGCGGATCTTCCGCCAGCGAAATGCAATTGTCGGGGGAATAATGCTGGGTTTGTTGATCCTGGTCGCAATATTTGCCCCGCTCATTGCCCCTTATGACCCGGAAGAAGTGCTGATAGGCAAAGAGGAGGTATCCAAACGAGACTCGCCATGCATTCATTTGCTGGGCTGTCCCGAAGATCAGCCTCAGCATATTCTTGGCATTGATGGAAATGTGCGCGATGTTTTCAGCCGGGTGATTTACGGCACGCGGGTATCATTGTTCATCGGGTTCACAACAGTAGGCTTTGCGATTATCGTCGGGACCCTGCTCGGCGCGGTGGGAGGTTTTCTCGGGGGTTGGGTGGATAACATCATCATGCGCTTCATGGATGTGTTATTGGCCTTCCCTTCGCTCTTGCTGGCTATTGCGATCGTTTCTGTGCTAGGCCGGGGATTACAAAATGCGCTGCTGGCCATCGCAATCGTAACGATCCCGGTTTATGCCAGGGTGGTGAGAGCCAGCGTGCTTTCAGTCAAGGAGCAAGAATTCGTTTCCGCTTCGCGAGCTTTGGGTGGCGGACAATTCCATATCCTGTTTCTGCGTATCTTGCCCAACGCCATCCCCCCATTGATCGTGCAGGGGACCCTGGGGATCGCAACCGCCATTCTGGAAGCAGCAGCCCTGTCATTCTTAGGGTTAGGCGCGCAACCTCCTACCCCAGAATGGGGTACCATGTTAGGGTCAGAACGCAACCAGGTATTCACCGCGCCTCACCTGGTTTTCTTCCCTGGATTAGCAATCATGATCACTGTCTTATCCTTCAATTTATTAGGTGATGGTCTGCGCGACGCCATCGACCCGCGTTTGAAACAATGATCGGATGGAGCGTATCGTGACCAATAACATCTCCCGACCTCTATTAGAAGTCTGTAACCTCAAGACCTATTTCTACACCGATGATGGCGTCGTCAAAGCTGTGGATGGCGTTGATTTTCATGTGCAGCCTGGAGAAATCCTGGGGCTGGTGGGCGAATCCGGTTGTGGAAAAAGTGTGACCTCATTCTCCGTGCTTAGATTGGTAGATCAACCTGGCAAGATCGTCGCTGGTGAAATCTATTTCGATGGCCGAAATGTGCTCGAACTCACAGAGGCTGAAATGGTGGATATGCGGGGGAATCTGATCTCGATGATTTTTCAGCAGCCTCAATCGAGCCTTAATCCCGTGTTTACAGTTGGCGCGCAGGTTGCCGAGGTGTTTCGCATCCACCGAAAAATGAAAAAAGATGAAGCCTGGGAACATGCCGTGGATCTCTTGAAACTGGTCGGCATCCCGGATGTGGAAGAAAAATCTCATGCTTATCCGCATGAAATGTCCGGCGGGCAGGCTCAACGGGTGATGATTGCCATGGCGCTGGCGCTCAAGCCGAGGCTGCTCATCGCTGACGAACCGACCACCGCCCTGGATGTGACCATCCAGGCCCAGATCCTGGATTTGATGCGGGATCTCAGGAACCGGCTGGGCACTTCGGTGATTTTGATCACCCACGACCTGGGCCTGATCGCCGAGATGGCCGACCGGGTGGCGGTGATGTACGCAGGACGCATCGTCGAACAGACCGATGTCAAATCCTTGTTTCGGAATCCTGCTCACCCCTATACCAACGGATTGATCACCTCGGTGCCTGTGCTCGGCAAAGTGAAAGATGAGCTGGCGGTTATTCCCGGAAATGTCCCCAACCTGATTGGGCTGCCCCCCGGATGTCGTTTTGCTTCCCGATGCGAAGCCAGAGCAGAGTATGGCCTGGGTATCTGTACTAAAGTTGAACCAGACTTGACCCTGGTTGGCCCGGAACATACGGCGCGCTGCTGGCTTTTTCAAGATTACGAAGATCACAAAGCTCCGTTGAAATAGCAGGTTTTCCTCTCAGTGATGATTATGGCGAAACAAACTACAAATTCGAACGGGAAAAATAGAGATCTAATTCGGGTGAAGAACCTGGTGAAGTATTATGCTGTACGGGGCGGCGTATTCCGTCGGATCGTTGCCTGGGTCAAAGCAGTGGACGATATTAGTTTCACCATCAAGGAGGGCGAAACGCTCAGTCTGGTAGGCGAGTCGGGTTGTGGAAAAACGACCGCCGGGCACACCATGCTTCGTCTGGTTCCGCCAACTGGCGGCTCGGTTTTCTTCGATGATGTTGATGTATTCCGGCTTCAGGGAAAAGAACTCAAAGAGATGCGCCGTCAGATGCAGATCGTATTCCAGGATCCGTATGCCTCGCTCGATCCTCGCCTGCCAATTGGTGAATCTGTGGCTGAAGGCTTGAAAATCCATGGCATGGGCAATGGCAAAGAACGCGTGGATAAAGTAATGCAGATGCTCCGCAAGGTCGGTTTGGAAGATTACCATGCCAACCGCTATCCCCACGAATTTTCCGGCGGTCAACGCCAGCGCATTGGCATTGCCCGCGCATTGGCTATGCAGCCTAAATTCATCGTTTTAGATGAACCTGTCTCGGCGTTGGATGTGTCTATCCAGGCCCAGGTATTGAATCTGTTGAAAGACCTTCAAAAAGAGTTTGGCCTGACTTATCTGTTTGTGGCTCATAATTTGGCCGTGGTCGAGCACATCTCCGACCGCGTGGCAGTGATGTATCTGGGGAAGATCGCTGAGATGGCTCCCAGGGATGACCTCTTTGGTAAGCCGATTCACCCGTATACTCAGGCGTTGATGTCCGCTATCCCAATTCCCGATCCAACCATGAAGCGCGAACGCATCATTTTGACTGGCGATGTGCCAAGCCCGCTCAATCCGCCGCCGGGCTGCCGTTTCCACCCGCGTTGCCCCCTTGCTCAGGAAAACTGCGCTGTGGATGAACCCGAACTGCGCCAACTGCGACCAGATCATGCAGTCGCCTGCCATTACGCTGAGCAATTCTTGGATTAGTTGCGTTTCTTTCTCTCTGCCCGTCCTCCGGGAAAAAGGGTGTGCAGGGTGCGTGTGCGCCCCGCACACCCTTTTTTCACAAGCTTCCTTTGACATTCTGTATTGCCCCGACTAAAATGTGTGTGATCTTAGGTAACTACTCAGCCAAACGGGGAAGTTCCCGAAAAAGGGTGTGCGAAGGGGGCTGCGCCCCCTTCGCACACCCTTTTTTCGGGCTAATCCGTTCGATGGCTGAGCAGTTACGATCTTAGAAGAAAATTACCAGGCCAGGGAGATTCTTTCCAAGTGCTGAGGAGAACTTATGAGCGCGTGGCCCGATAAATATGTGATTGGATTGACCGGAAATATCGCTACCGGAAAGAGCGTGGTCCGTAAAATGATGGAACACCTTGGTGCGTATGGCATAGATGCAGATACTTTGAGCCATCGCACGATCATGAAAGCAGCGCCTGGATACGAACAGGTAGTAGACTTGTTTGGTAAGTGGATTCTGACCCCTGATGGACAAATCGACCGGAAGAAATTAAGCCGGCTCGTATTTCCGAATCCTGAAGCGATGGCTTCTTTGGAGAAGATCATCCACCCGCTGGTGCGTCAGGCGATAGATATATTGATTCGCCATACCACACATCGAGTGATCGTTATCGAAGCGATCAAACTCCTAGAAAGCGACTTGCATACCCTTTGTGATGCGATTTGGGTCACCGATGCATCCCCCGAAATACAAATCGCGCGCCTGATCCAACGACGCGGCATGACGGAAGATATGGCTCGTAGCCGCGTCTTGGCTCAGGAGCCTCAAGAGGCAAAGCTCGAGGCAGCCGATATAGTGATTCATAACAGCGATTCATTCGAACAAACCTGGGAAGAAGTAATAGCCGCATGGCAGCAATCCGTCCCAGTGTTAGTCGTATCCAAACCTGTTAAGCATGTCGAACATGTTTTTGTCAAAGAGTTGACCGTTCAGCGTGCTGGCCCAGCCGAGGCGGAAGAAATCGCCGAATTCATTACCCGGATGAGCGAGGGCGAGCGCCTTATGACTCGAACGGATGTGATGGCTGCTTTTGGTGAGAAAGCGTTTATGCTACTGAAAGCTGGTGGAGATATTGCTGGGCTTATGGGGTGGCAGGTAGAAAACCTGGTTGTGCGGGTGGATGATGTCCTGATTGGCGACAAAGTGCCCATCGCTGATGCTGTCAGGGCGATGATCGAGGAAGTCGAGGTTGCTTCTAAAGATCTATTGTGTGAGGCTGCTTTATTGTTCTTGTCCCCCGATGTAGCCAGACATACTGACGTCTGGCAAGAATTGGGATATTCGGCTCGCACCGTTAAGGCTTTGAGCGTACGCGCCTGGCAGGAGGCCGCCATGGAGTCTATGCCTCCTGGGACGGTATTGTATTTCAAACAAATGCGCGAGGATCGAGTATTGCGCCCTGTCTGAGCGATGGATTACTTGATTTTTATTTTCGAACGTCTGGATTGGTTTGGGGTCATTGATATATTGCTGGTCACGGCAATATTCTTCGTGATTCTGCTCTTGTTGCGCGATACGCAGGCCGCGGTCTTGCTACGAGGCGGGTTATTGCTCATCACTTTGCTCGGCATACTGGCCAGCCTCGAAGTTCTGCCAGCTTTTTCCTGGCTGGTAAGCAGCGCGCTTCCGGCCCTCTTTTTGGCAATCCCGGTGATCTTTGCTCCTGAGATTCGCCGCGCTTTGGAACGCATTGGTCGTACTGGGGCAATCGTTACCCGACGGTCGAGGGAAAATGGGGATATGATAGATGACCTGGTCACAGCCGTCACCCGTCTGGCTGATCGCAACCATGGCGCCTTGATCGTCCTGCAACGCTCCGATAATTTGCAGGATTATGTGGAAACAGGGGTTTCCCTGAACGCCCTTGTTACGCCAGAGTTGCTGTTACAGATTTTCTATCCCAATACCCCTTTGCATGACGGCGCTGTGATCATCAAGGGAGATCATGTCTTGGCGGCCTCATGTGTGATGCCCCTATCCTCCAGCGGCAGTTTGACCAGCACACCCGACCGAGCGATGGGGCTTCGGCACCGTGCGGCCTTGGGCGCCTCGGAGTTCGGCGATGCGGTCGCTGTGGTCGTGTCGGAAGAGACCGGCGTTATTTCGATTACCCATCAGGGTAGAATGATCAGCAATCTCACGGGCGAACGTCTGAAGACGATCCTGCGGACTTTCTTCCAGCCCGCCAGAGAAAAGAATCCCTTGAAAGCCTTCTTCAAACGGTTCTTCGCTGATGCAGAATCCAGCCGTTGGGAGGGTCGTCCATGAAATCTCGTCTCCCTCGTTGGCTGGTTCGAAATTTCAGCACCTTCCTGTTAGCCCTGATTCTTGGACTGATCGTCTGGGTGGCCGCGGTGACCTCCGCTGACCCGAACCAGGAACAAATCTATTCGGTGACGGTAGATATGATAGGCCTGGCCTCGAACCTCGAGATCACCAGCGATCTTCCCGACAAGTTGCGCCTGACCCTACTGGCGCCACGCAGCATCTTAGATCAGATCGAAAAAGAAACTGGTGCGATACAGGCCTGGGTGGACCTATCAGGGCTGGAGTCGGGAGTTCATACCATGCCCATGCAATATCAGATCGACTCCAGGTTTCGTCCTGTGCGCACTGTCGCCATCGATCCCGGGACGGTAACCATCACCCTGGAAGAGCTGATTTCTAAAACGCTTCCTATTCGAACAGAAGTCACTGGAGAGCCAACCCTGGGGTATCAGGCCAGCCCCCCTGAATGGAGTCATGCCCAGGTCACGGTCTCGGGGCGCGCCTCGCAGGTGGAACAGGTGGTAACCGTCAAGACATCCTTGAGCATCAGCGGGGCTGAGGAAACCATCGAGCGAAATCTTAATCTTTTCGCCTATGATGAGGCAGGCAATGTCGTTTCGGGCGTCATCTTGACCCCCAGTGAGATCGGCGTCGTTCAGACGATCACCCTCAAAGGTGGATACCGCAACATGGTGGTGAAGGTGGTCACGACAGGCCAGGTCGCCAATGGATATCGTCAGACGAGCATCTCGGTCTCTCCGCCAAATGTGATGGTATTTTCTGCCAACCCTGCCGTGGTTGATCAATTACCGGGCTATGTCGAGACGAACCCTCTGGATTTGAACGGCTCTTTCGATGATATCGAAACTATCTTGGGGTTGAACTTACCCGAAGGAGTTTCCGTGATTGGCGACCCCAACGTACTGGTACAGGTGGGCATCGCTGCCATGGAAGGCAATCTGAAGATCATCCGCCTGGTGGAAACGATTGGCCTCCACCCGGAGTTGCAGGCAAAGGTTGCCCCAGACTCGGTTGATGTGATTTTATTTGGACCGCTGCCCGAATTGGACGCGCTGGCCGAAACCGATGTGCGAGTGGTTGTAGATTTGACTGGCCTCGAGGCGGGGATGCACCAGCTTACCCCTCAGGTGGTCATCTTACCCGAACGGATACGAGCCGAGGCGGTTTCCCCACAGAATATCGAAGTGGAGATCACCCCGGTCGGAGAAGCCACGCCAACCTCTGCGCCCTGAGTTTCCTCGTATGGCTAAACCCGTTGTAGCCCTGGTAGGACGTCCAAACGTCGGTAAAAGTACGCTATTCAACCGTCTGGCCCGCGAGCGTCTGGCTGTTGTAGACGATATTCCCGGCACAACGCGCGACCGCTTGATGGCCGAAGCCGAGTGGGGCGGGTATGTCTTCGATATCGTGGATACCGGCGGGATTGATCCAACCCAGGTCAGCCCAGGGAAGAAGCAAGCCCCCCTTTCGATTGGCTCGGCCGAGTTCATCGCGGAGATCCGCGCCCAGGCCGAGATCGCCATCCATGAGGCTGATGCGATCTTATTCGTCGCCGATGTGCAAGGCGGCGTTACCCCAGCTGACCAGGAGATCGCCCAAATATTACGGAAGCAGCAGCGCGAACAGGATGGACGGCCCTGGCCGCCGATCTTGTTGGTGGTGAATAAATGCGAGAGCCAAGCCAGCAGGGATCAGGTATACGAATTCTACGAATTGGGCATGGGGGAGCCTTACCCTATCTCGGCCCTTCATGGACAAGGCATTGGCGACTTATTGGATGCCCTGGTTGCTGCCTTCGAACTCTGGGTGGGGGAACAAGAAGAAGACTCGATTAAAATCTCGATCGTCGGCAAGCCCAATGTGGGAAAATCCACGCTGCTCAATCGCCTGGCCAGAGAAGAACGCGCCATCGTCAGCCCCATCCCCGGGACCACGCGCGACGCCATAGACACTCGTCTGACGTATCACCAGATGCCGATCACGCTCATTGATACCGCTGGGATTCGCCGCCGCGGCAAGATATATCCAGGGGTGGAAAAATATAGTGTGCTGCGCTCCATGCAGGCTATCCGCCGCTCGGATGTGGCCTTGTTGATGCTCGATGCAATCCAGGGCATCACCGCGCAGGATACCCATATCGCCGGGTATATTCTCGACGCCTGGAAGAGCGCCGTCGTCCTGGTCAACAAATGGGATGCCATCCCGAAGGATACCCACACCATCGAGGATTACACCTGGCATATCCGCCACGAGTTGAACTTTCTGGATTACGTGCCGGTGTTGTTCATCTCCGCCAAAACCGGGCAGAGAGTTCATAAGATTCTCCCCATGGCCTTGCAGGTGCAAGAGGAGCGCCTGGCGCGGCTTTCTACCGGCAGGCTGAATCGCTTGCTGCGCGATGCCTTCGCTCAACACCCCCCGCCATCCAAAGCCGGACGTCCCCTGAAGATCTTCTATGGGGCGCAGGTGAGCAACGACCCGCCCACCTTCGTCCTACACGTCAACGATCCGGAGTTGGCGCATTTTACCTATCTGCGCTATCTCGAAAACCGTATCCGGGAGACATACCCCTTTCTCGGCACCCCCATTCGGATCCTCTTGAGAGGGCGTCAGGAAGAGTAGTGGAGGCTGGGGCTGGGCACCCTTCCTCCCTCCTGAACCCGACTCCCCGCTGCTATTTCGCGCTTGACTCCAGTTGTCGAAAAATGCTATAATAATCACACACCTGTTGGAACAAGTTGGTACATGTAGTATATTAAGAACCGGTACTACTCAGCCAATCGGAGAAATTCCCGAAAAAAGGGTGTGCGCAGGGGGCTACGCCCCCTGCGCACACCCTTTTTTCGGGTAAATCCGTTTGATGGCTGAGCAGTTACAAGAACCGAAAGAAGTCATGGTCGAAGAAAAGCAAGCCAAACCCCTCTATCAGGTTGTTGCCGCAGCGATCCTCAAGCAGATCAACGAGGGTCAGCTCAGAGCCAATGACCGCCTGCCCTCGGAGCACGAACTTTGCCAGATCTATTCGGTTGGCCGCAACACGGTTCGACGAGCGCTCAGCGAACTGGCCAGGGATGGTGTGTTGGAATCCATTCCGGGCGTAGGCACGTTCGTCTCTGGCGAGCGCTTCGATAAGACCGCTCAATATCTCTACGGGTTCACTCATGAGATGCGGCTTCATGGCAAGCAGGTCTCCAGCCGGGTGATCGAGGCCAAGCTGATCAGCGCGGATCCTTTTCTGGCGCGGCGTCTGCAAATCCAACTCGGGGCTGAGGTGGTTTTCCTGTACCGGGTGCGGATGATGGATGGCGAACCGACTGCTATCGAACGTTCGTATCTGCCGCATGATCTCTGTCCGGGCATCTTGCAATACGACTTTTCGACGGCCTCGCTCTACGAAGTGCTTACCAGGAAATATAACAAGAGTCCCAATCATGCCGAGCAGGTCATCGAGGCTGGTCTGGCTACCGCAGAAGTCGCCCGCCTGTTGGAGTTGGATCAGCCAGCCGTTGTGCTGGTCTTCCATCGAGAAACACGCCTGGCTTCGGGCCAGGTGATCGAGTATGTGGACTCGGAGTTGCGCGGCGACCGTTTCCGCTTCTACGCAGACCTTCGCTTGCAGGCGCGGCCGGATGCGTTTGCTTTTCGAAGGCTGCCCCTGCCTATCGAGACGGAGGCGCGTGCCTGAATGGTATGAGCAATCCCACCGAAGCTGCGCTGGATGAGATCGTACGGCGGGTAGTCCGCCAGACGATGCTGGGGAACAGTCCCCCCCCTTCGTCCGTGGCAGCCAGCCTCGACCCCCGTCCGTCGCCTCCACAAACTCAGTCCGAAGCAAAGAAGAGCAGCGGTCGAATAGTCGCCCTCGGCGCAGATCATGGCGGTTTCTCGTTGAAAGAGACTTTGAAAGCGCACCTGAACGATCAGGGTTTTCGGATCGAAGATTGCGGTACTTTTAGCCAAGAGCCGGTTGATTACCCTGATTTCGCCTACGCGGTGGCGAAGCTGGTCAGCAATGGCGAGGCCTGGCGAGGCATCATCGTGGATGGCGCCGGCATCGGCAGTTGTATGGCGGCCAACAAAGTGCGCGGCGTCCGGGCAGCGTTGTGCTACGACCACGCCACCGCCGTGAACAGCAGAGAACATAACGACGCCAATGTGCTCACCCTGGGCGCAGGCTTGATCGGCCCCAACCTGGCGAAACAGATCGTGGATACCTGGTTGAGCACGGATTTTGGCGGTGGTCGTCACGCCCGCCGTGTGGATAAGATCATGGCGATCGAGAAATAGAGATATGTCACCAGAAGTCGAGTTCGTAGAACAATTAGTCCAGATCATCACCCGTGAGGTGTTGATCGCGCTCAATGAACAGGAACACCTCGACGCACACCCCGAGGGCGATCATTGCACAGAGGAATGCGCCGAGGGGATTTGCGTAAGAACTTGTTTCGACCGGGTGGGGCGGGTGGTCAGCGCCGGCGCGGCGCGCCTGACCTCTTCGCTGGGGGGCGTCCCCGATGATCCCAGCGTTGCCAGGATGATAGATCATACCCTGTTGAAACCAGACGCCACTCACGATCAGATTGCCCAGTTGTGTTACGAGGCGCGAAAATATGAATTTGCCTCGGTGTGCGTCAATCCGTCGCATGTCAGGTTGTGCGCCGAATTGTTGCGCGGCAGCCCGGTAAAAGTGTGCACGGTGATCGGTTTTCCGCTCGGCGCGACTTCGACGGCAGTGAAAGTCTACGAGACCGAAACCGCAATTCGGGATGGCGCTGCTGAAATAGATATGGTGATCAATGTCGGCGCGCTGAAGGCCAGGGATTTCGAGCTGGTCGCACAAGATATAAATGAAGTCGTAAGAATTGCTCATGCCGCGGGCGCAATCGTCAAAGTGATTATCGAAACTTCGTTGCTCGACCAGGATGAGAAAGTGACCGCCTGTTTATTGTCGAAAGAAGCTGGCGCCGATTTCGTCAAGACATCCACCGGTTTCTCGGGTGGCGGCGCTACCATTGAGGACGTGGCGTTGATGCGCCGCGTGGTCGGCCCGGAGATCGGCGTCAAGGCCTCCGGCGGCGTGAAATCCTATGAGGATGCCCGCAGCATGGTCGAGGCTGGGGCGACGCGCATCGGAGCCAGCGCGGGCGTCAAGATCGTCCAGGGCGAAAAAGAGGCCAATGGCTTCGAAGCCCCTGTTCTTCAGACAAAGAAGGCTTATTGAGAAAAACGTGATGGGCGTCCTTGAGACGACCACCGGAAAAGGAACTATGCTCATTGCACGCGTGATCGGCGAGACCATCGCCACGATAAAAAACCCCAGGGTGAGCGGCAGCAAGCTGTTGATCTGCAAACAGACAGATCAAACTGGTGATATTCTCGGCAAATCTTATGTGGCTGTTGATCTGGTGGATGCCGGCGTCGGCGATCTCGTACTGACCGGGCATGGTTCTTCTGCGCGGCAAACCTATAAAACCAAAGATTGTCCCGTGGACGCGGTTGTCATGGCTGTGATAGACCATTTAGAAGTGGATGGCGAGGTTGTCTTTCGGAAGACATAGATTTGTTTTCACCGCTAAGATACGAAGAGCGCAAAGAAATACAAACATGTATATTGCTAAAGTAATCGGAACCACGATTTCGACGATCAAAGACGAAAAGCTGGAGGGCCGTAAATTGCTCATCTTGCGCCAGTGCGACGAGGCTGGCCAGGTCTATGGCAAACCCTATGTGGCGGTTGACACTCTGGATGCCGGGGTTGGCGACCTGGTGCTGACCGCCCATGGTTCTGGCGGACGCCAAACAGATATCACCAAGAACAGCCCGGTTGATGCGGTGATCATGGCTGTGATAGACCATATGGTGGTCGGCAGCCGGGTGACGTATCAGAAAGAACCTTGGAGCGGGGCATGACCCAGTCGGATAAAGACCTGCGTTCGATCCAAGAAGCCCGAGATATAGTTGAGCAGACACACCAGGCTCAGCAAATCTGGGCCAATGCCACTCAGCAACAGGTAGACCGCGTCTGTGAGGCGATGGCGCAGGCAGCCTTCATCGGCGCTGAGCGGCTCGGTCGCATGGCCGCTGAAGAGACCGGCTTTGGCGTGCCTGAACACAAGAAGCTGAAGAACGAGTTCGGATCCAGATATATTTGGGAGAGCATCAAAGATGTCAAGACGGTGGGGATTATCAAAGGCGACAAAGCCAGAGGCATTATTGAAGTTGCCTGGCCAATGGGGGTAGTAGCCGCCCTGATCCCTAGCACCAACCCCACTTCCACGGCGATGAACAAAGTGTTGATATCGGTCAAAGCGCGCAATGGAATCGTGGTCGCTCCCCATCCCTCGGCAGTCAATTGTTCCAACGCCACAGCCAAAATCATGAGCGATGCCGCCGAAGATGCCGGCGCCCCCCGGGGCTTGATTGGTTGTTTGACGCAAATCAGCCTGGAAGGCACCCAGGAATTGATGGCGCACAGGCACACGGCTTTGATCCTGGCCACGGGCGGGACCGAGATGGTGCGCGTCGCTCACTCGCAGGGCAAACCGGCCTATGGCGTCGGACCTGGCAACGTGCCGGTCTACGTGGATCGCAGTGCCGACCTGGAGAAAGCCGCCAGATACATCGTTGGCAGCAAGGCCTTCGATCACTCGGTCATCTGCGCCACGGAGCAAGCTGTCGTCGCTGATCGGCCAATCGCTGGACGTTTGAAGCAGTTGATGCAGGGCGAGGGCGCTTTCTTTGTTGATGAAGTCCAGGCCGACGCCCTGCGAAAGACGCTTTTCCATCCTGACGGAGGCATGAACGTTGCCACAGTTGGCAAGTCGCCGCAATATCTTGCGGGGCTGGCAGGCATTCACGTTCCCGGTCAGGCGCGAATTTTGGTAGCGAGCCTTGCCAAGGTCGGTCGCGATGAACCTCTTTCGCGCGAGAAATTAACCACGGTGTTGGGCTGGTATGAGGTCAATGGCTGGCGAGCGGGCTGTGACCGCTGCATCGAATTGATCCAGTTTGGCGGACGCGGCCACAGCCTGATCATTCACGCCACCGACGAAAAGCCTATCATGGCCTTTGGTCTGGAGAAACCGGTCTTTCGCATCGGCGTCAACACCATGGGCACCCTGGGGATGATCGGCATGACCACCAAGATCATGCCTTCGCTGACGTTGGGGCCGGGCGGCATTGGCGGCGCTATCACTGGCGATAATGTCACCGTGCATCATTTGTATAACATCAAGAGAATTGCTTACGAAACCTCGCGCCCTCCCGAGGAGGCTTTCAGACCCAGCACTGCCCCGGTAGGCCCGGTCTATGGCCCCTCTCCGGGCGAGATCGAGGCGATTGTCAGAGAAGTTGTTCGAGAAGTATTGAAGGCATGAAAATCTATTCGTTTAAATAGGAGATAAGTTATGGCACAAGATCCTGCATTTATCGCTCTAGGTATGGTCGAATCCCGAGGGCTGATCGGCGCAATCGAGGCTGCCGATGCCATGGTCAAGGCGGCTAACGTGGCATTGATCGGCTCGGAATACGTCGGCGGTGGCTATGTTACCGTGATGGTGCGCGGCGACGTCGGCGCGGTCAAAGCGGCCACCGACGCCGGCGCGGCTGCGGCCAAGCGCGTGGGCGAGCTGGTCTCGGTGCATGTCATCCCGCGCCCGCACGAAAACGTCGAGATGATCCTGCCCAGCCATACCAAAGGCGGCTTTGGCGGACGATCCGGCGGAAAAGAATCTGACGGAGACGAAGAATAAAGGTGCGGGATTCTCTTTCCCGCCCTGAGATCGTCCAGACGTTAGCGCGCGCCGAGCAAGTTATCCACTGGCTTTCCGATCCTGCGCCGACGCGGCTGGCTTCTGCTCCCGAGGGAATCCTGCACGTTGGTGTGGACCTGGGCACCGCCTACCTGATGCTGGTCGTACTCGATGAGGCTGATCAACCTCTGGCGGGTGAGTATCAATTTGCTCAGGTGGTGCGCGACGGACTGGTGGTTGACTTCATCGGCGCTGTAGACCGGCTGAGAGAGATGAAGGAGCGAGTTGAGCGCCGTTTAGGCAGACAACTCACTCACGCCGCCAGCGGCTATCCGCCAGGTGTGCCTCAAGTCGAAGTCAGAGCGGTTGCCCATGTCCTCCAGGCCGCCGAATTGCGCTGCACCCAGATGGTCGCTGAGCCAACCGCCGCGAACGCCCTCCTGGGCCTTCGGAATGGAGCGATCGTTGATGTCGGCGGCGGCACGACAGGCATTGCGATTCTACAAGATGGCGAGGTCGTCTACACCGCCGACGAGCCTACCGGAGGGACGCACTTTTCGTTAGTAGTCGCCGGAGCGCATGATATCTCCTTCGAAGCGGCTGAAGCCATGAAGACCAACCCTAATGAGCAGGCGCGTCTGTTTCCCATCTTGCGGCCGGTGATGGAAAAAGTAGCCAGTATCACGGCTCGCCACGTGAAAAATAGCAAAGTGTCTGTGGATCAGTTGACTCTTGTTGGCGGCGCCTGCGCCTACCCTGGCATGGCTGAGGTGATCGAGGAATATACCGGTATCCCCACTCAGGTTCCAGAGCGGCCTGTATTCGTGACCCCGCTGGGGATAGCGATGCATGACCGGGAGCACGGTCGGAGTTGGATGGATAATTAATCGAGGGTATCTATGGCAAGTGGAAGTGAGTTTTCGTTACGTTGTTATTGTTATCTGGACCGGATGCAGCCGCAGTACGCAGCCTTTATCGGCACCATCACCCAGGGCGATTTGCCGGTCGAGGGCATGGCCTCGCTGTATATCGAGATGGCCCCTGGGAACGAGGTCTTCCGCACGGTAGATATCGCCGTCAAAGCCACCGAGGCCAAGCCCGGCGCGCAGGTGGTCGAGCGTGAATTCGGCATGTTCGAAATCCATTCGCCGAATCAGGCCGCTGTACTCGAATCTGGTCGTATCGTGCTGGGACGACTGGGCTTGAAGATCGAGGACCGCATCCGCCCTCAGATCGCCTCGATCCAGTTGATCACCAACATAGACCCTTATCAAGCGCAGTTGCTCAACCGCTGGCGGCGCGGCAGTATGCTGGTCCCTGGTCAGACATTGCTGGTGGTGGAGTGCTTCCCAGCAGCATATATCAACTTCGCCTGTAACGAGGCAGAGAAGAAAGCCAGTATAGATATTGTGCATGTCAGCTCGGTAGGACGATTTGGCCGCATGTGGCTTTCCGGAACCGAGGCTGAGACGATCACCGCCCGTGATGCTGCCATACAGGCTTTGGAAAGCATCGAAGGCGTAACCAGTGAATTCTAGTACTCTTGTTTCGAGTACTCGGGACGTGCAAATCATCAGGAGTGTCTCATGGCAAAGACATTTTATACCGAACGAGATATCGAGGATCTAGCCCGGCAGGGGATCACCGCCTTGGAGGTTGACGACAGCATCGTATTGACCGACCTGGCTCGTGACAAGGCCATGCGCCTGGGGATTCAACTCATCCGTGACTATGATAAACCCCCTGCCGCGCCAGAACGCCCATATATTGCCAAGATGGTATCTCCAAGCGCATCAGCGGCAAGTGGCGCAGCAGATAGCTCCAGGAAACCATCGGGCAGCAGCGATGTTCATCAACGGGTGCGCCAGGCTGTCATCGCGCGCCTGGGCGACGCGGTGGATCAAAAACTGCTGGATACTATCATTGGCCGTGTCCTACAGAACATCAAAACATAGCAGTGGTTTATATGGCTTATCTCCACAACCAACAGGACTATTCACCGCAAAGACGCCAGAATCGCCAAGGCAGATTTTCTAAAAATCTTTGCGCTCTTCGCGTTCTTAGCGGTTATAAGGGTTTATAGATGTTATTTGGGCGAGTGCGCGGGACTGCAATTTGTACGATCAAATACCCCGACCTCAAGGGGATGAAGTTGCTGGTGGTGGAGCCGCTCGACAAACACCTTCAACCAACCGGCCCCCTGCAGGTCGCTGTGGATGTCGTATACGCCGGCCCTGGCGACCTGTGCGTCATGGTGCGTTCCCGCGAGGCTGCCCTGGCTCTACGAGAACATAAATTCGTCCCCGTTGATCTTGCTATCATCGGCATCGTTGATGAATTAGTGGTCAAACCAGATGGCGAATTCGATTTCACCCTCGAAGAGGGTTACGTAAAATACACATGACCATTGGAAAAGTTGTCGGCACCGTTGTCACCACCATCAGCCACCCGGATTATAAGCGCCGGCGTCTGTTGGTTGTGCAGCCCTTGACCTTGCCCGGCGACCCGGCGGTGGGAGATTTCGTCGCTTTGGACAATACTCACGCCGGCATAGGGGATACTGTGCTCGTCAACCGTGAGGGGAATGGCGCCCGTCAAGCCCTCAATCAGCCTGATGGGTGCGTAATTTCGGTGATCGTGGGGATCATCGATTCTTTGCATATCCCATCTTGGGGCTAGCAGGAAGAAAAGTCCTTGCCGGAGTTTCGAACGCGCTATATAATCCCCCGTGCAGATCGGGAGATCTGGCAGAAAGTTGGAGTTTCCGTTGAACGAACTCGCATCCGAAAAAAACATTGATACAGAAGACCAATCTCCGAAACCCGGTTCGGGCGTCCTTCGATTCCTGGCTGATATCCTCGAGACGATTCTATTATCGGTAATCCTATTTTTAGGGATCAATGCCATCACCGCGCGTGTGCGTGTCGATGGGCAATCCATGGTTCCCACGTTCGATAGCGGCGAATTCATCATCGTATCCAAGTTATCCTATAAATTTGGTGAACCTGAACGGGGGGATGTGGTTGTCTTTCATCTGCCGCGAGATCCCGACCAGGATTACATCAAGCGCGCCATCGGTCTGCCAGGAGATGAGGTTGTCATACAAGATGGCAGCGTCTTCGTCAATGACCGGGAATTGGATGAACCATATATCAACGCCTCGCCCACCTATTCTGGCGAGTGGCGGGTTCCAGGGGATGCGCTTTTCGTCCTGGGCGATAATCGCAATAACTCCTCTGACTCCCACAGTTGGGGGGTGGTGCCAATGGAGTATATCATCGGCAAGGCGGTTTTCGTTTATTGGCCGATCTCAGCGATTGGCGTGGTAGAACATCCCTCCATTGCGTTAGCAGCTCCTTGAGAATGAGATTTCTTCGATGAGCCAGGAAGAACAGTGCCAATCACAAGAAGCCTATACCTGCCCCGAATGTCAGGCGGGCATTCTCCGTTTGCAGCATATCACTTATTTTGCCCAAGTGTCTGGTGAGTTTATCGCCGTGCCCGAGTTCCCTGCCTGGGTTTGTGATGTCTGTGGCCTGCGGGAATACGATCATCGCGCCCTCTCCTGGTTGAGCGTCATGTTGGACCCACAAACCGGGCGGCCATCTCGACCGGTGCGGCGGCTCCATAAACCAGGAGATGAACCCCCCGCCTCGGCGATTGCAGAATAACGCGCTTGACCCTGTCGAGGGGGTCTGGTAGAATTCTGCTCGTTTCAGAACAAGCCCTACGGTAGGTCAGGACAGGCCCCCATCGTCTAGGGGACTAGGACGCAGCCCTTTCAAGGCTAAAACGGGAGTTCGAATCTCCCTGGGGGCATCCACGGTGCTCCTGCACCGAAGTTGTGGGATGGCGAAAGGAAATCGCCTTCCCACGGATCGCTATCGAAAAGACCATCCGAATGTGGATGGTCTTTTCGATAGTGTCAGGAGAATTCGTTCGCTTCCTCGGAAGCAGCACTATCTTCTTTCCATGGCACCCACGCCAGAACGGTGGTCCCGTTCCCTTCTTTCGAGTTGATTTTCAGGTCGCCTCCTACTTTTCTGGCTCGTCGTTGCATATTCGAGAGGCCGTGTCCGATAATTTGGCCGATCTTTCCCAGATCGAAGCCGCGGCCGTCATCGCTGACTTTCAGCAGCACCTGCTCCTCCGTAGCCCATAACTGGACATCCACCTCGCCAGCATAGGCATGTTTGGCTACATTGGCCAGAGATTCCTGGCAGATGTGAAAAAGCGCCAGGGCGTTCGAGCGGGGCAACCCACCGAAACCGTTCTCTGATGTGGCTAAATTGGTTTTGGCTCTTGTATGACTGCGGAATTCATCCAGCAGCCGCTGGACGCCATGGGGCAAAGATTCGCCCCCGTGTAACTGGCGGGGGCGCAGGTCGAGTATATAGGCCCGGATATCTTGAATAGCGCGGTTCAGTCCCTCGATGCCTTCGCTGATTTTCTGACGGGCGACTTTGACATCATCTTCCAACGACATGCGGGCTAAATCCAGCGCAAGGCCGACGCTGTAGATAGACTGGATGATGCCATCATGCAAGTCCATGCCAATACGCTCGCGCTCTTCCAGGATGGCGACACGGCGACTTTGCTGCTGCAAGCGGGCGTTCTCGATGGCTGTCCCAGTCCAGGTGCCGATAGCTTCCAGGAGATCGAGTTCGCGCCAGGAGAATTGCCGATCGGCGCGGCTGACGACGGTCATCACGCCAACCACTCTATTGCTGGAGCGCAGAGGGATGCAGACAATGCGTTTGAAGCCCGCCTCGATGACCGCCGGGCGCAGGCAAACGACATCTTTTTCCAGGGGAGGGCTTTCGATGGTTTTATCCTCTTGAGCGCATCGGCCTATAATATCGTCCCCAAAATTGAAGCGCTCGCACGACCAAAAAGCAGAAGCCGCCTCGCCGCGGTGCATTTTCAGCCATAGCACTTCGCTATCATCTTCCCGGAGGAATATCTCGCCCGCTTGAACGCCAAAGTGGCTGATTACCTGGTTTAGAGTTTGATCCAGGATTTCATCCATGCCAGAGGCGCGCGCCGAAGACTTGGCCAGATTGTAAAGCAGGGTCAGATCGTCGAACTGCTCCATCAGGGTCTGATCACGTTCGACGACGCCTTCGTACAGCCGCGAATTTTCGATCGCTACGGCGGCGTACGCAGCCAGAGTTTCGATGACCCGTTCATCATCTTCGGTGAACTCGGAGGCATTTTCTTTATCGGTCAGGTAGATTTGCCCCAACATCCGTCCCCCAGTTACAATCGGTACACCCAGGAACGAGCGCATACTAGGGTGATTTTTTGGGAAGCCTACTCTGCGGTCATCCTTGTTTATGTCGGCTACCCGAAGTGTTTTTTGTTCTTTCAGCAGAGCGCCGATCAGCCCCAGCCCTTTGGGAGGATGAGCTATTTTCGATATCTCTGCCTCCGCCATGCCGATGGGGATGAATTTCTCCAACTCGCCGCTTTCATTGACGATGCCGATGGCAGCATATCGTGCGTTCGCCTGTTCGCGGGCGATTCGCACGATACGCTCCAATACGTTGTTGCGGGATAGATCACTCACTAATTGAAGGCTGGCGCGGTGCAGCGCGGCCAGCCTATCTTCTAATTGTTCACGTGTTAATGTCATCATAAAGAGATCCTCACCGCCCCCAATTATACCAAAAAATGTCCAATATAACTCACAGAGTCTGATAGTTGTGTGCGCGCAAAACATGTCAGGAGATAACCCGAAAAAAGGGGTGTGGGGCGTGCTCCGCACGCCCCACACCCCTTTTTTCGGGAACCCTTCTGACAACATTTGCGCGCACACCTGATAGTTTTTGCCAGCTTCTCGCTCTAAAATATGGATGAAAGTGAGGATATGACTGATTTACCCAAAAGTTCACGCATCTCCGGATTTTACGATCTCCCCATCGAGGGGCGGCGCAGCGAACTCGCTCGACGTGGGTTCCTGGACCCTGAGGATATCCCTGTTCTCGAAGGTCAGCGCGGACTGACTCTCGAGCAGGCCCAACACATGATCGAAAATGTGATTGGGTTACACAGCCTCCCCCTGGGGTTGGGGTTGAATTTTTTGATCAACGGTCGCGATGTGATTGCGCCCATGGTCGTCGAGGAGCCTTCCGTTGTGGCTGGCGCTTCTTATATGGCGAAGCTAGCCCGTTCTGGAGGGGGCTTCACCGCCCACGCCGCCCCCCCGGAGATGATCGGCCAGATGCAAGTCTTGGATTCGCCCGATTTCCACCTGGCGCGCCTGACCCTGCTCGAGAAGAAGGCTGACCTGTTAGCTGAAGCTGCCGAGAGCGACCCGGTCTTGATGAGCCTGGGGGGCGGTCCGCGTGACCTGGAAGTGCGCCTGATCGAGGAGTCTCCCATCGGGGCCTTCCTGGTGGTACACCTGATCTATGATGTGCGCGACGCGATGGGCGCGAACACCATCAATACGGCTTGTGAGAGATTGGCGCCCCGGATCGAGGCGCTCACGGACGGGCGCGTACATCTTCGTATTCTCTCCAACCTGGCGGACCGCCGTCTGGCCACGGCGCGCTGCACGATCCCCCTTGCTGAACTGGCTTTCGGAGATTTCTCTGCTGAAGAAGTGCGCGATGGCATCATCGCCGCCTGGGCCTTCGCCGCGGCCGATCCCTACCGGGCGGCCACGCACAACAAAGGCATCATGAACGGCGTTGACGCCGTCGTCCTGGCCACCGGAAACGACTGGCGCGCCGTGGAGGCCGGGGCGCATGCCTACGCCGCCCGCGCAGGACGCTATACCTCCCTCAGCTCCTGGGGCAGCGATGACGAAGGGAATCTGGTGGGCGCACTGGAAATGCCCATGGCGGTCGGCATCGTTGGAGGCGCTACGAAAGCTCATCCCACTGCGCAAGTCGCCCTGAAAATCATGGGGGTGACCAAAGCCAGTGAATTAGCTGAGATCATCGTCTCTGTGGGATTAGCCCAAAACCTGGCTGCGCTACGGGCATTAGCAACCGAAGGCATCCAGCGTGGACACATGAACCTGCATGCCCGCCAGGTAGCCATCGCCGCTGGCGCCCAGGGGGATGCTGTTCCTCGTTTGGCTCGACAATTGGCTGCTGAAAAAACAGTGCGCATCGATCGCGCCAAGGAGATATTGGCTCGATGGGATCAAGAATAGTGAACATTACGTTTTACGCTTCACGTTTTTCGTAATTCGTGAAACGTCAAAACGTGAAGACCGAAGGAAAATTTTCTATGACAGAAACAAATCCAGAAAATCTACTCCTCAAACCCTCCCGCCCCGTGGGGATCGTCGGCTATGGGGCCTATGTGCCCCGTTACCGCCTGCCTGCCAGGGAGATCTCCCGCATCTGGACCGGAGGCGTCGGCGGGACACCCGTCCAGGAGAAATCCGTTCCCGGCCCCGATGAAGATACAGCCACCATGTCCATCGAGGCAGGCCGAAACGCTCTGGCCCGGGCGAGAATCGACCCCGCAGAGATCAGGGCTGTCTGGGTAGGCTCGGAATCTCATCCCTACGCCGTCAAGCCGACCTCCACGATCGTGGCCGAGGCGTTGGGTATTACGCCCTACACCCAGGCCGGCGACTGGGAGTTCGCCTGCAAGGCGGGCACCGAAGCCATGGTGGCGGCGATGGGCTTCGTCGGCTCGGAGATGGCGAAATATGCGTTGGCCATCGGCATGGACACCGCCCAGGGACGCCCCGGCGACGCTCTGGAATATACTGCCTCGGCGGGCGGCGCGGCCTATTTGATCGGGCCGGCGGAGGAATCGGTAGCTGTGATCGAAAGCTCGCTTTCTTACGTCACCGACACGCCCGATTTTTTCCGGCGGGAATATCAGAAATACCCCGAACACGGGCAGCGTTTTACGGGTGAACCAGCTTATTTCAAGCATATCACCTCCGCGGGACAGGCCTATTTAGATGCGACCGGTACCGCTGCGATAGATTATCGTTACGCCGTTTTTCATCAACCCAACACTAAATTCCCCGGCAGGGCTGCGGAGCTATTGGGCTTCAGCAAAGAGCAGATCGCGCCTGGGCTGCTGGTACCTGTGATCGGCAACACCTATTCCGGCGCGGCCATCATCGGCCTGACGGCGATCCTCGATGTAGCCCAGCCCGGCGACCGCGTATTGATGGTTTCCTTTGGTTCCGGCGCCGGATCAGACGCTTTCGGCATCCGCGTCACTGAACGTTTGCTCGAAAGGCGCGACCTGGCCCCGAAGACTCAAACCTACATCGCTCGCCGCACCGAGATTGATTATGCTACGTATGCACGGATGCGCGGTCAGTTAGTGATGAAGTAGATTCGTGAAACGTAACGATTGGAATTGACGAAATGACTGACGTTGTTATCGCTGGAATTGGACAAACCCCGGTCAACGAGCATTGGGATATTTCCTTGCGTGAACTTGCCTATCAGGCCATCGAAGCAGCCCGCGATGACGCCGTAGGCCTGATCCCCCAGGCGCTATACGTAGGCAATATGCTTGCGCCCAACCTCTCCGGGCAGGCGCACTTAGGCGTGTTGATTGCCGATTTTGTCGGGCTGCGCGGCGTCGAGGCCTGCGCCATCGAAGCCGCGGGCGCCTCGGGGGGCGCGGCCTTGCGGGCCGGTTACCTGGCAGTCAAGTCGGGCTTCGTGGATGTGGCCCTGGTGGTGGGAGTCGAGAAGCTCACCGATAAAATCGGCCCCGAGGTGGATAACGCCATCGCTACCAGCCTCGACAGCGATTACGAGGCCGTTCAAGGGGCGACTCCGCTCACACAGGCGGCCATGCTCATGCAGCGTTATTTCTATGAGTACGCTGCGCCCCAACACGCGCTGGCCGGATTTCCAATCACGGCGCATGCCAATGGCACCGGCAACCCTCAGGCCATGTTCCGCAAAGCCATCAAGCCTGAGCATTATCAACAAGCGGGAATGGTATGCGATCCCCTGAATATGTTCGACGCCGCTCCCGATGCCGATGGCGCCGCAGCGGTGCTGTTGACTCGCTTCGATCTATTGCCTCCTGATACGCCCCACGCTCCGGTAAGAATCGCCGGATCGAGCGTCGCCACGGATACACTGTCGTTGCACGATCGCCCCGATCCCCTGGATTTTCGCTCGGCGCGCCTCTCTGTGGAACGGGCTTGCTATCAGGCTGGGATCACCGTTGATCAGGTGGATTTCTTCGAATTGTACGATGCTTATTCGATCTACGCGGCGCTTTCCCTGGAGGCGGCAGGATTGGCGGAGCGCGGCCGGGGCTGGGTGCTGGCCAAGGAGGGTCAGATCAGCCTCGAAGGTCGCATCCCGATCTCCACCCTGGGGGGGTTGAAAGGGCGCGGGAATCCCTGGGGCGCAGCTGGCGTTTATCAGGTCGTCGAAGCTGTCAAACAGTTGCGCGCCGAAGCAGGCGTTAATCAAATCCCCGAAGCTCGATTGGGGTTAGTCCAATGCCTGGGCGGTCCAGCCTCGACGGCGGCGACCCATGTCCTGGCAGCGCAGTGATCATGGCACTATCAGTACATCGCGAAATCACGATCGAAGACTCGTTGCTTCGGTTCACTCAGCACAGGCCTCGGGTCGCCCGAGGCTTGCACTGAGCAGAGTCGAAGTGACGGGCTTTCGATCTTTTTCGTGATCTACTGACTATCAGAAATGAGTTGAAGGAGGAACGTCCCGAAGGTTTTCACAGAGAGTGTGTCGCCTTTGCGACAACCTTCGGGACGGTTTCGACTGAAATGAAACACACCCAAATCTGATAGTTCCTGATAGTTTAGCCGGCTATACTACCATTCAATCAGACCAAAGGTCTCAAGGAGTCGAAAATGGAAATTCCACGTCATTGGCGATTGAAGAAACAACGTTATGCCCTGATGGGCGAGGTCTGCCCGCATTGTGATACAAAGATTTTCCCGCCGAGAGATGTCTGCCCAGAGTGCGGCGATGAGGCGAAAACTCTCTATGAGTTCAGCGGCCGCGGGGAAGTGTACTCCTACACAACGCTGCACAACGCCCCCGCCGGATATGAGGCTTATGCTCCCTACACAGTCGCCCTGGTCAAGCTGGAAGAAGGCCCCATGGTCACTGCTCAATTGACCGACATTGGCGGTCAACCTGTCGAGATTGGCATGCCTGTCGAAATGGTCACCCGGAAATTGCGCTCCGAAGGCGATGAAGATCGCGGCATGTTGGTGTATGGCTACAAATTTCGGCCCATGGAGCTTCATCCATTAGCGGTAGCTGATTAGTTTGCATTTCGTATGAAATCGAGACGGCGCTCCCTGTGGTGAGCGCCGCTTTCTTTTAACGCAGGAATGTTTTTCGTCTTGAGCGATGCATTCCTTTGCAGGTTCAGGATAGCCTTTGCGGAGCGAAGGGATTTCATCGAGGATCCTCGAATTGTCTCCCCACAAAGGAAAAGCTCATTTATAATACCCTTGTTCGACAATTCGCTGATAGAGGAGAAATCAATGCCGATCGATTCTGCTGCCCTGGACGAATACCGTGAAGTATTGGGTGAGGAATTCGCCCCATTTTTTATTGATCTCATCGAAACGTTTTTTACCAGTGGTCCTGCATATATCCAAACCATGAAGGATGCCCTGGCCGGTAATGATGCGGAAACCTTTACCAGGTCGGCTCACACGTTGAAATCGAACTGCAAGACCTTCGGCGCGTTCGAGTTCGCCGAAAAAGCCTTCGAACTCGAAAAGCTGGGCAGCGAGAAAAATCTGAAGGCTGCTAAGAAGAAGTTAGCCAGACTGGAAAAAGCCTACAAGCAGCTTGTCATTGATTTGGAAGAATTACGTGACAGTCTATAAAACCACAAATCTTCTGTTCATCCTGACTGAATCATGCGAAGAATCCTCGAAAGCCGCATCTTTCTTGACGCTGAACCATGATTATGCTAGTATCCTTTTTAGGATGAACGAGATAATCAGCGCTTCACGAAAATAGGATCAAAGACCCGTTGCTTCGGTTCACTCAGCACAGGCCTCGGGCCGCCCGGGGCTTGCGCTGAGCAGAGTCGAAGTGACGGCCTTCCGATCTTTTTCGTGATCTACTGCTAATCATTGGGTTTACTCAGCTCTACGGGTAAGCCCGTTTCCTGAAACGATGGCACAGAAATTGCACTTGGCTTAACCGAATGAAGGAGCCAAAAAGATGAAAAACCACCACATGCTTATCATTGCTTCGATTGGATTACTTGTTTTTGGATTATCTTCCTGTGTGCGCAGCGCCTCTTCTTCTATGCCAGTAGCCGAGAGCGGGGAGCAATATCCCGTGCCAGAAGCTGAAGTGACCAGTGACGCGATGACGACATTGATGACAATATCTACACAGACGGCGGTCGCCGCCAATGGAGGAGCGGCCGAAGCTGCCGCCCCCATGGGGGAAGAAGCTGTTCCCACGGAGGCAATACAACCAACCGAGACCCAACAACCTCAGGCTGAACCTACGCAAGAAGAAGCTCAACCGCAAACGGAGACACAAACCGAAGTGATCGAGGAATACCCTGTTCCCGACACCTACACCTTGAAGTCCGGAGAATTTCCTTATTGCATTGCCCGCCGCTTCGATATTGCTCCGGCGGCTTTATTGTCGGCGAATGGTTTATCTTCATCTTCGATGACTTATCCCGGCACGGTATTGAAAATCCCGAAGGGCGCCGGGCACTTCAACGTCGGCCCTCGGGCTTTGCGGGCGCACCCCACCACGTATGTGGTTAGATCCGGCGATACTGCCAATTCGGTAGCCTGCCTGTTTGGCGATGTAGACCCCCGGGCGATTCTGGCAAAGAATGGTTTGGATGGCGCGCTCCCTGTTGGGCAGACGATCCAAATCCCTTGAGAACTATCAGTAAAGATTCCTATAAAAGGTTGTGGGGGCAGCGCGCCTGCCCCCACATTTTTTTCGGAGCGGAAAACGAGTGAGTATGTTCGAAACCCTTCGAAGCGAAATAAAGTATCGGGGCAGGGCTTTTTCCGTTCGGCAGGATCAGGTGCGGATGCCCCATGGCGGAGTAGCGAATCTGGAAACCGTCGAACATGCCGGCGCGGTGACGATCTTTCCCATCGATGCAGATGGAAATGTCTGGTTTGTGCGGCAGTATCGGCATTCCACGGGCGGTGAATTATTGGAACTCCCCGCCGGCACTCTCGATGATGGGGAATCGCCTTCGGCCTGCGCCCTGCGAGAGATTCAAGAAGAGATCGGTATGGCGGCAGGAAATCTACAAAAGATCGGCGAGTTTTTTCTGGCGCCGGGGTATTCGACGGAATACATGGTTGTTTATCTGGCTACCGATCTTTCCCCTTCTTCACTGCCGGGCGATGAGGATGAGTTCCTGCATATAGAGCGCATCCATATCGGCCAGGTGATCGAGATGGCGAGGAATGACCTCTTGAGAGACGCCAAAACCCTGGCAGCGTTGACATTGGCACTTCCCTTTTGCGAATCAGCATGGTATAATGCCGACCCGTCCGCCTGAGGCGTACTACGCTTGGCGGCTTTATTTTGTAATCGTAACTACTCAGCCAAACGGAGAAATTCCCGAAAAAAGGGTGTGCGCAGGGGGCTACGCCCCCTGCGCACACCCTTTTTTCGGGTAAATCCGTTCGATGACCGGCTACATCCGTTTGTATCGGCATCAGTACAACCTGCACACACCCTTTTTTCGGGTAAATCCGTTCGATGGCTGAGCAGTTACTTGTAATCATCGTAACTTCTCCTGGTGGGTAGTTACTAATAAATTACTTGGACGCGTTTCATTTCGGATGACGGGAAACCGGAAAAAGGGGTGTATGGGGGTGTACACCCCTTTTTCCGGAACTCTTCAACTCGATTGAAACACATCCAAATTACTTTGATAAAGGTAAGTAAAATGAACCAATTGTTGAAATCTATCGAAGCGCCGCAGAATCCAAACATTCCCGATATGAATATCGGTGATACAGTGAGCGTTTTTTTGCGGATCAAAGAAGGCAATAACGAGCGAGTTCAGGAATTCAAGGGCACAGTCATCGGGCAGCATGATAGCACGACTACTCCCACCTTTACCGTTCGCCGCATCGCCAGCAATGGCATCGGCGTCGAACGAACCTTCCTGACCAAATCACCTCGGATCGAGAAAGTGACGATCCATCGTCACTCACATGCCCGCCGGGCCAAGCTGTACTATCTGCGTGATCGCACCGGTAAGCGCGCCCGCTTGAAACAAAAATTCGCCAAATAGCCGCCTTCTTGAACGCGGATCGAATATGAGCAATATGAGGGGTGCAGCATGAAGGCAACTGCACCTTTTTGCTTTTAACCGATGGCTTTACCAGTAATTGGGATCACGACCAAACGACAAATCAACGCTTACGGCTTTCCGGAGATCGCTGTTGCGGAGGCCTACTTCCAGGCTGTTTCGAAGGCAAATGGGCTTCCGGTATTGATTCCGTTAGGCTTGTCCCAAGATCAGATTCACGAGATCGTATCGTCGCTCGATGGGGTGATTTTCAGCGGCGGCGATGTGGAACCCCAGGCATATGGGGCTGAACCCACGCCCAAAGTGAATGGGGAGCGTAACATGTGAAGAGTTGGGCGACATTTTCCCCAATTGGCGTATTCGATTCTGGAGTAGGCGGCCTTTCGGTATTGCGGGAGATCCGGCGTCAGTTGCCCGCTGAAGATCTGCTCTTCGTAGCCGATCAGGCGCATGTCCCTTACGGCCCGCGATCGTTGTCGCAGGTGCGGGATTTTTCGAGGGAGATCACCAACTATCTGCTCTCCCGGGGGGCCAGGCTGATTGTGGTAGCCTGTAACACGGCTTCAGCAGCCGCGCTGCGCTATCTGCGAGAAGCATTTCCCGAGACCCCATTCGTGGGCATGGAGCCAGCCATCAAGCCCGCCGCGGAAGGTACACGAAGCGGAATCGTCGGCGTGTTGGCTACGCCGGCGACTTTTCAGGGGGAGCTTTATAACTCGGTTGTTGAACGCTTTGCCCGGGGGGTGACCGTGCTGACCGATACTTGCGATGGTTTAGTGGCGCAGATCGAACGAGGGGAATTAGATACCCCTGAGACCCGCCGCATCCTGGAGAAAGCCCTGCGCCCGATGGTAGAGCACGGTGTGGATAGCGTGGTGCTGGGCTGTACCCACTACCCTTTCGTGATCCCCCTGATCGAGGAGATTGCCGGCCCCGAGGTGGAAGTGATTGATCCGGCCCCAGCGGTGGCGCGCCAGGTTGGGCGGGTGCTTGACTCCCGCGGGTTGCGAAAACCAGAATCCACTTTGGGGGCGGTACAATACCTCACCACTGGCGATCACGCCAAACTGAGCGCGCTGCTGCCGCGGCTCATCGGTGAATCGGGTCAGGTCGAGCGGCTTTATTGGGAAGGTTGTAAGCTTTTAGATACTATTGCGAAAGTGTCGCCCTGAGTGGCGGGAAGGGTCTCAGTTGGGTAAAACTACACTTACCAGATCCACCTCGGAATCTGTCGCTGTGCGCCAGTAGTACAATGCCGGCTCCTCGCCCCGGTGGATGTAGATCTTGAACATCTCGGCAACGACCAGGTTCTCGAAAATGGCCCCGCCCATCGGGCCGGAGGCGGCATGTTCGATGCCTGATTGCTCAGGTTGAGGATCTGCCCGCTGCGGGCAGCCAGGGCGTGTATGAAGGTCTGGAACAGCGTCAGGTTGCCGATGTTGCGCAGGTTGCGGATATCGCGTTCCAGGCAATCTGCACATAGCTTGCCTGCCAAAGGCGGCCGTCGCGATTGGGATCGCTGATTAGTTCCGGGTAAGCACCGCGCAGGATGTGCTCCCATAATTCCTGGATCGGCTGGCCTAGCAGGGGGAACCGCTTTTCCTTCTTCGCAGGGTAATTTTCTCTGCGGTTGATGATGGACTTCCCAGCGCGACGTGGGCAGCAGTTTTACCACGGCGGCGTGGCCCGCCAGGCTTTCGTTGACCTGCTGCATCAGGAGCAGATTCTGGGAGCCGGTCAAGATGTATTAGCCGGGGCGGTCCCGGTGAGCGTCCACTTGTTTGCCAGCCTACCCGACATGGGTCTACCCCTCCCGTCCTACAGCGAGCACATCATCCGGATGAATATGACACCGGCGATTCTGGCGCAGTACGCCAAGCTGGACGCCAGCCAGGACAGCCCGCCAACAGGCCTGCTGGCATGGGCGCTCGAAGAACAGAAGCGCGAGGACAAGAAAGGCAAGGGCGCCATCAGCGTCTGGCGGAGCGCCATCTTCAACGGTTCGAACGCCATGGTCCGCGACGAACAGATCGTCTTCAACCGCTGCTTGAAGGGCAAGGGTCGCTTTGCGGTCCGCCGCCCGGAGCAGGCCATGGAGGCGGATGCTGTATCAAATGGGTTGCTTTCCAAGGAATCCTGGCTGGTGGATACCTGCCGCGCCCAAGTGTTCGCCGGTCTCAAGCCCCTGGTGTTCACCTTCAACGTTGGAAACTGGAGTAGCAAGCTCAGTTTCGCTTCAACAAGCTGCTGAAGACGACCACCAGGAAAACCCCCAGCGAGATCAAGACGGCGGCCACAACAACAGGCTCCTGTTCTGGGGAGATCACGATCGGCGTGGGGGTGAGGGTGGCCGAGGCGGTGGCTGTATTCCTGGCCGTAGGGGTCGCCCTGGGAGTTCGAGTTTCATCCCCGGGGGTCATCGTGCTGGAGGGGGTTGGGGTGGTCGTCGCGGGTTCTGGGGTTCCTGTCAGCGTTGGGGTGTGGGAGGGTTGGATGACGATCTCGTCACCCGGGTAGATGATGCTGTCGAGAGTCAGGCCATTGAGTTCGAGCACTTCGGCAACCTGCACCTTGTAGGTGTTGGCAATGCCGATCAGCGATTGCCCGTACCCGACGACATGGATGAGCGCACCGTCTTCCCGGGGTGTGGAAACGATGAACGGATCGGTAGCCGGGCCGCTGGCCGCGGGCGGCGCGTAGGTCGCTCCAGGCGCGGCCTGCGCCCCACTCCCCGGCGCGCCGACGTAGTAACCAGTATCCACCGTGATGTAGACGTAATTATCTGCTACTCCCACGCCAGCGCCAATGTACAGCGCGGCCGGGTTCAGCATGGTTTGCAGGTGCAGGCTATCCTGCCAATATTGGTAGATGGCCTGATTGATCGTCAGGTTTATGCCGCCGGCGATGTTCTCCGATACGAGAACATGGGCGCCGCCGCCGAAGCCGTAGGCGATGGCCCGTTGAGTGGCATTGGTGCCACCTGCTCCCATGTGAGTCACCTGTCTGATAGTGGCCTGGTGGTCGCTCTGCGCCTGGGCTGCGGCCATCAGGGAGTTGTCTATTTGCAACGCCGGCAGGCCGTTCGCGGTGCGAAAGGCGTTGACCGCCGCCACGACGGTGAAAGCGTCCTCGGCCGGGAGGGACTTTGGGGGGGAATCCAGACTCAATGAAAACAGAATCAACCCCAAAAGGAGAAACGGAATCCATTTTTTCATCGCATCCATTTTACAGCGTAATATTGGCGTAGATGGTTCCCAAACTCGACCAAAAGCCTGTCTCTTCGGCTTTGCTCAATTCAAGCCCCAGGCGCCCCGAGGACGGGGCTTGGATCAATTTTAGTTCGTTACGAACTTACTATCTATCCGAAAATTCAAAGAGGCGCTGGCTGAGGTTTTCGAAGCCAGCGGCAGGTTTCGAGAACCTCAACCCGCGACGCAGTTTTCGGATAGGTTCTTATTCCGACAATGTCGAGGAAGTCATTGGCGGAGAATCATAACAAAACGAGTTGGATGAGAATCCCCATGAAGATCCCAATCCCAACTCCGGCTGCCACATCCGAGAGATAGTGTACACCCATGGATACGCGCGCAATCGAGACCAACGGCGCCCAAATCACCAGGGCGATCCCCAACCAGGGCGGGCCTAGACCGAAGGCCATGGTAGCCAGCATAAAGGCCCGCGTGGCATGGCCGGAGGGGAAAGAATGTGGGTCGGTGGCGCGGTAGATGCCCCCCCAGTCCCCTTCGGGGCGCCGGCGGCGGATGGCAAATTTCAATACAAGCACCAGCGCCGCGGTAATGAGGATGGCGAGGATAAGGATCGTCGCCCGCCACCGCCAATAATCCGGTGACCCGCACCACCACAACAGCGCCAACGCCGCCAGACAAAACCACGAATCCCCCGAGTGGGCGAGAAAGGCTGCTACAGATCGCAGCAGGCCGGGAGATTCGGCCACCCTCATGCGCGCCGAAATACGAGCGTCGAGGGCCAGCAGGTTTTCTACATTCATGCGGCGGCCCGGGCCTCCAGATCAGCGCGCATGATTTCCAGTTGATGGGGTTTGTCAACATCCATGGCGGCTTCGGCGTACTCCCAGAGGATAGGCCGGCCAGTGATGTTGAGCCTCTTGGTCACGCGCTTGATTGCGCCCTCCAGGGACAATCGTCCCATGAGGAGCAATAACAACGTCAAGAAGCCGATCGAGGCGGCCTGTTTGAGAGGGCTTTTGCGCCTGCCGATCAGTTCTTCCCACATGGCCAGATGTTCAGGGTCAGTGGCCATGGACTTGTGGGCGATATGAATGTCAGCGCCGCAGACGTGCATATCCGCCAATTTCGTAAAGGTGCGATTGGCGCCAGGGTAGCGCGCTTCCATGACCTCTCGTTTGACGATCCCATAATAGATGTCGTGCCGGGTTTGCATGGCAGCGTCTATTAACCAATCCACCATTTCTCCAGTGATGCCTGGAATATCCGACGAGGCCGTCAATAGATATTCCGCCTCTGGATTGATTTGCAGTACTTTCTCGACGCCGGCAATGATATTCGCTAACATCCCTCCCTGGTTGGGGACGGAATACAGCGGCTTCTTGCAGGTTACTCTGCTGTCCTCTGGCAATCCAACGATCGTGATGCTGTTTACGTTTTTTGCCTCGCCGAGCGCGTCTAAAACCCATTGGATCATGGGTTTTCCTGCTATATCAACCATTGCTTTGGCAATGCCTTTGGTGTACTCATACAATGGCTCATCAGGCTTAGGTATACCGCCTGCCATCACAATTGCGTCCATATTATTTCAACTCCTGCAACTGAGGTTCGAAATTCAATTGGTCGAGCAGTTCGCTGTATTCTTCCCAGGTCAGCGGACGTCCTTTGCCCGAAATAGCAACCAGGGCAGCTTCCATCATATTCGTGCCGAAGGAGCGTCCCTCGAGCACCGGCGTCGTGGTGACCAGATATTTCACCCCCAGGCGCTTGAAGAGTTCGACATCCTCGGGCGTGGTTGTGTTCGTCACGATGACTTTGCCCTGCATGTCGTCGGGCATGTGTGATTTGACGTAGTGGCAATCCCCGGCGATGACCGTAGCCCATTGATAGTATTTTTCGTATTTGGGCGTGCGCACATCTTGTTTTTCGCCGGTAGGGTAGAGCCACTCGAAGGGGAAGCGCGTCACGATGGGGATCATCAGTTTGGCCAGGAAGCGCAGCCCGCCGAGCGTTCTGATCGCAATGGGCACGCCGAGGGCAAACATCAAATCCCCGAAGACGGTTTCATAGCCTGCCTCGACGAAAGATTTCGACAACCCCCAGCGGTCAACGCCAACGGTGACGAGGACTTTGCGCCCTTTTTCTTGGAGATAGTCTCCGATCTTTTCATCCAAGAAGCCGGGGGCTTTGTTTTCGAGGGTGTTCTTCAACCCGCCGCCGTCAACCAGGGGCGTCTTCTCGACGAATCTCACCATCGGTTGTACGGAATGGAAAGGATAGAACTTGCCATCCACCAGCGCGCCAAGGTCCGCGCCGCCGACGCCGAAGGCATCTACTTTCCCATCCAGCTCTTGATAGAGTCGGGCGGCCTTTTCCATATCGCCATCGGTGCCGATGCGTTCTATGCTCACGCGTTCCCCCAACAACTCGATCTCGACGGTCTTGTCGCGCCTGGATGAACCAATACTTACACTAACTGCTCTCTTCATGATGAATCCTCCTGGATAAAAAAGAATGTGATTAGGGGTAACTGCTCAGCCATCGAACGGATTAGCCCGAAAAAAGGGTGTGCGAAGGGGGCTGCGCCCCCTTCGCACACCCTTTTTTCGGGAACTTCCCCGTTTGGCTGAGTAGCTACGATTAGGGTGTGTTTCAAATGAGTTGAAGGAGGAACGTCCCGAAGGTTTTCACAGAGAGTATGCCGCTTTTGCGACAACCTTCGGGACGGTTTCAACTGAAATGAAACACACCCATATGATTACTGAAAAAAACTCCTGTCCGATAAAATAGGATCAACTTATTCGTGGTCTATTGAGTATACACCTCTTTTATAGATGAAACCAGACCACCCTGATACACAGCGCCTCGCGCCCGTTCTTTGCGTGATACAATCCTCACCATGAAATCTCGCTCGCTCATCGCAGCCCTGTTGACCGTTTCTCTGGCCTGCCGCCCCGTCCTGACCATCGGCTGGGGGGAGATCGCCATCCTGATCGTGCTGCTGGCTACGCTCATCGGCCCGGCGCTCGTTCGCCTCTACCGCCGTTGGGATGAGTTCAGCCGCTGGCGGGGAAAGAAGTCGTGACTGATCCACTGCGTTACCCCTTTCTCTGGCGATTGGGCCTTGTTCTGCTGCGTGATCTCCTCCTTCAGCGCTCTCGCTCTTTTCATGAAGATGCCCGCGCCTGCGTCGCTTTGCTCAACCCGCCCCCCGAGATCATCCATCCTGAAAACATCCCCACCGTCGGCCCAGCCCTGTTGGTGACGAATCATTACACGCGCCCTGGCTTCCCGGCCTGGTGGATCGCCCTGGGGATTAGCGCGGCGACGCCTGTCGAAGTCCATTGGATGATGACCTCTGCCTGGCGTCACCTGGGCTTGTTGGAACCCCTCAGTCGCTGGCTGTTCCCTCGCCTGGCCGGGGTGTATCGTTTTACTACCACCCCGCCAATGCCGCCTGATCCTGGGGACGTGGAAGCGCGTGCCCGGGCGGTGCGCGGCGTCCTGAGGGCGGCGCGCGCGCCAGGGGCGGTGATCGGACTCGCTCCAGAGGGGCGCGACCACCCCGGGGGGTTCCTTGGCGAGCCGGCCTCTGGCGCAGGCCGCTTCATCGAAAAATTGATCCTCCATTGCCAGCGCATCATCCCCATCGGAGTCTATGAAGGCGAAAAAAATCTGTGCGTCAACTTTGGGCCGACCCTCCAGTTGGAAATCCCGCCTGGGCTATCCGCCGATCACCGCGACCGATTCGTCAGCCAACAGGTGATGCGAGCCATTGCACGACAATTGCCCTCAGCATTGCGAGGAAAATATACTGAATAGCAGGAGCAGCCGCAAGAGGCTAATTATCTCCAGGAAGTTTAGCTTCTAGAGTGACCTCATGAAAGCAAAACGCGCCTTCGACCTCTTCGCCATCAACGCCTATTGGTTTGGACTGTCCACGATGTGGAACAGCCTGCATGTCATCATTCTCCCTGCGATCCTGTTGAACTTCGTCCCAGAGACGCGCAAGAACACCAGCCTGGGTCTGCTGACCTTCACAGGGCTGATGATCGCCATGATCGTGCAGCCCATTTCCGGCTCGATCAGCGACCGTTGGCACTCGCGCTGGGGCCGGCGGCGACCGTTGATCACCCTGGGCACAGCTTTGGATTTCATCTTCCTGGGATTGCTCGGCTGGTCGGGAGGCCTAGCCTGGATCGCCATCGGGTATATCGGCTTGCAGTTTACCTCCAACATCGCGCACGGCCCTGCACAGGGGCTGCTGCCGGATAAAATTCCTCCCGAAAAGCTCGGCGCGGCCAGTGGGGTAAAAAACCTCTTCGATATGGGCGGATTGGTGGCTGCCTCCCTGCTGATGGGGAATCTGCTCGATCCCGAGGCGGCCCGCCCGCTGATTCCCATGCTGGTTGTCATGGGAGTCTTGTTCGTCAGCGCGGCGATCACTATCCTGGGCGTCCGTGAGGAACCCGGCCTGGCAAATCACCCTGAGCCGATCCCCGTCATCCGCATCCTGGCAGATAACCCCCGCTATGCCCAAACGATCGCCTCCCGCTTTGCTTTTCTGATCGGCATCTACGCCGTGCAAAGTTTCGCTCAATACTTCATCCGGGATGTGATCGTCACTTCCAATCCTGTCAAACTGACCGGCGATTTGATGGCTGCCATCGCCCTGCCACTGATCGCCTTCGCCGTCGCCGGCGGCTGGATTGGCGACCGCGTGGGGCATCGCAGGGTACTATTGATCGCCAGCGCGATGGGTGTGCTCGGCAATCTGGCGATGATGACCGCCCGCACTTCCACACACGTGCTCATTTACGGGTCTTTTCTCGGCCTGGGCATCGGCCTGTTTTTGACATCCAACTGGGCGCTGCTGAGCCGTATGGCGTCTGTGGGTCAGGCTGGCGCTTATCTGGGATTGACCAACCTGGCTACGGCAGGCTCAGCCGCAGTCGGGCGCTTGCTAGGCCCCGGCATAGATTGGCTCAACAACCTCGACCCTGGGGCGTATAATGGTTACACTGCAATGTTCGCTTTCGGCGCATTCTGTATTTTATTGAGCGCGTTCCTCCTGGCGCGCGTGGGCAATAAGGAGACGAATCAAGATGGTTAAACTATCAGGCAACACCTTGATCGAATATGTCATCCATCGTCTGGAAGAAGATGAAGAGATTGTGGTTCCAATCAAGAAATTGTGGATCGAATGGGTTCAGGAGCATGGAGGCCCTCCATTCGACGAATTCACTGAGCTTGTGCTCGCTGATGAGCGCATCGAAGAAATGGACGGCGTGGATCATAACGAGGGGCTGGAATGGATGTCTCCCGAAGAACTGGCGGAATATGAGGTGGAGATGGAGCAGTTGGGCTTCTTTTCTGGGCCTCGGGTGAGACGCATCTCCCGGGAAATCACCCTCGAACATATTGTCAAGATGATCACCAAACACAATGACAATATGGAGCGGGCGCTCCAGCAGGCCCGCGAATCAATGCCAGAAGACATAGATGACCAGGAGGAAGGCGCCCTCATTGATATCATTTTCGAGGCAAAGAAATTGCGCCGCAAGCTCCGTGAGGTCGGCCTGGATGCTTCGGAGGATGACGACTGAGCAAGCATATCTTGTCGGAGGATGCCCATGCGGAGGTTCTTACGGATCCTTTTCAACCGCTTGTTTCGTATCTTTACTCGTATTACCGTCACGGGGTTAGAGCATATCCCCATGCAAGGGGGCTGCCTGATAACTGCCAACCACATCGGCATATTGGATGGCCCCCTCATTTTCAGCATCATCCAGCGAGACGATGCTACCGGGTTCGTGGCTGAGAAATATCAACGCAATGCCCTGATTCGTTGGCTGGTGGATGCCGTGGGCGGCATCTGGCTCGATCGCTTTCGGGCGGATTTTCGCGCTATGAAGGAAGCCCATCGCTTTCTCGAAAATGGAGGGTTGCTGGGCATCGCCCCCGAAGGCACTCGCAGCCGCACTCGCCAGATGAACCGACCCAAATCTGGCGTGGCCTTCCTGGCTGCCAAAGTGGATGCGCCGGTCATCCCGATGGCGATCACCGGCACCGAAGACGCTGTCGGAAAAATATTGCGTCTGGGCCGACCCCGGATCAGCGTCACAATCGGCGAGCCTTTCTTTTTACCCCCGCTCGACCGAAAAGACCGCGACGCTGCTTTGAAGCGCAATACCGATGAGATCATGTGTCGAATCGCCGCCATGCTGCCGCCCGAATACCGGGGGGTGTACGCCGATCACCCGCGCCTGGAAGAAATCGTACACGGAATGGACGGGTAAACACGGATGGTTTTTTTACATCCGTCAAATCCGTGCAATCCGTGTACCCCCATTTTGTTAAAACTTACGCCCCGTGGAAGCGTCTCCGCGGGGCGTGAGGTTTCTTCGAAAGTCGCGCGTTTACGCTTTAGGCTCCAGGCGCACACCTTCGAGGATGATTTCCAAGGCTATGGTATGGCTGCAACGTCCGCGGGTTTTGAAGAAATCACAATCGCATTGCCACTGCCCATTTTCGAGTTGAACTGCATGAGAGTTGTTGGCGCCGTCGAAAGTTACCTTGAGACTGTCTATCTGAATACGCTCGCGTTCTTCTGCGTATCGCTTGGCCTTTTTGATTTTGCTGATCATCCCAGAATCCATAGTAAATCTCCTAATTCTCTAGATTTTTAAAGAAAAAGCACGCAACTTGCGCGCGTGCTTGTGAGCCTGTTCAACACGATTCCCTTTTCAACTGAAACTCGCATAAGCGGATCACCTCCGGAGATTGCATTCAGTATACGCCGAGTCGAAGACAAAGTCAACAGGCCTGGCGGACTATTTTTAACCAGGGCAACTGTTCACCGTACGACAGGTTGACAACCTGTCCAACGCCGTATAAACGGGTTATTTACGTTCTTCGCGATCTTCTTTGAAGACCAGGTTGAGGGCAATGCTCACCAGGCTGGTGATGACACCACCCCAGAAGGCGCTCCAGAATCCGGCAACCTGGAAGCCAATGCCGAATTTTGCGCCGATTACCCCGGCCAAATAGAACATCAGCGTATTGATGAGCAGGGTGAACAGGCCCAGGGTGAGAAATATCAAGGGGCAGGTAAGAAGTTGCAGAAGCGGGCGTAAGAGAGCGTTCAGCAGCCCAAAGATCAACGCCAACCCGAAGATGGCTGCCCAATGTGTAGTTTGGGCCTGGATGCCGGGCGCGAGGTTGATCGCAGCGTAGAGGGCGATGGCATTGATCGCCCAGCGGATGAAGAAACGGTTCATGATATTTCACCTCTCGTAACTACTCAGCCAAACGGAGAAATTCCCGAAAAAAGGGTGTGCGTGGGGGTGCGCAGCACCCCCACGCACACCCTTTTTTCGGGCTAATCCGTTCGATGATTGAGCAGTTACCACCTCTCTTAGAATTTTCTCGAAGCCAGGTGATGAGCCTGGCGGGCGGGTTCCGGCAGACGGTAGCCGCGCCCACAATTGAGCACAACGCGCACCGCTGATGTCAAATCCACGCGGTGCCCAATCGAAACATATACTGGCTTGACCCCAGCGCGGGTGCGCACGACAGCTCCGATGGTTTCGCCATCGTCAACCAGGGCGGCGGTGCTCCCGCGGGCTTCGGGGAGAGGGGCATGGCCGCCCACCAGAATCGACTTGGCGCAACCGATGGTTGGAATATCTAGCAGCACACCCAGATGACAGGCCAGCCCAAATCGCCGTGGATGCGCGATCCCCTGGCTGTCGGTCATCAGGACATCAGGGGTCTGGGTCAGTTCCTCGAGCGCCCTCAGGATGACAGGGACCTCACGAAAGGAGAGCAAACCGGGGATATAGGGCGTCGTCACCGGCAGTTCGGCCAATCCCTGAGCGATCAATTCCATTGTGGGGTAGCGCATCACAACGACTGCCGCCCGGGCGATTTCTTTACGGCTTGGAAAACCTACATCGATTCCGGCCACATAGCGAATTGACTCATCTGCCAGGGGGGTGGAAATCACGCCTGCTTTCAATTTCTCTTGAAGCCGGGTGGCTTCCCTCGGAGGCAGATCCCAGGCATGGGCCTTGCGCGCCCGCTCCAGGTCGAGTCCGCTCATCCTGTTCTTCCGTATTTCAAGGTTTTATGTAACTACTCAGCCAAACGGAGAAATTCCCGAAAAAAGGGTGTGCGTGGGGGGGCGCAGCACCCCCACGCACACCCTTTTTTCGGGCTAATCCGTTCGATGACTGAGCAGTTACGGTTTTATTTTCATCCATATCAAGGTATGCTGGAATTCGAATCCAACTTCCCGCAATCCCTCCACGGCGCGACCCGCCGGATAATCCAGAGATAAGGGGCGCCGCAGACGGCCTTCGCTATGCAAGAACGGCATGATCGTTCGCACGGCCGCCGCTTCTGTCTCCGGGGGCGCAGCCAACCAGAGGTGATCGGCGTGGGCATTGGAGGCCTGCCAGGTCAGCACGCCCAGAAGATGGTTTTTGTTCTGTGCCGCCCAATGCCGCACCGACGCCTCACTGAAGAAGCGATACACCAGGCCAAAAAGACCCGGCCTGATCGCTTGCATATCGAGCGGGAAATGCCAGCGCATAGACGGCGGATAATTCATCGCTAACCACTCGGACTGCCGAGTCCAATGGCGTGCGCCTCGAATGGACACCTGCGCCCCAGGGGGGATCTCCCCCCTCAGAGCCTTCGGCTTGACGCTCCAGGTGCTGCGCCGTCCCTGAGCCTGGAATCCCATCGAGGCGTACAGCTCGCTCGCAGTTGGGTTATCCTCACGAACCTGCAACCAGACTTCGGGGATGCGCCAGCGGCGCGCCTTATCCAAGGCCTCCTGGGTGAGTGCTCTGGCGATGCCGCGCTGGCGATAATCGGGATGCACGGATACGTTGGCGATCAGATTGACGCGTCGCCCGCGATGGAAAAAGGGGATGAGGCTCAGGTTGCCGACCACCTGCCCATCCTCTTCCCACACATAACCTGCTAATGGAAGGGTATCTCGTGCGGCAGATAAAGCTCCCCATGGAGAGGAACTTTGCGCTTTCGCGGCGGCGCGCATCTTTTCGAGATACCGCTGACCATCAACGGTCAGGGTCTCGGCGAAACACAGCTCGATCAAGTCCGCCGCTGGCCCCAGGTCACGGCGCATGTCGAAGGGACGGATGTGTTTTTGTTCGCAGGCGAGGAGAGTCAAGGGGATGGCAGTCATAAGGAATTCGAAGGCGCAATTGGGGGGACAGAGGGGGGGTAAGCAGATATGCTTAAGGCAATCACAAGTATTTGTTTGCGGATGGTGCACATTCTACCACTGATAGAATTATACGTGGATCGTCATCCCCGGTTGCTGTTGAGGTAAAATAAGCAGACTATGGACGAGTCGCCCATCACCCGGCTATCATCCTGGCGCATCGCCATCCGACATCTCTGGCGCCGCATCGTACTGCCTGTCAACCAGGAACGACGGGGAGAGGTTCAGGTACGGCTGCGAGAGGCCTCTGAGCCGGATTTCAGCTACTTCTTGCTTGTACTGCTCTCGAGCGTGATCGCTACTTTAGGCCTGCTGATGAATTCCCCGGCGACGATCATCGGCGCCATGCTGGTCGCTCCGCTGATGTATCCCATCCCTTACTACTCGATCCACCAGTCTTTCCTTTGACAAGAAATGCCCTAAATCGTATAATTCTGCCTAGTTGCTCTTTTGGCAATGTCATCTCTCGAGAGAACCGTCCCGAAGGTTCTTGCAGCACGATTTGAACTTCTTGGGATAACCTTCGAGATGGTTTCGCCCAAATGCGACATTGTCAAGCTCTACAGAAAATAGATGCGAAACCGCTCGAGAGCCATGAAAAATGAAGATCTTGCAAGAGCCTGTATTGGTGTTGAACGCTAATTTTGCGCCTATCAACATATGCACTACCAAACGCGCGATCGTCATGGTGCTGACTGGAAAGGCCAGTTTAGTGCTCAATGGGCGCGGCATCATCCAAGCGGTCTCGAGCATGTATCCCCGCCCCTCGATCATCCGCCTGGGGATGATGGTCAAACGTCCACACCCCTCCGTGAAGTTGAATAAACGAGAGATCTTCCGGCGAGATGACTACACTTGCCAGTACTGCGGCCAACAAAGGAGAAACCTGACGGTTGACCACGTGATCCCGCGCCATTTGGGGGGTGATCACAGTTGGGAGAACCTGGTCACCGCATGCGCCGCCTGCAACCATCATAAAGGGGGCCGAACCATCGGGCAGGCCGGTATGCAGCTTCTGAGAAAACCGGAGCTTCCATCGGCATCTGCGCATTATATCTTTGGCAGGTATGTTGGTAGCAATACGGAGTGGATCCCATTTCTGGAAGGGTGGTAACAGGATACGGCGAGAAATTAAAAAGAGCGTGTAGAAGAGCACGCTCTTTTTGCGTTTCTCGTCTCGTTTCTTTCAAAAGCGGAATTTCATGAAATCCTCAGCCAGGATGATCTTTCCGTGAAATGTCTTTCTGGCTTCGGCGACCAGATTCTGAGCATTTGCATTCCTGGTATCGTAGTGAATCAAATACAGGGATTTTGCCCTGGCTCTTCGAGCCACTTCCCCTGCTTGTGATGCTGATGAATGTCCGGGGGAATTCCCGGTCGCTTCATGAATGAGCGCGTCCGCTTCAGCAGCCAACTCCTCCACTTCTTCACAAGGCGTTGTATCGCAGGAATAAGCCAGCACCTTGCCGCTGCTACGCGACTCGATTCTCAGGCCCATGGCGGGGATCATGTGCTGCACTGGCGATATATGAATACGGAATTCATCGTCTTCCAAAGCCAGGGTCATCTTATCGGCGGGCAAACGGTGAAAGACCACCGGGAAGAAGGCGGGCCAATCTTGCCAGCCGAAGGCGTCCATCAATTGCTCGATACGATCCAGGGTGTGATGCAAGCCATAGATATCGAGCGGTTGTTGCCGCCCTAACAACCACATATTCATCAGAAACAGTGGCGCGCCTGAAACATGATCCGGGTGGAAATGGGTCAAGAAAAGATCGGTCAGCCGCCTGTAATCCAACCCCGCCTTTGTTATTCGGACCAGGGGATTTCCCGCGCAATCAACCATGATGAAGCGATTTTCACCTTCGATGATGAAGTAGGTATTCTCATGCTCTTCAGTGGAGACTGCGCTGGCAGTTCCCAGAAAAATGACTTCAGCCATGATTATTGTATATCACATCACAAGCGCAAGGGTACTGGTTCTTAAGTACTAATGTCGGGGAGGGCCGGGGTGGGGTTCGAGGCGCTCGGCGATGAATCTTTAATTTCCAAAAATATTCAAGGCCACCCCAGGGGTTACGAAAACCTCCAGGATTGCCGCGCCTAAGAGCATTGGGAGCACCAAAACAAGCATCACTTTTGCCCAATCTGCCAGAGAGTGCAGGAGAGCCTCGCTGATCGTCCGGTTTTCAGCCGGAGCGGACAGCGTTGCGCCTAACCGCAGAATCGCCGCCCCCGCCAGGGCAATCGCTGGGATTTCTAGAACCCCGTGCGGGAGCACGAATGCAGTCAAAAACAGCCCCAGCGGAATCCCCGTCCTGGCCGCGGTGGCGGTGAAATAGCCAATCAGAATGAACGGCAGCATCAAAACGATCAGCCCCATCACGCCGAAGGTAAAGAGTCCCAGAATAGTAGCCAGCAGGATAACCCGCAAATTATGCATCCAGACCAGGGGGACGCTTTCCACAGAGAAAAAGCGCAGCGCTTCGAAGCCTTCGATCTCCTGAACGAACCCCTGTTGAAGATTGTTGATATCCATCAGTTCGGTCGGCAGCACGAAGATTTGGGCCTGCTGCGCGCCGACAATCCCCCCGGCTGTGAACGCCACCAATGCTAATAACAGCGGGAGGCACACCCTTTGGAAGGTCTGGATAAATCCCCGGCGCAGCCAGTCCGAAACCGACTTCGACTCGCCAACGAAAGCCCGCCAGAACACCTGCCAGCTCCACTTCAGGTTCAGCGTGTCTATCTCGCGCCCCAGGAGTTCTTCGCGATTGAAATGAGCTATTCCTGTTCGTATCAACAAGCCAGAGATCAAGATTTGCCCAAAGATCGCCCACCAGAGCACATTGTAACGCGCCCAAAACATGATCATGCTCTCGCCGATCAGCAGCATGGCCGTGGGCACAATGATGAAAGAAGCCAACAAGTTCGCTGCCCGCGTGGAGGTAACCTGCGATGAAATCACCACCGCCCCGCTGACCATCAGCAGCGACTGCACCGTAGTCAGCGTCACAACCTGCACGAGCAAGATCGGGTCAGGCGTCCACCCCACCTGCCGATGCACCCCAAACAGATAGACTCCGATTCCCAAGTAGCTGGCAAGAAGCGGGGGCAGCATCACGGCCAACAGTTTGCCCAAATACAACTGCAAATCCGTCAAAGGGCTGGATAACAGCGGCTCGATGCTGCGGCGTTCCTTTTCTCCCACGAAACTTTCCAGAGCAATGACCAGCGACACCGAAATGGGGAAGAAGCCCACCACCATCAACAGAAACGGGATCAGGCGATCTCCGATCACCGGCGCGCCGTAGCGTGAGACGAAGCTGACCGCCTCGCGGGCTGTGAAGTTCATCAGACCGGGAAAGAAGAGCGTCAGCACTAAAATGGGCGCCAGGATGCGCCAATCCCGAAATTGGTCGCGGACTTCGCGACGGGTGACGATCAAAGCCGAGGCCAGGTCAGAGAACATCCAAGACCTCCCGCCCATCGGGCGCATTGACCGCTTCCAGATATACCTGCTCCAGGCTCCGCGGCGCCTCCTGCAGGCTGACCACCGGAATCTTCTGGTCCAGCAAGGCGCGCAGCATGAGTGGATTATCTGTTTCGGGATGAGACGTCCGAAAGCGGATCCACCTCGGCCCCTGGGCGCTGATCGTTACCCCCGGGGGAAGCGCGGCGGGACTTCCGTTTAGCGTGGTTGCCAGTCGAATTTCGAATTCTCCTGGCCCTAAGAGCATCTGCTTCAAGGCCATCGGCGAACCTTTGGCGATGATCCTGCCCCGGCGAATAATAGCAATCTGATCGGCCAGCTCCTCTGCCTCGACCAGGTTATGTGTACAAATGATGATCGCCCGTTCAGCGGAGCGCAAATCCTTGATCGCATTCCGCACCAGGCGGGCGCTTTCCGGGTCCATTGCCGAGGTCGGTTCGTCGAGCAGCAGAACAGGCGGATCGTGCAGCAGCGCACGCGCCAGCGCTAACTTCTGCCGCATCCCTTTGGAATATTCGCCGATGTGTTGGTGTCTTTCATGGAGCAATCCGAATTGTCCCAATAATTCGCGAACACGTTTACGACGGACCTCCGGTTTCATGGAATACAACTGGCCGAAGAAGTCGAGATATTCGACAGCAGGCATGCGGGGATATAAGCCGTGATCTTCTGTCAGGATGCCCACAGACGAACGCACTTTTCGAGCCTCCGTGACCACATCGTAGCCCGCCACCCGCGCCGCGCCGCGCGTCGGTCGCAAAACAGAGGTCAACATCCGCACGGTCGTCGTTTTCCCAGCCCCATTCGGCCCCAACAAAGCCATAACTTCTCCCGCGCAGACGTCGAGACTGACCTCGTCAACGGCTAGAAAATCTTCGAATTGCTTGGTTAGGCCTTCGGTCCGGATCATTTTATCATCCGATGCCTCCAAAGCAGCGTCAAGGCAGATACGACCGCCGCACCAGCCATAATGGCCTGGTTAGTGTTGATCCCGGCCACCTGCGCCGAATCCAGGCGAAGGAATTCCAACAAGAATCGCCCCACGGGATAAGCGATCAAATAGATCAGCATCAAATCGCCAGCGATCAATCGTTCGGCATATTTCTTCCCCAGCCAGAGCAGCAAGGCCATGTTGGCGAAATTCCATAGAGATTCATACAGGAAGGTCGGATGAAAGTGGGTGAACTGTTCATAGCCTGGCACCCGATAGGTCGGTTCGATGAAAATTCCCCAGCGCAAATCCGTTGGCAGGCCATACAATTCCTGGTTGACGAAATTCCCCCAGCGGCCAATGGCCTGCCCCAAAGCCAGGGCAGGAGCGACGATGTCGGCCCATAGGGCAAAACTGGTTTTACGTTTGCGGCAAATGATGAAAAGCGCCAATGCGCCGCCGATCACCGCCCCAGGGATGCCCAACCCGCCGCGCCAGATCGCCAGCGCGTCTAGCGGATGAGTCAGGTAATACTCGACGGTGATGCCTTGCGCGACCATCGAGGGGGGCGGGGTGAAAATGTGCCAGAGACGCGCTCCGATGACGCCGCCGATCAACACCCAGGTCAGGCCATCCCAGACGAACTCGGCGTCCTGCCCCCGGCGTCGAGCTTGATAAGCAGCCAGCCAGGCGGCTGCTATTGCGCCTAGCATGAGGATGATTCCGTAAAAACGAACGAACAGGGGGCCGATATTAAATCCAACAGGCATAGTTATTCTCTATCTACTCTTCATCTGCTCATGAGCCTGACGGCGCACGTAGAGAATGCGTTGAATCGCAGTCGCGTTAGCCAGAACAGCGATAATCCCAACACCAATCGTGGGCGCATCGAAAATCAATGCGGGCAGCAGAACCACATACCGCTCCAGGCGGGTCATAATGCCGACCTTGGCATCGTAATCCAGCGACTCTGCCCGGGCGCGCACGTAAGAAACCAGTACCGAGCCGGCTGCGGCCAGATAAACAAGCCCACTCGATATCCAATCTCCTGCTTGCAGGAAATAGATCAACAAGCCCAGAAAAGTCACTAGTTCGGAGTAGCGATCTGTCACGGAATCTACGAAAGCGCCAAAGCTGGACGGCTCCCCCCGCAAGCGTGCCATGGTGCCATCTAAAACATCTATTGGGCCCATGGCTAAGATAATCAAGCCTCCCACCAGCATGTTGCCCCTCATCAAAAACGCCGCCCCGATCGCGTTGCCAACCAGGCCGATGATTGTGAGCGTATTAGGAGTCAATCCAACACTGTTGAGAAATGCAGCAATCGGATCCAACACCCCTTTGAAGAGCGTCCGCATCATATCCGTGAAGGTTTTCGGTCTTTCCTGTTTTTCAGCCAAATGAGTCATTTGCGATACCCTGCCTTTCTGTTGATATGGTGGCGTATGCTATCGCATGGGGAGGGGGATGTCAAGCGAAGGTCGCTAATATCCAGGGGCATCGTCCTCATCATTGATCATATCCATCAAATCGTCATCTTCGCCGACGAGCACTTCTCGATCGCGGCCGCCGCCCTGGGAGGGGCCAACCACCCCCAGCTCTTCCAATTCGTCCATCAAACGCGCTGCCCGCGGGTATCCGATCCGTAATTGACGTTGCAGCATCGAAGTGCTGGCTTTCTGGGTCTGCTGTACCAATTTTACCGCCTGTTCGATCAGGCCATCGCGGTCGGATAGGACAGCCTCCTTTTCTAACATCAGCTCCCACGGAGGAATCTCTTCCTCGCCTGCCTGATAGGTCCTCTGCCAGAACTCGACCACCTGCTCGATCTCCTGGTCGGTCACCCAAACCCCCTGTACACGGATCGGGCTGCCAGCCTCGGGCGGCAAGAAAAGCATATCGCCATTCCCCAAGAGATGTTCTGCGCCGGGCATATCCAGGATCACGCGCGAATCAACCGAGGAGGCCACCGCGAAAGACAGCCGCGCCGGGAAGTTCGCTTTGATCAGGCCGGTGACCACATCCGTGCTGGGACGCTGGGTAGCCAGCACCAGGTGGATGCCCGTGGCGCGGGCCATCTGAGCCAGGCGCACCAGGGTATGCTCTGTCTGCTCCGGGGCCGACATCATCAAATCGGCCAACTCATCAATCAATACCACGATGCGAGGCAATATCTCGGCATCCTTGCGACGCCCCACTTTGCGGTTGTACGTATCAATGTTGCGCGAGCGCGACTCTTCCAGGATAATATAACGCCGATCCATCTCCGCCACCACCCAACGCAAGACGCCCAAGATGCGCTCCAGATCGGTTTCGACTTTGCCGTACAGGTGCGGCAGGCCGTTGAAGCGAATCAACTCCACCATCTTGGGGTCTATCATCACCAGGCGCAAATCCCGCGGAGAGTTGTTCATCGCCAAGCAAGTTGTGATGGCGGCGATAAACACCGATTTCCCCGATCCTGTCGTCCCCGCCACCAGCATGTGAGGCATGGTGGTCATATCAGCCACAACCGCTTCCCCAGAAACATCGCGCCCCACGGCAATCGCCAGCGGCGACTTTACGCCAGCAAAAGCATTCGACTCCAAAATCGGCCGCAAACGCACGATCGCTGAACGAGCGTTCGGCACTTCGATGCCGATGTACGAACGGCCTGGCACCGGCGCCTGAATGCGCAGGCGTTCCGCCGCCAAAGCCAGAGTCAGATCGCGCTGCAAACCAGCAATCTGAGAAACCCGCACCTTGCGCTGCCTGGCAATCTCATCTTCCGAAGCCCCCGGCCTGGCAATGTACCCCGGCTCCACGGCAAATTGCGTCACCGTGGGGCCAACTTGAAAACCGATCACTTTGGCTGGAATGCCGAACTCAGCCAGGGTTTGCTCGATCATCCCCGCCCGTTGGTTGATGTGCTTCTCGCTGGGAGGCGCCGCCCGTTCGGAAGACAATAGTTCCAAACCAGGAAGATCCTCGGAGCGAGGAATTGGCGTTGCGGGAGGCTGGTCATGATTTGGGTCAACCCGGAAGCGTTTGCGATATTCTGGCGCAACCTGCGGGGTTTTCTTCGTCGGCCTGCGCGGCGGCAGGGTGAGGGATTCTGCCTCCTCGACAGGAGCAACGCTGATTGCAGAGGAGGGTGATCCTGGCATTCTCCGGGCGGATTCTGCTCCCAGGGCATTCTGCATCAGCGCGCCCACCCTTTCCGCCAGATTCAGGCCGACCACCAGGAAAGCGACCAAAACCAGCAGCACCAGGCTCGTCGCCCAGAATGGATTGAGTACGATCCCTAAGAGTTCAGCCAATCCCCAACCCACCAACCCGCCATCCAAACCGAATTCGGCGCGCTGTAGTGACGCCCCATGGATCAATGTCAACAAGGTCATGAAGGCAAAAGCAGCCCCTTCCCAGGCAAAGACGCGCCTCCAGCGAATAGCTATCTCCTCCCCGGCGCGCCGGCGCAGCATAAACAACCCCACTGCCCCACCGGCCAACACCAAAGCCAGACTCCCCCATCCCAGCCAGCGCCGCAGGAACCTGGTCAGCCCCGAAATCAGGGCGCCGCCAGCCAGGTCAGGCGCAATCAGCCCCAGCAAGAGCATCAGCGAGAGCGCCAGCACAACCACGCCGCCGATATCCCAAGCAAAGCGTTCGAAACGCAGCCATAGGCGCACGGCTGTTTCTACCCATGATCGTCGGGGGGGGATTGGTTCTGCCTGTTTCTTCGCTGATGAGCTTCTCTTCTGGGCCATACTTTTCGACTCTGTCATCTATGCAGCTTCGTGTTCGCTTCGAGAGGCCACATAGATGCCAACGAGAATAAGTATAGCACCAAACGCCATCAACGCTGAAGGCTGCTCCTGGAAAAAGAGATACGCCAGGATGGCCGAGCCAATCGGTTCACCTAAAAACGTGATCGAGACATAAGCCGCGGAGAGGTAGCGCAAAGCCCAATTGAACGTCGAATGGCCGAGCAGTTGCGGCGCCAGCGCCAATAGCAACACCCACACATAAACCATGGCAGGATGCCCGGTGAGCGATTCTCCCACCGAAAACATGAGACCATTCAACATCACAGCCGCCATGCCGTACACAACGAAGATATACGGGATCAGCGAGATCTTCTCCCGCAGACGCCGCCCGATGAGCAGATAACCCGCCCCTGTCCAGGCGCCGGCCAGGGCCAGGATGTCGCCCAGAAAAGCCTCGCCAGCCACGAATTCAGAAAAAGGGGGGCAGGACATCCCGCTATCCGCCCAGACGCAGGAATCGCTCAAGCCCACAATCGTCCCCCCGATCAAGGCCAATCCCATCCCCAGGAACACCGGACGAGCTACCGGTTCTCGGATGGTGAGCGGGGCCAGCAGAGCCACCCATAGAGGAGAGGTGCTCACCAGGACGACAGAGCTTGCCACCGTAGTGTATTCCAGGGAGGAAATCCAGGTTGCGAAGTGGATCGAGAGGAAAAAGCCGGAAAGTAAGGCCAGCCCCAGCTCGCGCCGTGTCAACGCCCTCAGCTCGGAGCGATGGCGTATAAGTGCGATGCCGGCGAGGAGGATGGTCGCCAGCGTCAACCGACCGGCGGCGATGACGATCGAGGGGGCCTCCGTTTGGGCATAGCGAATGAATATCGAGGATGTCGAGACGGCCAGAACGCCGAATGGTATGGCGATTTTCGTGGAGATCGGGGGCTTCGAGGATGACTGCATGAGCCGATTATATCTCCAATTCCCCCAATAGAAGGGGGATGTTCCTCGGATGCGTTCCTGGGCGTCCTGAGAGAAAGGGGTGAAGCGGTAGAGCTTCTCGAAAACACCCAGATAGCATTGTGCAGTATCCATGGCGTCAAAGCCGCAGAAATTCTGGTAATGCTGGTCGAAATGTCGGATGACCAACTCGACGGTGTCATCAATCATGGGGATCAGGTCACTTGGGAGATATGGTGGGTTGCGGTAGAATTGTCTGGCTTGATTCGTGTGAGAGCGCCAAGCGAAAGGATTTCTATTTGTTCCAGATCACATTTCTCGGCACATCGGCCTCTGCCCCCTCATTGCATCGCGGCCTTTCTTCCCAGGTCCTTCAACACAACGAACATCGTTTTCTGATCGATTGCGGCGAAGGAACTCAGCGGCAGATTTTGCATTCAGGGATGGGCTTCAAACGTTTGAATCGCATCCTGATCACGCACGGGCATTTGGATCATATCCTGGGATTAGGGGGGTTGATTTCGACCCTGGCACGCTGGGAGACGATGGACAAAATCGAGATTCTGGGCGGGAGGCGCGCCCTGGAGCGAATCCAGGATTTGTTGTTCGGCGTGGTCTTCCGAGGGGTGCGTCCGCCCATCGAGTTGATCCTGAAGGAAATCCGGCCAGGATTGATCTACGATGAGGATGATTTCACCATTACATCCTTCCCGGTCAGCCACCGCGGGGCAGACTCGTTAGGGTTTCTCTTCGAAGAAAAGTCGCGTCGCCCATTTTTACCGGAGAAAGCTGAAGCCCTGAACATTCCCCCGGGGCCGTGGCGCGGAGACCTGGTCAAAGGCAAGGCCATCACACTTCCCGATGGCCGGAAAATCGAACCAGATGCTGTGTTAGGTCCTATCCGGTTGGGAACGCGTTTCGCTCTTGTAGGAGATGCTGGACGTACAGACGATCTGGTTGAGTTCGTGCGCGGGGTAGATGCGCTGGTCATCGAGGCCACTTATATGAACGAGGAGGCTGAGATGGCGGAAGAATTCGGTCATCTGACTGCCCACCAGGCGGCCACATTGGCTATTCACGCTGAAATCCACCACTTGATCTTGACGCATATTTCTCGCCGTTACCACGAGCGGGAAGTCCTGGCCGAGGCGCAGTCGGAATTTCCCAACACCTGCGTGGCGCGCGATTTCGACTGCTATCAGATTCGGCGGGGTGAATGTGAGAAGATAGATAACGAACAAGAACAGTCGGTAGATCACAAAAAAGATCAGAAGCCCGTCCCCGGGCGACCCGAGGACGGGTCTTCGATCCTGTTTTCGTGAAGTACTAACAGTAGACGATCATGAATAGAATCTATCGCATGATGATCCCCTCTGAGCAAAACCAGGCTTTGGGTAGAAGCCTGGTTTTTTGGGTTCTATGGATAGGAATGTTTACGCTGGCATATTCCCAGGCGCCGCTGTATACCTCCAATCAAAACCAATATTTTCTGCACGGGCTGGCAAAGGCGGGATTTGGCTTCCTCGATGAAGATTGGTTAGCCAACACCCTCGACCCCACCCCGGTATTCACCTGGCTTGTGTTTCTGAGTTATCGCCTGTTCGCCTGGCCGCCGATCTTTTATATCTACTTCGGCATCCTGGCTGGCGTCTATCTGTTCAGCCTGTCGGGGATTGCAGATCAGCTCTGGGGGATCTATCGCAGCCGCACGACTCGCTGGGTTTTTCTTACCCTGCTCACCGGCCTGAACGCCGCCGCGCTACGGTTCGTATTCGTTCGGGCATTGGGCGCAAATTGGGCTTATCTGTTCGATGGCGGGGTGGCGGGCCAGCGTCTGCTCGGAGAGGTTTTGCAGCCAAGCACTTTCGGGGTTCTGCTGTTGCTCTCCATCTATCTATTCCTGCAAGGCAGGGCGTACTGGAGCGTAATCCCCCTGGTGCTCGCCGCAACAGTCCACCCCACCTATTTGTTGAGCGCCGCAGTCCTGACAGCCGTTTATCTGGGCGTCATGCTGTGGGAACAGCGAAAACTCCGTCAGCCAGCCCTGATCGGGCTGCTTGCTTTGATGGGTGTGCTTCCCATCCTAATGCATACCCTCCTGGTGTTCCAACCCACCGCAGGGTATATCATCAACCGCGCTCGCGAGTTACTGGTGGAGTTTCGCATTCCGCACCATGCTCTGCCAGCCCTGTGGTGGGATTACACTGTCCTCATAAAAATAGCTTTGATCGCAGCGGCGATCTATTTTGCTCGCGGCAGGCGAGTGGGCGCCTTGTTATGGTTCCCGTTCATCGTTGCCGTAGTGTTGACAATCATACAGATATTCACACAGAGCGACACACTGGCTCTGATCTTCCCCTGGCGTCTATCCGCGGTGTTGACACCTCTGTCTTCGAGCGTGCTCATTGGCAAAATGGTAGTGTGGATAGATAACCGCTTTGGCGAAGCCCTCCATCGCAACGAAAGGAGAGTTCTGACGATCTGCATAATCCTTTCGATTCTGCTGGCGCTGGCTGGGGCAGGGATATTTTCTGTAAACCAGGAAGAAAAGGCCAACAGCCTCGACCGTCCCATGATGGCCTTCGCAGAAGAAAACGGAGCTTCAGGGCAGAATTATCTCATTCCGCTCCACATGCAGGATTTCCGTTTAGAGACGGGGCTGCCCGTGTTCGTGGAATTCAAGTCTATTCCCTATCGGGATGTGGATGTTCTGGAATGGTATCGCCGGGTCAGCATGGCGGGCAGGCTGTATCAGGCCCCCTACCAGGGCGCAGGCTGCCAGGCGCTCGCCGAACTTTCCGCCGAGGGCGTCACTCACGTCGTGCTGCCGTATGACCACACGGTCAAAAACTGTCCCAACCTGGAACGCATCTATCTAAAATTCGAAGCCTACGAGATTCATCGGCTGTTGCCATAGCACGGCCTCCAGCCGAACCCGAAAAGATTCATCGAGAAGTAACGAAGCACGCGAAGGATTTCTTCGAGTCCGCGAAGACCTTCACACTCTGCGCTGCTTCGCGGTTTCGAAAGGATTGCGCGGATCGTGCAAAAGCGGTGAAACTATAAGCAGCGCTTGATTTCAGCAACAAGATCCCTGACCTGGAAAGGTTTCGAAACATATCCCTGACAGCCGGCCTCGAAAGCCTTGGAGCGTTCGTCGTGGAGGAGGTGGGCGGTGACTACGACGATGGGGATGTCTCTCGTTTTAGCGCCTTTCTTCAGTTTCTCGATCATCCGCCAGCCATCCATGACGGGCAAATCCAGATCCAGGACGATCAAATCGGGCTTTTTGCTTCTCGTCAGCGCCAGGCCCTTCTCGCCATTATCGGCAGTGAGCACATCGAAACCCTCGCGCTCCAGGAGCAAACGGATCAGAGTCGTATTATCACGATCATCCTCGACGATCAAGATGCGTTTGTCAGCCATATTCGCAATCCCTTCGATTTCCGATTGGAATCCTTTGGGAATCAAGCAAAACGCTGCTCCTTCCATACATCTGCCCGGTTATGATAGCCGGCCTTTTCCCAAAAGCCCAATCGGTCCTGTTCGGTGAACTCTAATCCTCGTAGCCATTTCGCCCCTTTCCAGAAATATGGGGTTTCGAGGTCATCTCTTTCCGGGATATGCCCAATCACACCTCGCAGAGGGTAACCGTGATCGGGGGATAGGGGTTCGCCATCGAAGTGGGTCGCCAACAAGAAATTATCTTGTAGCACTATCTCTACAGGCAGGTTGGCGGTAAAGCCATATTCGGCATGTTGAATCACGAAGTGGGCCGAAGGAAGCAGTTTGATAAACCCCTCGTCAACCAGCATGCGCACAGAGACCCCTTCCCATAGCGTGTCGAATTTGCTCCAACGCGTGACGCAATGGATATCCATTTTCAAGCGAGTCTTTGGCAGCAAGTTGAAAGAAGCCCAATCCCAGGAAATCTTCTCTTCGACCTGCCCCCAAATGCGGAAATCCCAGGTAGCCGCGTCGAATGGGGGCACTGGCCCATAATGAAGCACCGGGAATTTATAGGTCAGCGACTGTCCAGGCGGGAGCCGTCCCTCTCGCCGCACCCGCTCTTCGCCTTCTTGACGGGATTCGATCGAATCGAACATACTCGCCTCCAACATTCAAGCGCATTATATCAAGATTGATCCTTCATACGCGCTTTCAACCCCTCGATCGCTTCGACTGGCGTGGGATCCACGCCATAGGCCATCGCCAGATAGTAAGCGCAGTAATCCCCAAAATGCAGCGCCGTCCATAGCTGGGCCAGGGGGGTCTCCCCTTTCGCGTCGAAGAAGTCTGTCCCCAAACCCTCCAACATGAAAATCTCTTTGGTCAGGCTCACACGCAGTTTGTTACGGGGGTGATAAGACTCAGCGCGCAAGAACAGCACGGACGTTTTCGAGAGGACCTCTTCGGGATGGACCACTCCGGCAGAGGTATTGTGATTGGCTTCTGGTAAGAACTCGAATTGCCCCCAGGCTTTGGCCAACTCGCTGATCTGTCCCTTCCAGCGGCGGGCGACGGGGGCAAGGATTTCTGCGCCCATCACAGCAACCCAGCGTCCTACGAGTTGCCCGGCCAGACGTTTGGCCGGATTCTCCGTGGTGGAGATTTCCGCTTCGAGATACGCCTGCTGAGATTTCATGGCTGCTATGGCGTCTTCGAGGTCTGCTTCGGGATCGGGGATCAAGCCCAGGCGGCTGAAAGCAGCCAGCAGCAGCCCGAACGAGAATCCCACCGCAGCGCGCGGCTGACCTCTGTGTTCGAACAACCATAAGTGAGCGCCTGCTCTTCCAGCGGCAGCGGCCAGCTTTCCCCCCCTCGAGATGGCCAAAATACGACACCCTCTCTCTACCGCCTGCTCGAAGGCCGCAAGTGTCTCTTCGGTGTTGCCAGAGTGAGAAGAGGCGACCACCAGGGTTTCTGCGCCTTTCGCCCAGGCAGGTAAATCGTAGTCGCGATGCACCACTATCGGTATCGGACAAAGCGGGGCGATATAGGCAGCCAATAAGTCTGCGCCGATGGCCGAGCCGCCCATGCCGGCAATCAGCACCCGCGAGATGCCTTTCCACGCCGGCAAAGGCAGGCATTTGCCCAATTCCCAGGCCCGATCCAGTTGATCGGGCAGGCCATTGATTTCAGCGAGCATACTTTGTGGATCTAATTTCCGAAAAGCGCTTATGTCATCCAGGTTCATGGTAGAACTCCTCATCAGGGGTAATTCGATTCCGTAACTCGGTCACAAGAGCGTAAATATCGTTGCGCGCCCAGCCGGATGCTGTCGTCAGGCGGCGTGCGACCTGAGAGGGCTTTTCACACGCTTCCAGGGCGAGAGCAACTTCCTCACGCAAGCGCGCCGAAGTCCACTTTTCGCTCTCGGGCTGCGCCCCGGCGACGATCAGGGTGATCTCCCCGCGCGGGGGTTGAGCGGTGAAGTGGGCGATCGCCCCGCTGATTCTCCCTCGGTAGAATTCTTCATGCAGCTTGGTCATCTCCCGGGCAACTGCGATCTCCCGATCACCTAGAATAGAAACCAGATCAGCCAGGGCGTCTGACAGGCGGTGAGGCGTCTCCAGGAAGATCAACGTGTACGGAAGCGAGGCCGCTTCCTCGATGGCGCGCTGTCGCTGCGTCGCCTTGCGCGGTAGATAGCCCAGATAGAGAAATGAATCGCATGGCAATCCAGAAGCAGTCAGAGCCGCCAGGGGGGCGTTGGGGCCGGGGATGGGGCTGACCTTGTATCCGGCCCCTAGCGCGGCGCGCACCAACTCGTAGCCAGGGTCATTGACGCCGGGCGTCCCCGCGTCAGAGACCAGAGCCACGTCCCCTGCCCCTAAAGCAGCAATGATCTTCTCTAGCTGATTCTCTCTGGAGTGCTCATGATAGCTGAGAATCGCTTGCGATGGTTCGATCTCATAATGAGATAACAGCTTACGCGTCTGGCGAGTATCCTCGGCCGCGATCAAGGGCGACTCGCTCAACACCCGCAAAGCCCTTTGCGTGATGTCTTCTAAATTCCCAATTGGTGTAGCTACAAGATATAGTGTGCCCATATATTTGTTCGCAGAAGAACAATCTACAAGCCTGACATCGGCATCTTGATCCCATGCCTCTTCGCGGCATCAATCGCCTGTTCATACCCCGCATCCGCATGGCGGACGATGCCCAGGCCGGGATCGGTGGTCAGGACGCGCTCCAGCCGCCGCGCCGCCTCGGGCGTCCCGTCCGCCACGATGACCTGGCCGGCGTGCTGGCTGTAGCCGATGCCCACGCCGCCGCCGTGATGGAACGAGACCCAGGTCGCGCCGCCGACGGCGTTGATCAGGGCGTTGAGGATCGGCCAGTCGGAGACCGCGTCGCTGCCATCTTTCATGCCCTCGGTCTCGCGGTTCGGGCTGGCCACCGAGCCGGAATCGAGGTGGTCGCGCCCGATGACGATGGGCGCCTTGACGATGCCCTCCGCGACCAGGTCGTTGAACATCAGCCCGGCCGCGGCCCGCTCGTCGTAGCCCAGCCAGCAGATGCGCGCCGGCAGCCCCTGGAAGGGGACCTTCTCGCGCGCCATTTTCAGCCAGCGGCGCAGGTGGTCGTCGTCGGGGAAGAGTTCCATCACCGCCTCGTCGGTGCGATAGATGTCTTCGGGGTCGCCGGAGAGCGCCACCCAGCGGAACGGCCCCTTGCCCTCGCAGAACAGCGGGCGGATGTAGGCCGGGACGAAGCCGGGGAACTCGAAGGCGTCGGTCACGCCGTAGTCGTAGGCGCGCTGGCGCAGGTTGTTGCCGTAATCGAATACCTCCGCGCCCTTTCGCTTGAACTCCAGCATGGCCTGAACGTGCTTGGCCATCGAGGCCATGGATCGCTTCTCATATTCCTTCGGATTGGACTTGCGCAACTCATCGGCTGCTGCCACGCCCAGGTCAGCCGGCACGTACATCAACACGTCGTGGGCGGGGGTCTGGTCGGTGACCACGTCGGGGACGATGCCGCGCGCCGCCAGTTCGTAATACACCTCCGCGGCGTTGCCGATCAGCCCGATGGACTTGGGGATTTGCCGCTCTTTAGCCTCCTCGACCTGGGTCATGGCCTCTTCGAGCGTGTCCACCACCGTGTCCACGTAGCCGATGTCGAGGCGGCGCTTGGCGCGGGCGGGATCCACCTCCACGATCAGGCCGACGCCCTCGTTCATGGTGATGGCCAGCGGCTGCGCGCCGCCCATTCCGCCCAGGCCGGCGGTGAGGCAGAACCTGCCCTTGAGCGAACCCCAGCCGCGCAGTTTGGCGAGCGCGCCGAAGGTCTCGTAGGTTCCCTGCAAAATTCCCTGCGTGCCGATGTAGATCCACGAACCGGCGGTCATCTGCCCGTACATCATCAGCCCCTCGGCGCAGAGTTTGTCGAAGTGCGCCTGCGTTGCCCAGTGCGGAACCAGGTTCGAGTTGGCGATCAGCACGCGCGGCGCATCGCTGTAGGTTTCGAACACCGCCACCGGCTTGCCAGATTGCACAAGCAAGGTCTCGTCATCTTCCAGCTCGACTAGGGAGGCCAGAATGGCATCGAAGGCCTGCCAGCTTCGGGCCGCCTGACCCCGGCCTCCATACACGACCAAATCTTCAGGGCGTTCGGCCACCTCGGGGTCCAGGTTGTTCTGGATCATGCGATACGGCGCTTCAGTCAGCCAGGATTTGCAGGTTCGTCGAGTTCCACGCGGGGCGCGCACACTACGAGATTCGGACATATCGGCCTCCTATTTGCTTCATGGATTTCTGAACAGAAATCCCCTCCAGACCAATTATCAATAGTTCACGAAAACGATCAGGAGCCCGTCCCCGGGCGACCCGCAGACGGGTCTTGGATCATCTTTCGTGAAGTACTGATTATACGCCAAGAGGGGATGAAAAAGTCGGCTTTTCGATTTTGTTGAGAGATGCGGCTGTTCGAAAAGGAGATTCGGGACGAAGCCCTGGGTTGGTCCCGGTTATCCCGCGGGGGATTCTTGCCCATTCGAGAAATCTGAAAAATTCGTCGAACTCAAGCGCTCGATCAGATCCCTTTGAACATCACACCAAACGGGTTTCATGGGGCAATTGTCATCGAATGTGCACATACCATCATCGCCAACACACTCATTCAAATAAATCGGCCCATCGATGGCTTCGACTACATCCAGGAGGCTGATTTCCCCGGGGTCACGCGCCAGAGAGACTCCGCCGCGGGCGCCCCGTGAAGTGTGCAGTAACCCGGCTACGGACAATTGGGAAACGATCTTCGCCAGGAAGGAGGGCGGTATGTGCTGTTCAGTTGCGATCCTGCTGGTTGCCGCCCGATTGCCCTGGCCCAAGGTAGCCAGATAATAGACCGCCCGGACTGCATAATCAGCCTGACGTGTGATTTGCATGACAAGTTTTTCCTTTTACGGCCTTACGGATAAGATTTATCGGTATTATTTTAGAGTGTTTTTGTCCGATCTACAAGTGACAGAGGTCATCGCTCGTAAATGACCTTCTGCGCTCCGACGCAGTCGTACTCAGGTGAGGCGCACTTGCGCTCAACCTTTCGTGCATAATAGTACAGGTTATGGTAAGATTTTCGGGCTATGAAAGCCACTACAACAACTTGTCAGACAACCATGCAATATCGAGGTGGGAAACGGCAGTAAGAATCCAATTCCCGTGAATACTCGGAGGTAAATCATGAAACAAATCTGTGTTGTGGGCGTCGGTTATGTCGGCCTGATTACCGCGGCAGGATTCGCCGACCTGGGCAACCGGGTAATTGCCCTGGATATCAGCAAAGAAAAAATCGAAGGTCTGAAACGCGGCAAGATGCCCATCTATGAGCCTGGCCTGGAAGAATTGGTCGAGCGTAACGTGAAAGCCAAGCGCCTCACGTTTACCACATCCTATGCGGAAGGCATCGAAGATGCCGAATTCGTCTTCATCGCCGTGGGCACCCCTTCCGGGGTAGACGGCGAGGCTGATCTGCAATACGTCGAGGCCGCGGCTCGTTCTATCGCCGAGGCGATGAGCGAACCGTTGATCATCATCAACAAATCCACCGTGCCTGTGGGCACAGGCGACTGGGTGGCCGAGATCGTCAAACGGCACCAGAAAGACTCGATTCCCTTCTCCGTTGTATCTTGCCCGGAGTTCTTGCGCGAGGGTTCGGCGATCTTCGATTTCATGAACCCCCATCGCACCGTTCTTGGCTCCCTGGATCGCGAGGCTGCCGACAAAGTAGCCCAATTGCACCTGCCTCTTCGGGCGCCCATCATCATCACCGATCTGCGCACCGCGGAGATGATCAAGTATGCTTCCAACGCCTTCCTGGCAACCAAGATTTCATTCATCAATGAGATCGCCAACATCTGCGAAGCCCTGGGCGCCGACGTCACCGAAGTGGCTACTGGGATGGGCTACGATGATCGTATCGGCTCCAACTTCTTGAACGCCGGCCTGGGGTATGGCGGCTCCTGCTTCCCCAAGGATGTGCTCGCCCTCACACACATGGCCGAGGAGAAAGGCAAACACCCTCAGCTCCTTCACGCAGTTATGGAGATCAACAACGACCGCCGCCCTATGGCAATCAAGCGGCTTGAAGAACTGCTCAACAATGAATTGAACGGACGAACGATTGGCATGTTAGGCCTGGCTTTCAAACCCAACACCGACGACATGCGCGATGCGCCCTCGATAGATATCGCCAACAAATTGATTGCCGCTGGGGCCTCCGTACGGGCTTATGATCCTGTCGCCATGCAGGTCGCCGCGCCCATTCTCCCTGCGGTGGACATGTACGATGACCCCTACAGCATGGCCGAAGGCTGCGATGCGCTGATCGTCAATACCGAATGGAACGAATTCAAGCAGTTGAACCGCCGTAAGCTGCATGAAGTGATGAAGCAGCCAGTGCTCTTCGATGGCCGCAACATCTACGATCCCGAAGAGATGGCTCAATTAGGTTTCAAATACCGCGGCGTGGGGCGCGGCTACAACGGCAAGCGCACAGCCGAGAGATAATACATCCACGAAGATCACCAAGGACACGAAGAAACACGAAAGGATTCTTAGTGAACCTTCGTGTCCTTCGTGGATGATATATGACTGAACAACATCTCCCGATTTGCGATTACGAAGGCTCCGATTACCAAATCAGCTTTTGGGATCGGGGAGGCAGAGCCTATGAAGACCAGGCCGAAGCGGTGGCTTTGCGGCGTCTGCTGCCCTCCAGCGGCAAGCTGCTCTTGGAAATTGGCGCCGGAGCTGGTCGCAACACGCCCCGCTATCATGACTTCGAGCGGGTGGCGCTGCTGGATTACTCCCTGACGCAGCTTCAGCAAGCCCAGGAGCGCTTAGGAAAAAGCGACCGGTATCTCTACGTTGCCGGGGATGTGTATCGTTTACCCTTCGTGGACGCTCTATTCGACGCAGCTACGATGATCCGAGTGCTGCATCACCTGGCGGAGGCGCCTATTGCTCTGGCCCAAATCCGCCGTGTGTTGCAGCCTCACGGCGCCTTCATCCTGGAGTTCGCCAACAAACAGAATCTCAAGGCCATCTTACGATATCTTCTGCACAGGCAAGATTGGAGTCCGTTTACAGCGGAGCCAGTGGAGTTCGCGCCCCTAAATTTCGACTTCCATCCCAAGGCTGTGCGAGCCTGGCTCAGCGAGGCCGATTTCGAGGTCGAGCGTCAACTGACTGTCTCCCATTTTCGGATCGGATTGCTCAAGCGCCTCGTCCCGGCAAAATGGTTAGTTGCTCTGGATTCACTGGCCCAATTGACGGGGGATTGGTGGCAACTGACCCCTAGCGTTTTTGTCAAATCCAGAGCTGTAGGACAGGATGGCATCCTGTCCTGCGAAGGCGCGTTCTTCCGCTGCCCTGCATGTGGGCATGAGCAATTAGATGAACTTGACCAGGTGCTCATCTGCTCAAGTTGTGGTAAAAAATGGCCTGTTGTGGACGGGATATACGATTTTCGTGATAAATGATCAACTCAGATCGCAAAAAGCTTGACGCGCGGTATAACCTGGAGTTATACTAAGCGCATGAAAACAGCCGTATCTATACCAGACGCCTTATTTGAAAAATCTGAACATCTGGCTGCAAACTTGGGAATCAGCCGCAGCCAACTCTACGCCCGCGCTGTTCGATTGTTTGTCGAACGACACGATACCGAAGCTATCACCAACCAGCTAAATGAAGTGTATGCCTATGAGCAACCTGGCGTTGATTCGGTATTGCTCTCTATGCAAACTAACATGCTAGAGGATGAAAATTGGTGATCGAACAAGGAGAAATCTGGTGGGCTGAACTACCCGAACTGCGCGGCTCAGAACCGGGTTTTCGACGTCCAGTGGTGGTTGTCCAGGGCGACGCCTTCAACCGCAGCCGTATAAACACTGTTTTGTGCGTAGCGATCACATCTAATTTACGTCTGGCCAGGGCGCCTGGAAATTTGTTTATCTCAGCAGAAATATCTGGATTACCTCGAGATTCAGTAGCAAATGTGTCTCAAGTAGTCACACTTGACCGGCAATTTTTAACCGAAAGAGTCAGTAGTTTGCCTCACAATTTGGTAGAAACGATTCTAGATGGAATCATCTTGGCATTGGGCAGGTAAATGCTCTCCCATTGGGATTCTGGCTCAATTGCTATCTTTTTCGATACCCCAAAAATGGGATAAGCCAAAGACCTTCAACGGCGTGCCCTCCAGAAATTGCAGCATCCCCCGTAATACGCGCCCCAAAGCCCCAAACCGGGCGATGATATTATCATAGGCGCCAAAGACAATTGCGCGGGTGACAAACCTGATTGGCAAGCCCTCAAACAGCCTCATCACATCCCGCCGCGAATAGACTTTCACATGCGGCGCAAGTTGATCGCGCCATTTCCGGGGCAACCAGTTCACCAGGGGGATGTTGCCGTATTGGTATTTCCCACGCCAATAGATACCATGCGTTTCGAAAGGATAGCCGCGGTTGGGGCAGAATAGCACCAGCCGTCCGCCAGGGCGTAATGCCCGAACCATCTCAGCAATGGCAGCGCGGTCATCCTCAACATGCTCGATGACCTCATGACTCAGGATCAGGTCGAAGGTCCCTTCGAGAAAAGGCAAATACTCACACGCGGCGCTGACAATATGCGGCGAATTCTCGTGGGCGGCTACCGCACGCTCGAAGTCATATTCCAGGCCGATCACTTCTCCGCAATGAGCGCTCAATTTTTCGACATACATCCCCACGCCGCAGCCATTCTCCAAGGCGCGCCCGCGCACCCTCTCCCCAGCCACCTCGAGGATCATCTTCAAACGCCGATCCTGTCCAGCGCCCCAGACGTAGGATGGTTCGCCGCGCAGGGCGGCTTTGATGATCACACCAGGTTGGTTGCTTCGGCTGGCAGCCATCAAATCGCCGAAATCCAAATCATGTGTGAGGACAACACGTTGCTCACGACGGGCTTTTTCAAGAATGTCTTCGTCGGACAAACGGTCATGTCCCTCTTCATGCAAATGAGTAGCATCATGACCCGCTTCTCGCAGCCAAAGCACGATCCTGGGGGAAATACCCATTTCGGCCAGAAACTTCATACCGAAACCAGTTCCAACTCACGAAGCTACAGTGATCCGCATTCCTCGAATACAAGCCCTTCCGCCCATGATGTTAGGGTCGAATGTGATTCGGTCAAAACCTGTCATCAGAGTTTTCCTTTCCAATACTTCTAACCCCCATTATACCCTCAGAGATAGAGAGTCAACCTCCTTTCCATTCGAAAAACTGGTCGTTTTCTATCCCCACCCTTGCTAATACGCGACCAACAAGGTTGTCAATCATATCATCGAGGGAGCGCGGTCGGGCGTAGAAAGCCGGCACGGGCGGGAAGATCACCGCTCCGGCTTCGGCGGCCTGATCCATGAGGCGCAAATGACCGCGGTGCAGCGGGGCTTCGCGCACGACCAGAATCAGAGGGCGTCCTTCTTTGAGGGTCACATCGGCGGCGCGGGCGAGCAGGTTTTCAGCGTAAGAATTGGCTATAGCGGAGAGAGTTTTGATCGAGCAGGGGATGACGATCATGCCAACGGTATCGAAGGAGCCAGAAGCGATGGAAGCGGTGATATCATGGTGCTCATAGGCCACATCGGCGAGCGCCAGCACATCAGCGACTTTCCAATCGGTCTCCTGGGCAATGGTCAGGCAGGCAGCCGGGGAAACCACCAAATGCGTTTCGATATTCTTCATGGTGCGCAGCGCTTCCAACAACCGGATGCCCAACATAGCCCCCGAAGCTCCACTTATCCCTACAACCAACCGGCGCCGACTCGCTGACTCGCTGACTCGCCGACTCATTTCTTCCCCCAATGGATTGCAACTACGCCGAACATCTTACGCCGAAAATTCACTTCCCGAAAGCCCACTGCCGCCATTCGCGCTGACAACTCCTCAGCGCGCAAGAACCTGGCCGACGACTCTGGCAGATAAATGTACGCATCGGCCTGACTGGTCAACAGGCGGCCTAAAGCCGGGATGACGATGTTCATGTAGAAGCGGATCAAAGGAGAGAGTAAATTGTCAGGCGGGCGGGTGGTGTCCAGGGCGACCATCATCCCGCCGGGCTTGAGCAGGCGATATTGCTCGGCCAGGGCTTTCTGAATGTCGAGGACGTTGCGCAATAGAAAGCCTGACACCACAGCATCGAATATACCATCGGTAAAAGGCGGTTTCAAAGCATCGGCGGAGGACCAGTGCACGCGGCGACCATTTCGACGATGGCGACCGACGTGCATCATCGCCAGAGTAAGATCTGCGGCTACGGAAGTCGTCTCGGGATGTTGCCGAAGGGCCTCGAAAGCCAGATCACCGGTGCCAGCCCCGAGGTCCAGCACGAGATTCCTGCCGGGGGGAAGGGAGGCGCGCCGGATGACCTCTCGCCTCCAACGCGCGTCCTGTCCCCCGGTCATGAGCCGATTCATCAAATCATAACGATAGGCGATGCGGGTGAACATATCCCGCACGTAGGATGAACGCTCACTTCCTCTCGACTGAGTCATGGAGTTTGACATCTGCAATCGCCTTTTCGACGTTGACAAAGGGCAGCAAGATCAACCCCATTACGAAGAAGAAAATCAACGACAAGATCGCTGGCCGTAAACTACCTAAGGCCTGGTTCGTCAGGCCAAAGATCAACGGGCCAACCCAGGAAGTGCCGCGCTCGCTGACCTCGTAGAACGAATAATACTCGGCCTCCTGGCCAACAGGGATCATCTGGGCGAACAGGCTGCGGCTGATAGCCTGGCTGCCGCCCAACACCAGAGCAATGAAGGCGCCCAAAATCCAGAATTCGAGCACGCGCGATTCGCCTTGCATCCCGCCATATGCATAGGTCACAACGCCAGCCCAGATCACCAGGCTGATGAGTATCGAGCGCTTCGCGCCGACCCATCCGGCCAGTTTTCCCCAAAATAGCGCCCCCCCGAAGGCCACGAACTGGATCATCAAAATAACCATGGTGAGCGTGCCCTGGTCGAGTTCCAGCCCGCCGCGAATCAGCGGCGCGGCAGCAAAGGTGGCCGACACTGCGATCACGGTTTGGATGCCATCATTGTAGAGAAAATAGGCCAACAGATATTTGAGCGTCTCGGGGTATTTTTTGATTTCACTGAGGGTATGTCGCAACTGGCCGAAACCAACTTTGATATACGTAGCGCCCTGCGGCAATTCACGCCTTCGCGCCCTGGCGCGTAAACGCGCCCAGGTGATGTATGAGAAACCCAGCCACCACAAACCGGCAGAAGCCAGGTTGATGCGTACGGCGAGTCCCGTAGGGACGCCCAGTTTTTCGTGCAACTGATAGAAGACCAGGTTGAGCAACAAAAGCAAGCCGCCGCCGAGATAGCCCATCGCCCAACCATACGAAGAGACGCGATCGCGCTGGTCTTCGCTGGCGATGTCGGGCAGGAAGGCGTTGTAGAAAACCATCGCCGCCCCGAAGGCCAGGTTTGCGATCACGAACAGGACGCCGCCCAACCACCACACCGGCCCGGTGACAACGAACAAACCGATCGTCGCCAACGCCCCGATGGCAGCGAACAGTTGCATCATCTGTTTGCGCAGATGAGAATAATCGGCGATGGCTCCCAGAATCGGCAGGAAGAGCACCTGCAAGAACACCGACAGGGAGACCCCGTACGGTACGAACGAATCCGGGGCTACGGGGATGCCAAGGAAACGCGCCATGCCATCGGGGTAGGCCTGGGCTGCGGCCGCCGCCAGGGAGGCCAGATAAGGTCCGAGGAAAACCGTCCCTACGGTTGTACTGAAAGCGGAGTTGGCCCAGTCGTACATGGCCCATCCAAAGATTTCACGTTTGTCGTTGACCATTGGGCGATCAGATGTCGAAGATTTCATCGAAAATTCCTCCAGGGTGTAAGTGTGTTCTATAAAACCCGCCAGGCTGTAAACCGTTCTGGTATGTCGGATATTATTGTATCACGGACAACTGATCTTATCCTCCTCTAAGCTCTCCATGATACAATCAAGCCCGTTATGTCTGTTGTATGGCCATTGATGAGGCATATCTCACGCATCACGTTAGTCGCGTTGATAGCCATCCTCTCTCTGCAGCGAAGCGTTCTAGAGCCAGGAGATGAAACCGAACGCGTGCGCGCCTTCACACGCCAGATCGAATTCGATTACCTCACCTGGACGCTGGACGCCCTGCTCGATAAATTCGCCCAGATCGGATTAGGAACGACAGATTTTCTTGCGCCGGATGATCGAAGCCAGATCGTGCTGGATTACCTCGATCTCGTCGGTCGAATTTTCGAGACAGAAGGCTATCTCGATGATTTTTTTACCGATCCTCAAATCACCAACCCTGAGCTGGCCTCGCAACCGCTACGCAAGCAACTGGACCAGCTTTACAGGCAACGCCGTCACCTGACCCCCCTGGCGGAAGCGATCTTTCAGTATCAACTCAACGCCATCGCCGCTGATCTGGGGTTGACCCTCGGTGGACAATCTATTCCGCCGGTGCTTTACCAGGCAGCCCCTCTACCGCTGGCCTTGATCGTCTCCCCACGGGAGGTAATCCGCCAGGATGCCAATATCTCTCTACAATACGAATTCACCACCGATCAACGCGCCGCCCTCGAAACCCGGGTTGACCAGGCGCTGAATGTTTCATCGCTGGTAGTCAATATCGGCGGGGTGGGCATGTACCCCACCATGGTGATCCAGACCACGGACATCAACTGGCTGGCCGAGGTAGTTGCCCATGAATGGATTCACAATTTCCTGACCTTGCGTCCCTTGGGCGCCAGTTATACGAAAAATATAGAAATGCGTATCATCAATGAAACCACCGCCAACATCGCTGGAAAAGAAATCCGCGCTGCGTTGATCCAGCGTTATTACCCTGAATTCGTTCCGCCTCCACCCCAACCTGTTGCAGAATCCAGTGAAGCATCCATCGTGGAGTCAGAGCTTCCAATCTTCGACTTCCGGGCAGAAATGCACGAAACTCGCCTCCATGTAGATCAACTGCTGACTGATGGAAAAATCGAAGAAGCTGAGGCTTATATGGAAGCCCGCCGCCATATCTTCGTGGAAAACGGTTATCCCATTCGCAAACTCAACCAGGCCTACTTCGCCTTTCACGGCGCTTACGCAGACATACCAGGCGGCGCGGCAGGCGTAGTGGAAGATCCCGTGGGGGCGGCCGTGCGCGCCTTGCGCGCCCAAAGCCTCTCGCTGGCAGCGTTCGTCAATCGCATCTCCTGGATATGGTCTTTCGAACAACTACAGGCGGTCGTAGAAGCGACGCCTTAATCTTAATAAGGAGAAGATCATGTTTACACGTATCATACCCATCTTACTAATCATCCCGGTCCTCATGGCCGCCTGCGGCGGGGAGGCTCCGACTCGGGGCGCGGAGGCTACTGTACAAGAAGCTATCTCTGCTCCCCAGGCTACCCACACGAAAGTTCCCCCCACGGAGACTCCCGCGCTGGTCCCCGAAGAAGAATCCGTCCCATCCGGATTAGTCAGCGAGTGCACCATCGTCAGCTCGCCCATGGATCCAGAGTCGCCCTTCGAGGAGTTCTTCGCCGTCACGGAGACCGATTGGGTCTCAGGCCCCGAAACCGCCACCCTGACGATTGTCGAGTACGGCGACTTCCAATGACCATACTGCGCTCAAATGGCGCCCGTGCTGGCGCAACTCGAAGTTGATTTTCCTGATGATGTGCGCATTGTCTATCGTCATTTTCCTTTAGCGTCCATTCATGACAAAGCTTTTCTGGCTACCCAGGCCTCGGAGGCCGCCGGGATACAAGGCAAATTCTGGGAGATGCACGACCTGCTTTTCGAGGACTTCGCCGAATGGACCAGTCTCAGCGTAGCTGATTTCCAGACCTGGCTGATCGGCAAGGCCGCCTCGATCGAGCTGGACACAGCGCAATTCGAGGCCGACCTGAATAGCGAGGAGATGGTAACCCTGGCGCAGAACGCCTGGGACGAAGGTCAACAGCTCGGCCTCCCCGGCACGCCCTTCCTCGTGCTCAACAATAATCCCTATAACGGGCCGTTGGATTCGACGAACGTCGCTGCAATACTCAACCTGATCAATTTCGCTGACCAACAATATACAGAATGCCCACCCGTAGTCATTGATCCGCTCAAGGGGTACACCGCCACCATTCAAACCGAAAAGGGCGACATCGTGATCGAACTCTTCCCCGATGTAGCCCCATTGACGGTCAACAGCTTTGTCTTCCTGGCCCAGGCAGGCTGGTTCGACGGCGCGCCCTTCCACCGCGTCCTGCCCGGCTTCGTTGCCCAGGGCGGCGACCCCACCGGCACAGGCATGGGCGGCCCAGGTTATGCCTTCAAGAACGAAACTTCTGAAGACTTATCTTTCGACCGGCAGGGTCTGGTGGCGATGGCCAATTCTGGCCCCGATACCAATGGCAGCCAGTTCTTCATCACCTACGGCCCGGCTGAACACCTTGACGGCGGGTACACCATCTTCGGTGAAGTGATCGAGGGCATGGAAGTTGTCCAAAGCCTGACTCCACGAGATCCATCCCAGGGCGGCGATCTGCCCGAGGCGGATACGATTGTCACGATCACCATCGTGGAACAATAGAATCGCGGTAACTACTCAGCCATACGGGGAAGTTCCCGAAAAAAGGGTGTGCGAAGGGGGCTACGCCCCCTTCGCACACCCTTTTTTCGGGCTAATCCGTTCGATGGCTGAGCAGTTACGAATCGCGATCATCACCAACGACAGGTCGAACGTTGCACGTTGAACGTTCAACCTGTATAATTCAATTTGGAAAAACCATGGAACTAATCACTTTCTTTGTTGATTTTATCCTCCACCTGGATGAGCACCTGAGCACGATCATCTCGCAATATGGCGCGTGGACATACGGAATCCTATTCTTCATTATTTTCATGGAGACTGGCTTTGTGGTGACGCCTTTCCTTCCTGGCGATTCGCTGCTTTTCGCCGCAGGGAGCTTCGCCGCGCTGGGCGCCCTCAGTCCCTGGATGCTCATTGGACTGCTCTGCATCGCAGCCATCCTAGGCGACACGATCAATTACTGGATTGGACATTACATTGGAGACCGCGCATTCAGCGGCAATATCCGCTGGCTCAAGCAGGAATATCTCGATAAGACCCAGAAGTTCTACGAGAAGCACGGCGGCAAGACCATCATTCTGGCGCGCTTCGTGCCCATCATCCGCACCTTTGCGCCTTTCGTCGCCGGCGTTGGCACAATGAGCTATGGCAAATTCATCTCTTACAACATCATTGGAGGGATCGTCTGGGTCAACCTGTTTATCTTGATGGGGTATTTCTTCGGCAATCTGCCCTTTGTGAAGAAAAACTTCGAATTGGTGATCTTCGCCATCATCTTCATATCGCTCATTCCACCAGTGATGGAGTATTTCAAAGCCCGCAAGGAAATCAAAGCCGAAGCGGAAATGTAAGAACCAAAAGACCGGCGCTTCTCGAGCGCCGGTCTTTTGGTTAGTCGCCAGGGGAAGTAAATTCGATCAGCACCACCTCTTCGCCGGTGATCTGGTCAATCTCCTTGATCACACCGACGCCTTCGGCATAGAATTTGTTTTCTTTCAAATCGGAGTCCAGGGAAGAAAAATCGAAGGTTTTTACTACGCGATCGAACGCGCCGTAAGGCACGGTCACGCTTTCACCGACGCTCAAGACCTGCCCCATATCCTCCGCCTGGCCAGCATAATATTCCTGGTAATAGGCTTCGTTCAGATGCGCAGCCGGGTCAGCCCACATGATGACGCCCGGCAGCGCACCATCCACGCCCCACTCCCAGGCGCCCTCGTGGCTCACCAGTACGCCGTTCTCGTAATTGTCTACCGCCTCGCCCAGATACCAGACATTGCCCTCTTTATCCTGGGCGAACCAATCGTAGGTATCCTCCATTAGTTCGCCGTCCACGTAGACCGCATCGTGCAGGATGGTCGCTGTGACGCCGTTGACCTGGCGCGTCTCGGCGAGGATCTCGATTTCGATGCGCTCGATGGTGCCATTTTCAAGTTTGGCTTCATAGACCCACTGGGCGCCGGGGAGAAGGGGAAAATAGGGGTTGTCAACCCCCGCCACAAAGTCAGCAGGGGAGGGATTCACCGTGTAGGCTTCTGATGCGGCAGGCGATCGGGTGCAGGCTGCGGCTAACAGCACGATGAGGAAAAAGAAGGTTTTGATTTTCATCACATTCCTCCTCGAAAGAAGAGAAACCCGGTTTCTCGAAGAAACCAGGTTTCTAGATTTATGGCACTAACTCGAGATGGCCTTCGGCGTCGGCCTCGACATCGGCTCGCGCCCAGAGCATCGAACGATATTGGATATTGCGCCACAAATCGGGCTGATCAATATAGTGGGGGTGATAGGGATGCCCGGACTGGCCGGTGGTGTTGACCACCAGCGAGTTGGTCAGATCGCCGAGATCAACGATCATGCGCATGGAGGGCAGCCAGTTCACCACGTAGGGAACAGCAGCATCCCAGCCGGTGGCGTTGACGATGGCGCTGCCGCCCGCCGTGGAGTAGGGGCCGCGGTTGAAGGCGTTAGCGATGAAGGGGAAGCTGCTCATCACCTGGTTCTCGAAAGTGATCGTGTGAAGCTCTCCCCAGGCCCAATCCGCTGGGTCTTTGCCCTGCAATTTTCGGATTTCTTCGTACCCTGCGGCGAAGGCTGCGGCGAAGAGCTGGTCGCGGGATTCGACCTCGGGGGTGATCTTGTCATCCCACCAGGCTGAGTTGGGCTGAGCGACCAGGTTGCGGATGATCTCTTTTGCGCCAGATTCGACCCCGACGCTGTAGAATTCAGGCAGATCATCGCTGAAAGTCAGCTCTAGCAGGTTGCGCCAGAAGGTGATGTACAAAGCCGCGGGAGCAGAATCCATGTCCATCTGGCCATCCCACCCCGAAAGGAGTCTGCGAGCTTCTTCGAGGGCAGGATCATCCAGTGGGATTTGCATCAGCACCGGCAGCAGATCATCCGCCAGCAATTCTTTATTATCGCCCTGCATCTGCTGGATGTAGGCAAAATCAATCAGGCCGGGGGCGCCTTCCAGCATATCCACGATCCGTTGGGCGCGATAGCCATACGACCACTGGTAGGAGATCAGGTAGGGATAATCGAGGCCGACCACGGCATTGTTCGCAGTGGCGATGTAGCCAGAGGGTGGGTTGAAAGAAAAGGGCAGCTCGTCGAAGGGGATGAAGCCCTGCCACTCGTATTCACCCGTCCAACCAGGGACGGCGTCCATGCCGTCGTGGCCGGGGACGCGTATGGGGATATTGCCAGGCATCTGGTAGCCGATATTTCCCTCGACATCAGCATAGAGCAGGTTCTGCGCGGGGACGACGAATTCTTGCGCCGCGGCGCGGAAATCATCCCAATTTTGGGCGCTGTTGATTTTCCAGATCGAGCAGAAAACGCAGGTCGGTTCGAGGGCTGTCCAGCGTACCGCCAGGGCGTAGTGTTCTGGCACTTCGACCCCAGCATCCTCGGCAAAGGTCTCCAGGCCATAATCGGCGGTGATGATCGGGCCGTGATGAGTCAGGCGCACAGTATGTTCGATGGTTTCGCCGCCGGCTACCTGAATCTGCTCGGCGACGATTTGCATGTCGCGCCACTGTCCCTGGAATTCATATTGGTTCTCGTTTTCGGGGTTGACCTTCTCGATATAGAGATCCATCACATCCGGGCCGACGTTTGTCATGCCCCAGGCGATGCGGTCGTTGTGTCCGATGATTACGCCCGGCACCCCTGCGAAGGAGAACCCAGCCACATCCAGGTTACAATCATCGGTTTTGGGGGCGCAATGCAGACCGACTTCGTACCAGATGGAGGGCATTTGCGAGCCCAGGTGGGGGTCGTTGGCGAGGATGGCAGTCCCTGTGGCAGTCAGGTCGCCGGAGACAGCCCAGCTATTGGAACCGATGCCAGCGAGGCCGTCCGTGAATGTGGCGAGGGTGGAGAGTTGGGTCTGGGCAACTTCGAACAGAGGTGTTACATCTGAAATGTAAAACGTGAAACGTGATGCGCTGCTTTGTTCACCAGAGAAACCAGGGACGATGACGGGATGGTCAGCGGGGTATGGCGGGAAGAGGTCGGCGATCTTCTCGGGGGAGAGGGACTTGGCGAGCAGGGCGCGGTCTATTTCGACATCCAGGTTGCGGCGCAGGTCCCAGGCCATGGCTTTAGCCCAGGTGAGCGAGTTGAGCATCGTCCAGGGAGCAGGCTCATAATCGCTGTTGATGATCGGCAAGAAGGCATATTCCAACGCCAGAGTAGTAC
>Ga0194126_10000365_pt1 | contig 74296 bp, 69 predicted proteins | sample TA2KigC150mmetaG_FD_148641 | JGI IMG/M metagenome (GOLD analysis project Ga0194126, IMG submission 148641) | Freshwater microbial communities from Lake Tanganyika, Tanzania - TA2015035 Kigoma Deep Cast 150m | ecosystem: Environmental > Aquatic > Freshwater > Lake | place: Tanzania: Lake...
ATCTTCTCGCGAACCTTTTCCGTGCGGTCAGCCGGCAACTCCACCCTCTCAAGTTCGCTCAAATCCTTCGCGATCTTCTTGCCTGCCCTGCGCCCGAACACCACCAAATCCACCAGTGAGTTGCAACCCAGGCGATTTGCCCCGTGAACGGAGATGCATGCGCATTCCCCAGCAGCGTACAGCCCTGGGACCGTTTCTCCGTCTGCACGCAGGACCTGGCCGTCCACGTTGGTGGGGATGCCGCCCATCATATAGTGGCAGGTAGGAGCAACCGGCACCGGGTCAGTGGCCGTATCCAGCCCCAGATAGATCCTTACGAAGGAAGATATGTCGGAAAGCCTTTCCGCGATTCTTTCCTTTCCGAGATGGGTAAGATCGAGGTGAACAAAGTCTTTCCCGTCTATGCCCCTGCCCTGCCCGATTTCCGTCAATATGGCCCTGCTGACCATGTCCCGGGGAGCCAAATCCTTGATGGTGGGGGCGTACTTCTCCATGAAGCGTTCACCAGGGCCGTTCCGGAGCACCCCGCCCTCTCCTCTGGCCGCTTCACTGATGAGCACCCCCAGTCCATGTATGCCGGTGGGATGGAACTGCACAAACTCCATGTCCTCCAGAGGGATTCCGGCCTCGTACGCCAGAAAGACACCGTCCCCGGTATTGGCGTGGCAGTTGGAGGTCACTTTGTAGACCTTCCCAAAGCCGCCGGTTGCAAGGAGAACCGCAGGCGCCTCAATCGCAAGCAAGGCGCCGGTGGCCAGTTCGTAAACGACCACGCCTGCGGTTCGACCATGCGCGAGCACCAGATCGAGAAGGTAGAACTCGGAATAGACGGTAACGCCCCTGCGGATCGCCTCACCATGCAACGTGTCCAGGATCACGCGACCTGTTCGATCGGCCGCATAGCACGCGCGTTTCACGGAGGCTGCGCCGAAATTCTTGGTGTGGCCGCCAAAAGCCCGTTGGGCTATTTTGCCTTCAGCGGTTCTGTTGAATGGGACGCCCATGTGTTCCAGTTCGTAGATGGCCCGCACAGCGTCTCCGGCAAGGACCTCCGCCGCGTCCTGGTCGGTGAGATAATCTCCTCCTTTCACCGTGTCGTACATATGCCATTCCCACGAATCAGGCTCTTCATTGCCCAGAGCAGCGCCGATACCACCCTGAGCGGCGCCTGAATGGGATCTCGTGGGATAGACTTTGGTGATGAGCGCCACGTCGGCCTTTCCTGCCACTTCCAGAGCGGCGCGCAGCCCCGCAAGTCCTGAACCGACCACAATCACGTCATGTCGCGCCATTACTTCCCCGGGCTTCGTTCGGCGGCTAGATATCTCGCGCCTCTGGGTCCTGATACTCACACCCCATGAGACCACAGTAATTGCCCACATACTCGGCCTGCGGCCGGTACAATGCGGGTTTCTCTTGAGCTTCCGCGAACTTCTCTTCAATAATGTGACTGCACCATCCTGCGATTCTGGAGATCGCAAAAATGGGCGTAAACAAATCCCGAGGAATCCCCATCATGTGATAGACGGGCGCGCTGTAGAAATCCACATTCGGTCTGATCTGAGTCTTGCCGCGTCGGTCGAATTCCTCCACCGCGACCTTCTCCAGGAGCTTAGACATGCGGTCCCACTTTTCCATGCCCTTGGTCTTGCCTAGCCGGGTGGCCATGTCCTTGAGAAAGAGCGCTCTGGGGTCCATGGTGTGATAGACCGCGTGCCCCATACCCATGATGCGATCTCCGCGCTCAATGCGGTCCCGAACCCAGCCCGCGATGTCCTCCATTCCGTCCAGTTCCAGCATCATCTCCATGACCCGCATGTTTGCGCCTCCATGAAGGCTGCCCGACAGAGCGCCTATACCCGCGGCGACCGCGGCGTACATGTGGGCTCGGGTAGAGCAAACCTCGCGACAGGCAAAGGTCGATGCGTTGAACGTATGGTCCGCGTGGAGAATGAGACAGACATCCAGGTCGTGAGCAGTCTGCTCATCGGGTTTTTCGCCCGTCAATTGCCAGAGAAAATTCGCGGCGTGCGAGAGCGAGTCGTCCGACGGCAACGGCTCTTTGCCCTGCCGTATTCGATGCCAGGCCGCAGTGACCACGGGAAGGCGCGCAATGAGGCGTATGGCCTTACGCACGTTCGCTTCTCTCGTCTCCACCGTGAGATCCGGGTCCGCCGGCGCCAGAAGCGGCGCCGCGGCCTGCAGCACGTCCATGGGCTCGGCTGTGGCAGGCAATTGCTTCAGGCAGCCGTGTAGGTACTCCGGAGCTTCTCTGGCCTGACTCACCTGCTGGGAGAACTCCTCCAGTTGGGTTGGGGTGGGAAGCGCTCCGTTGAGGAGAAGGAACGCGGTTTCCAGGAATGTGGACCGCTGGGCCAGTTCCTCGATCCTATACCCCCGATAGATCAGCACGCCTTTGTCGCCGTCGATGAAGCTGATCTTGGTGTCCGCCACCGTCACGCCTCTGAGACCGATATTCTTGACGCTGACTGTCTCTTGCATGACCTTTCTTCTCCTGCTTGGCAAAATGAAAGGACCTGTGGCGCGCAGGCGTTCATTCGAGGCTGCGCAGCAGCTTTCGCGCCATTCCGGCGGAAAGCCTGCCCCGGGCTTGAACGGGGGCCGGCATCCGGTCTAGAGTTCCGCGCGGAGTGGACCTCGGCGCCTGCCTCGGACTCCGATCCGGGGTTCGCCGGGGCGCCGCGGTTCCTCTCCGATCAACGAATTGAATTCACGTGGGTTGATCCGCCAAATGAACGGTTACGCCTACGGCGCATACTGTCAATCAACTTTGCTGAAGAGCTCTTTCTTCGCGCTGCACACAGGGCATTTGTCCGGTGGGGCTCCCGCGATGGTGTACCCGCATCTTTCGCAGATATACCAGTCATTCACAGCAATATCTTTTCCGCCTTCGACGGACTTGATGGCCTCCTGATAAAGCCCACCATGCACCTTCTCCACTTCATTGGCCCAGTGAAAGGACTGGAGCGCTTTGCCCTGGTTCTCCTCTTTGGCCTTGGCAACAAAATCCGGGTACATGTTCGTGAACTCGTAATGCTCGCCGCCGAATGCCTCCTTGAGGTTTTCCAGAGTGGCCTTAATTCCTCCCAGCACACCGAGATGGTTATGCGCATGGACCGTTTCCGCGGCCGCGGCGGCCCGAAAGAGGCGCGCTACTCCCGGAAAACCATCCGCATCCGCCTTCTTGGCAAAAGCGAGGTATTTGCGATTCGCTTGAGATTCCCCCGCAAACGCGGCCTTCAAATTCTTTTCACTTTCGCTCATGACTCCTCCTTTTCGACACTAAGCAATTCTCGAGCCGACCGGATCAGGATATCCGATCGCCTCGACCCCATCAACCCTTGATAATCCGCGGCAGCATCATTTGATGGTGCGGACAAATCGAATTGGGATTCTGATACACACATCCCGCGAAAGCGGCCATGTACTTTCGCATATCCCGGAACGATACAACTTCGTCAACAAAACCCCTCTTGGCGCAATAGATGGGTCGCGAGTTATCGTAATACTGTTGCGCCAGATCATTCATCTTGTCGATGACCGGCTGCAGCGGACGTCCCCCGTCCTTCTCCTTAACCAGCCTTCGAGCGAAGGAGGCTGCGGCTGCCGTCTCACCGTGCATCACGTAGATTTCCGTGGTCGGCGTGCCCAGGGTGAAGACGCAGTGATTGTTCGCGGTCGGCCCACCCATGATGTAATGGGCCGCCGCAGTGCCTTTGCGCAGGACAACGAGCATCATAGGCACGTCGGTCTGCTCGATGGAATAAATCAATGACTGACCGAGTCCCAGCAGTTCAGCCTTTTCCGCGATGTCTCCCACATCGATGCCGGAGGTGTCCTGGAACCAGACAATGGGAATCCGATCGCGACCGCACAGGGTAACGAATTCATTCATCTTGACCAGGCCCTGTCGGTACAGCTTTCCGCCGATTCCCGGATACGGCGCGTATTCCGGGTAACCCGGAGGAAGGAATCCCTGCTTGTTTCCGATGATCCCCACCAGGAGCCCGTCTATCTTGACCAATCCCGTGTACGCTTCGGGACCGTACTCCGGTTTGAATTCCATGTGCTCGCTGCCGTCGGTCAGTCGGGCAAGCACCTCTTCAAAGCTGTACACCATCTTTTGATTGAACGGGATCAACACATCCAGGTCCTCCGGGCCGAAGCGCGGCTCAACCGGCTGGGCGACGCGGAAGAATCGCGGATCGTACGCAGGGATCATGTCCACATATTCTTTGATAGCTTCGAGAACATCTTCTTCGGTCTCATACACAGCTCGGAAGAAACCTGTGTGGTCGTAATGTATCTGAACACTGCCAGGCGGCACCTCCTTGAAGTGCCGGGTCGCTTCGATGAGCAGTTCCGCTCCCTCGGCGTCAAAGTGACCTTTCGGACTCATCCCGCTTACGATGCCGCCACCGCCAACCGCGATGTTGCAGTCTTTGTGGGCAAGGAGAATCGTGGGGCTGATCCCGTGATAACCTCCGCCGGCGGGGTTGGTCCCGTAAATGCCCGCGACGACCGGAATACCCAGCTTTTCAAGCTCTGAATGCCGGAAAAACGTGGTTCCGCCCCCTCTGCGGTCCGGATAGACCTCTTGCTGCTGGGTAAGCTTGACTCCGGAGCAGTTCACGAGCCACACCAGCGGTATCCGTAGGCGCTTGGCTATATCGGTTGCTCGAAGCACGTTTTCCGATTGACCGGGCACCCAGGCGCCGGCAAGGACCTTGTTGTCAAAACCGATTACGACAGCCCACTTGCCTCGGATCTTGGCAAGCCCGTCGATGACTCCCGTGGTCCCTTCCTCATTGTTCGCGGGATTGAAAATCGTATGAAGCGGGCGCCAAGTTCCGGGATCGATCAGCTTCTCCAATCTTTGGAATAGTGTTAGCTGGCCACGTTCGTTGATCTTTTTGGCCGCCAGGCCCGCGTTCTTGACTTTCTCGATTTCAGCGGCAAGGAGGGTCTCCACCTCTTTTATTAGAGCCACATTCTCCGCCGCTTGGTTGATCTTTGATTCCCTAAGAGCCTTGCCGATGGGGGTCATTTCCTCGAAATACGGTCTCATCCCGAATCCTCCCTCCAGTCTCACCATGTCATGTGGAGATAGCAAAGTCTGAGATTAGCAACTTCCGAACCGCTTTTCAAGCGTTACACCACAGAAAAAAGGACTCGGCCCGTCATTGCGACCGCAGCGATGCGATCTCACGGCGCACCAAATCCAGCGCCGGAGAATGTCCTGCGGGCTCGCTTCGCTCCTCGCAATGATACTGACCTGGGTGTCGGCTAACTCAACCGTATGAAAACCTGTTGCAAGATTCTACGTTAGTATCGGCGGCTGCCATCCTCGTCCGGTTGGATGGAGTGTTCGGAAAGCTCATCAGCGGAAAACTCGGTCTTGCCGGATGGTATGCTCCTCAGTGGTGGAAAGAGCCCTTTGAATCTATGCGACCGCGCCTCCATCTCATCAGGCGCGTGAAGAGACCAATACGGAGTGCAGTCTTCTTCCTCGATGAGCACCGTGAGCAGAAGCGCGGGATATCTGTACCGAGGGTTGTTCCCAAGAAAAGTAAGCATCTCCTTGCCTCGGAGAAACGCCCCGCGGCGTCTGCTGATTTCACCGAGAAGGTACATCACCATACCGGGGTCACCCTTGGTCAGTCCTCTCCGGAGCGCGTCGTCGAGGTAACGGTCCGCGGCCTCGAGCAGTTCGTCTTCCGTGTCGAGGCAACGCAGCTCGCGCGCCACCCAGGAGCCTTTGATGCACAGCCCGCCCAAGTCGCGGGGATTGAGACCCCGAGCCTGAAACACGGCGATGAGAGACACCCAACCTCGCGCGGGGAGTTCCTCTTCAGAATGGGGCTTGAATGTGTTTATATACTCTTTGGTGCGGACTAGGGTCCGTACCTGCCCCGGCATGCGACTCCCGAAGTCTTGAGACATACCGGTGAACAGGCAATTTGGACACGTGGCGATTTCCGAGGAAAGTCCGGTGTCTCGGGGGAGGAAGCGAAAATCGAGACCATAGCCGAAAACCGGACCGTTTTCCGTGGTCGTTTTTATTTCATGCGAGAAGCGCTGGGAGCAGATGGGACAGGCAAGAAGCAACGACGAATTCCTCACGCAACCCTCCTGGAAACTGTTACACTTCCTGGCGACCTTGGCCGGGAGACCAGGACTTCGCTACCATATCACAAATGACCGCTTTTTTCCAGGATTTTCTTGATGATGTGCTTTTCGTCTTTTGAGAAACAGACCAAAATGATTGGCTTTCGTGCTGATTGAGTTATGGAGAGAAAATCCGCGGTGACTTCTCATATCGACTACGAGCGAGACCTCAACCCCGCGCAGTTGGAAGCGGTCACGACGCCGGGCGGACCTGTGCTCGTCATCGCGGGAGCCGGATCAGGAAAGACCCGCACCATCGTGTACCGCGTCGCGTGGCTTGTCGAGCAAGGGGTCGATCCCGCGTCCATACTGTTGCTCACCTTCACCCGCAAGGCCGCGGAAGAAATGCTCAGTCGCGCGTCTCGCCTGCTTGACACAAGGGTTGCCAAAGTCTCCGGCGGGACTTTTCACTCCACCGGGAATCTGATCCTGAGACGCTACTCGACTCGACTGGGATTCGATCAGGCCTTTTCCATCATGGATCAGGGCGATTCCATAGAGGCCATCGACCACATCAGGCATACCATTACTCCACCCATCCCTGACCTGAAGGATTTCCCCAGGGCAAGGACCCTCGCGGACATCTTCAGCCACGCGTCAGGCGCCGGAGGCGGTCTGGAGCGCTCGGTGGAGCTTCGGAGCCCCCATTTCATCCAGAACGTGGCTGACATGGAGCGCGTCCGTGGAGAGTACGAAAGATATAAAAAAGCTAACAACCTGATGGATTATGATGACCTGCTCTCGTGGACGATCCGCCTTTTGGAAGATCATGACCGAGTCCGGGCAGACATCTCGAATCGCTGGCGGCACCTGCTGGTGGATGAGTACCAGGATACCAACAAACTCCAGGCGCACCTCCTCAGGCTACTTGCGTCGGAGCACGACAATGTGATGGTCGTGGGGGACGACTCGCAGAGTATTTACTCGTTCAGGGGCGCGGATTTCCGCAATATCATGGAGTTCCCGAATCTCTTCCCCGGAACCCGAATCATCAAGCTCGAGGAGAACTACAGAAGCACCGCGCCCATCCTGGCGCTCACCAACCGCATTATCTCCGGCGCCTCCGAGGGGTATGAGAAGAGACTCTTCACAAAGACGGAAGGCGGGTCATTGCCCATTGCGGCGCGTCCCTCCAGCGAGCGCGACCAGAGCCGGTTCGTGATTCAATGTCTCTCCGAACTGGGAGACGCGGGCATCCCGCTCAATGAGGTCGCGGTGCTCTTCCGAGCCGGATTCCACTCTTTTGACCTGGAAGGCGAATTGACCCGCAACCGGATCGACTATGTGAAATACGGGGGGTTCAAGTTTCTGGAGAGCCTTCACATCAAGGACGTGCTCGCTCACCTCAAGGTGACAATCAACCCCCGCGATCGCCTCGGTTGGGCGCGAATCTTGAAGATACTGCCGGGTGTGGGCATCAAGACCGGCATGTCGCTGGCAAACACCATAGCGGAACAGGGCCTGCCCGCCCGGGCATCCGAACTGGTTCCAAGCTCCCGCAAGTACTCGGGAGCGCTGGACGAGCTTCTCGAACTGATTCACGATCTGAGGAACGGCGCCGATACGATCTCCGAGAAGGTGGATCGGGTGAATCGGCGCTATTTCCCCTTCCTGAAACAGAATTATGACAATTACCCAAAGAGAATGCGGGATCTGGAGCAGCTCGCGGATCTCACGGTCCCGTACAAAAGCCTGAATCGCTTCCTCAATGATATGGCCCTGGAACCTCCCGACGAAGAGGCATCAGGCTCCGGACCGGGTTCGAACACGGTTGTTCTTTCCACGATACACTCAGCCAAGGGCCTTGAATGGCATACCGTGATCATCATTTGGGCGGCTGAAGGCAAGATACCTTCTCCCATGGCGTCCACCTCTCCCCACGAGATCGAAGAAGAGAGGCGGCTGATTTACGTGGCCGCCACCAGGGCCAAACGCAATCTGGTTGTGTGCGCCCCTCGCACTCAACTGGATCGGGTAAGGGGAGTTATACCCGCGCGGCTCTCCCGATTTTTTGAAGAGATCCCTGACGAGTACTTCCGGGCAGTCTCTTTGTGATCGAAAAGGCCAAAAGCCTTGACAGAACGGGGAAATACCCATAATCTTTAGTTGTCGGCTTTCGTGCGGAGAGATGACCGAGAGGCCGAAGGTGCTCGCCTGCTAAGCGAGTGTAGGGTGTTGAGCTCTACCGAGGGTTCGAATCCCTCTCTCTCCGCCACTCCTCATATTAACCTCCTTGTGGTAGCTGGTAATTCCGGCGCGCGGCGGGCTGGGGATCTCCTTCACTTCGGACGACCCAAGGCCGCCGGACTTTCGTTAGGGAGATCCCCAGCCCGCCGCAGTAACCATCTCACTCACTTGAAAGCGCATTCTTAAGAAGTCGCTCGGCGCGAGGCGTCGGGGGTGGGGTTTGCGTATGGGGATGTTTGGAGGGGAGATGAGTCTCCCTTCCAATTTATTGAGCAACGACGCGCTCTTGGGGCTCATCTCCGAGGCGAAGCCCCGGAGCGCCGGCCGAAGCCGAGCGCTTTCATGATTCGCTGTAGCTATCTGACTATGGCAGTTGGTATCAGACCTGATCGGCCTTACTCTTAATGAACGCGATGCTTGAGACGGGAATGGTGTAGAGATCCTCGCCCGACTGGACGCCCACCAAGCCGTCCGAACTCCAGACGAGAATGCCCATGATGGTCTTGGACGATCCGAGAAGGCAGATTTCCACTTCAGTGCGGGTGGAAGTGAGCCGGTCCAGAACGCTGCTGGTGGCGACGTAAGGAGAGCCTGTGATACTTGTGACGGTTTTCGCCATGGCTACTTCCGGTTCCAATTCCTCATTGGGGGATAGTTCCGCCGCGATCCGCGGCGGAGAACTCACCGATGTCATGGACAGATCGTCGATGAGCTCGTCAATGATTGTTTCATCCACGATCAGCGAATCGGTGATCGCAGCCCCTTGTGACGCGGGCGTGGACTGGTGGCCGCTCTTCTCGGCCATACGAGCAACCGGGCCCCGTTCGGGAGAGAGCGCGGCCGCTTGCTGCTTCAACGGAGGCGCCACGATCCTCTGCGCCAGGTTTTCAAAATCGCGCAGAGTGTACCTGAAATTGGTATTGATAAACTTTACCTCGCATGGTAGCGGCTGATCACCGACTTTCGCGTTCATTGTTTCCGGCAATCGGAGCACTGTGTCGAGGCTGGTGTCAGTGTCGCAATTGAGATGCTGATTCATGCGCTTGATGACGGCCTCTATTTTCTCAGGATCGTCCACCTCGGTAACCTGCTTCAACAGCCAGTAAAGGTGAGCGCCTCTTCCTGACTCCACAATGATCGACGGCGCGCGGGGGAAGCTGCGGATCGCGCGGGCAGCCTGCTGTGGCCCTTCGAAGAAGACATGCTTGTCCTCGTGACCTTGCCGGCCGATATCCAAGTCCGCCCAGAGCGCCACAACGTAGCGGATGTGCTCTTTTTCCGCCTTCATTCGTTCGCGAGGGCAGATCCCGAAGTAGACATCCCGTTCTTCCGCATAATGTTCCTTCGACAGAATGTCTATATTGGGGAAGTACCGCGTACTCAACTTCGGGTCCCCACGCTTGAGGCTCTTTACAAGAATGAAGCCTCGATGCTCCTTGTAATAGTCCAGAAAGAGCGCTTCGAGGAAGTCCTTGCGTGTGAACCGCGCCATCACAAAAACGGACCTTTACCGGGGATTTAATTGCAGAGACTGGCAGTTGTCACTATAGCTGTAAGTATCGGAAATGTCAAGGAAGGGGTGAAATCCGCGCTCTTTGTTTCTAAGGGAAAAGGGCTCCCGGCCGACCAGGTTTGAACGATGACCTAGGCATTCCGCGAACCGTGATCAGGTCGGTCTTGTCAAGACTCCCCGCGCCCATCCGGGCGCGCGGGGCCGGCGATTTCACCCCGCCCCCGCATAAGAGAACGCCCGCGGGCTCTCGTGTTAGAGCGCTTGACTTGGTCATCGCTTCTTGGCGTCCGACGGACGATGTTCCGCGGATTGTTCCTGTGGGCCTGCCTTTCGAGTGGCCCGCTTGAGGTTTTCTTTGATAACCTGGTTGTCCGGGTCCAGTTTTATCGCTCTTGAGAGCAGCTCTGCCTGCTGTTTGTCATCCCCTTTTTTCCCCGCCATTACCGCCTGATCGTTGTAGGCCATGGCCAAATCAGCCGCAATCTCCTTGCTGGAGGGGAGCAATTTGTAAGCCTTGCGGAGCAATTCGATCTCCGAGTCGTGCTTGCCCTGCTCGCCCAACTTCAGGGCCTCGTTATGCAGTAGAGCGGCAAGGTTCCTCTGGGCTCCTTTATTCTCCGGGTCGATTTTGAGGGCTTTTTCCAAGAGACGTTGGGCCTTGCTCGTGTCTCCTTTGTCTGATTCGGCAAGGGCCGACGCAAGGAGCAGATTGGAGAGGTTTACTTCGGTGGTGCGGTTCTTCGGGTCGAGCTTCAATGCGGATTCGAGCCTTGCGATCCGATCGGCGACGTGGAGATCCGTCTCCTTGGAGATAGCGAGGTTGTTGTAGGCTGCCGCTAGATTCTTCGTTATTCCCGGGTCTTTCGGGTCGATCTTGCGAGCTTCCTCCAGCAGAGAAATCTGCGCATTCATGTTCCCGTCTTTTCCTTTGGAGATCGCAAGATCGGAAAGGGCTCTGCCCAGATTCTTCGTGATTGTCTCATCTCTTGGAGACAGAGCCAGGGCTTTCCTGAGAAGCTCGACCTCTTCCTCCACGGCCGCTTGCTTACCCCTGGCCGCTGCCAAGTTGAAGTACGCTGTCGAGAGGTTCTTGCGGATCTTGGGATTTGCCTGATCGAGGGATGCCGCTTCCTCCAATCGGGCAAGCTCTTCATCGTGTTTGCCCCGTTTCCCTTCGCTCACGGCCAGGTTGTTGAGGAGCGCGGCCAGCGCTTTCTTTCCTTCTACCTTTGTCGGCTCCAGGGCTACCGCGTGCTTCAAGTAAGTAATTTTTTCGGCGCTGGTCAACTGGTTCGGGGGAAGAGCAAGGCTGTTGAATACGGCCTGTACGAAGTTCGATTTGACATCCGCGTCGTCCGGGACTAATTCCACGGCTCGTGCAAGCTGTTTCAGCGCTCCGGCAACCTCTCCTCTGCGCCGCATGTCTAAACCAAGGTTGTTGTGCGCTATCGCCAAAACACCTCGGTATTTCGAATTGTCCGGGGCTAGTTTGACGGCCCTTTCCAAGGGATCCAGGGCAGCTTGGGTCTGATTGCGAGAGAGCAAGTGGCTTCCCTGAAAAAAGAGGTCTTCCGCTTTGTCGGGATTATCGGGGCTCTCGGCCGAAACCGGCGAGACGGCCAGCAGCATGACGAACGCAGTCAGTGCGAAGGCTCGCATTGCCGCTCCAAGATCGACCCGGAAAAGAATCATGGCGCATCGCTCCCTATCGCGACTCCCCGGACTCATCTCTCTACCTTAGCCGGCATGGCGCAGAGTCCGTTGTCTCCACGCGCGACGCACTGTTATCACGGCCGCCGGGTACGGTCAACGGTCCGGCGCACGGCTTGGTGAATGAAGGCTCGTTTCCGGCAATCGGCTTCCGGGTGCGATGGGTTGAGTCCGACACGACCTCATGTCAGCCGAAACGTTCTTGGAACCCCGAACGTCACTGGGAGCCCACATCTCTTGACAAAGACACCGGATGTCGCTAAAGGACGAAGTTTGAAGCTGAGCGCACAGGAGGTGGCGCATGATTGAAGTGCAGGGCCTGACCAAGAACTACGGTCGGCTTGCCGCCATAAAGGACGTAAATTTCCGCGTGGAATCAGGGGAGATCGTCGGGTTCCTGGGCCCCAACGGCGCCGGAAAGACCACGACCATGCGGATTCTTACCTGCTTTTCGCCGCCCACCTCCGGCACGGCTCTTGTCCTGGGTATGGATGTGCGAAAGGATTCGCTGGAAATACGTCGCAAGGTGGGGTACCTGCCCGAGAACGCGCCGCTCTACGGATGGATGCGCGTGAAAGGGTACTTGGAGTTCGTCGCGAGAGCCAAGGCGGTCCCGTCCAATCAGGTTTCTCCTGAAATAGAGAGGGTCGCGCAGGCCGTGGGAATATCCCACGTCATGGGGCAGGTGATTCGGAGCTTGTCCAAAGGATACCGACAGCGGGTCGCGTTAGCCCAGGCGCTGATCGCAGATCCACCGCTCCTCGTCCTTGACGAACCCACCATCGGTCTCGATCCCAAGCAAATTAGGGAAATACGTCAAATGATAAAGGGATTCGCTCGAAACCGCACCGTCATCCTTTCCACTCACATCCTGCCCGAAGTGAGCCAGGTTTGCGACCGGGTCATTATCATCAATAAGGGGTCAATTGTCGCCGAGGATTCTCCATCTACCTTGACCCAGCGCCATGGAAAATCCCCCCGCGTGGAAGTGCTGGTAAGGGCGCCCGCACAAGAGCTCATGTCGTTTCTGTCAAACCTGGAGGGGGTGACGTCAGTCCATCCTCCGTCCAGGTTGCCCCAGCATGACGGAATTGTCGGAGCCGCCATCGAATCCAAGCGCGGCGCGGACCTCCGCGCGCTCGTCGCCAGATCGGTCGTAGAGAAGGGTTGGGATCTTCTGGAACTCAAAACGCTCGATGTCAGTCTTGAGGATGTCTTCATCGATCTCGTCACGGAAGAAAACGACGACCGCGCTGCGCAAGAGGCGCGGGGGGAGACGGTCATATGAGAGGGTTCTACGCGATATTTCACAAGGAATTGGCAAACTTTTTTGTTTCTCCGATCGCGTATGCGGTCATAGGTTGTTTTCTGCTGGTGTCCGGCTTTTTCTTCTGGGCGAACGTATCATTCTTAAGCCTGCTTAGCCTTCAGGCCTCCGCGTCTCCCATGTTCGCCGAGCGCATAAACATGACCGACGTTGTAGTGCGACCGTTTGCGCAAAACATGGGCATCGTCCTACTGTTTGTGCTGCCTCTCTTGACCATGCGGCTCTTCTCGGAAGAGAAGCGATCCGGGTGCATCGAACTTCTGCTCACCTACCCCATCTCGGACGTGGCCGTGATGCTCGGCAAGTTTGTTGCGAGCCTTCTGGTAGTGGTGATCATGCTTGCCGGCACCGTACCCTCGTTTCTTCTGTTGCTCGGACTGGGGAGCCTTGATTGGGGGCCGGTCATCGGAGGCTATCTTTCGCTGCTCCTGATGGGGGGCGCATTCATCTCGCTAGGGCTCTTCATTTCGTCACTGACCGAGAACCAGATCATTTCCGCGGCCATATCCTTTGTGTTGGCCCTGCTCTTTTGGATTTTGAGTTGGAGTTCCTCGTTCACGGGAGCGCAACTCGGCTACATCATCAGTCAACTCTCAATCTTGGAACATATGGATTCTCTGAACAAAGGCGTGCTCGCGCTGAGCGACGTATCGTTCTTCGTGCTCTTTACAGCCTTTTTCCTCTTTCTTACGATGCGCTCGCTGGAAACTCACCGGTGGAGGGGATAGCGGATGGAGATCAGGGAATCTCAAAGAAGACTCCTCTTAGGCGGCGGAAGCTTCGTCGGCATTCTTATCTTTCTGGCCATCGTGGTGGCCATTCAGTACATAGCGCTCCAGCATCCGCTTCGGTGGGATCTCACTCAGACAGGCAAATTTACGTTAGCGCCGCAGAGCAGCCAGGTCCTTGCGACCTTCAAGGAAAAGAAGATTCCTATAGAGGTTCTCGCCTTTTTTGAAACAAAGGACTTTGGGCCCCGAAGTCGCTCGCGCGACCTCTTGGACCAGTATCGCGACGTGTATTCCGGTTTTTCTTACGAGCTGCTTGATCCTGATAGGGAGCTGGCCATAGCGAAGAAACACGGGGTCGAGGCATACCCGACCCTGGTGATTAGGGCCGGTGACAGAGAGGAAAGGATTACCACGTCAGACGAGGAGACCCTCACCAATGCGCTGGTGAAGCTTCTCCGCACTGACGTGAAATCGGTCTATTTCCTCAAAGGCCACGGGGAACTGTCCCCCAAGGAGACAGGATCCGACGGCTTCAGCATTGCCAAAGAGCAGATAGAAAAGCAAAACTACAAGACCGACGAAATCGTCCTCCTGCAAGCTCCTTCCGTGCCGAAGGACGCAAGCATTCTCGTCATAGCGGGCCCCGAAATGGACCCACTCGATACCGAACTGGAAGCGATCCGCGCTTTCCTTAAGCGCGGGGGAAAACTGTTAGTGGCCCTCCGCCCGTTCAAGACGCCGAAGCTTGCCGCATTCCTCAAGGAATACGGATTCGAGACTGGGGAGGACATCGTGGTGGACCGGATGAGCCGAGCCCTGGGCGGTGATTACCTGATGCCGGTCGTCACGACGTACGTGGAATTCCCTATTACGAAAAACTTCAAATTTGCGTCATTCTTTCCGGAAGCGCGCTCGGTGGCCGTCACAAAGAAGCCCATTCCGCACGTTGAACTCACGGACTTGGCGCTCACCAGCCCTCTCTCGTGGACCATTAATGAAGAGCAGCTCAAGAGCGGAGACGCCAACTTTGATCCCAACAAAGGACAGAAGGGCCCCATATCGGTAATGGCTGTCTCGACCTACACGAACGTGGAGGGCTTGAACGACGCGGCAACGCAAACCAAGAAAGAAAGCCCTGCAGAACAAGGATCCGAGTCCACTCCAAAAGACCAAGGCGGCTCCGAAACGAAAAGCGACGGCGCCAAAGCCAAGGTTCCGTCAAAAGCGCGCATTGTCGTCTTCGGGAGCGCCCAGTTCGCCGGCAATAAGTTCTTCAAGCTCCAGGGGAATGGTGACCTGTTCATGAATACGGTCTCCTGGCTCGCGGAAGAAGAGAGCCTTATTGCAATCCGCCCGAAGTCGGAGCGAGCGCAGCCGATCGTGCTTACCGCCGGACAGTCCTGGGCTTTCTTGCTGATTCCGGTAGTTCTGACGCCTCTTGCCTGGTTCGTGGTGGGCGGGATCGTATACTTCTCCCGGAAACGCATCGTAGCCGCATGACCCCGGCTCGCAATTGCGTATCGGATTCGGAGTCGATAAGCGGAATGCCCTGGAACGGAGGCCCGATATATGAAATCAGGCAAGGTTCTGGTTTACTTGGCTATACTTGTGGCTCTCGGCCTCTACGTCTACTTGGTGGAGATCAGGCACAAGGGCCAACAAAAAGCGCGTGAAGAAAAGGCCGCACAGCTCCTGGATCTGAAAAAGGAGGACATCACTTCCGTAACGCTGAAATCCAAAGACCGCGGCCTTGTGGAAGCGACCAAGATTGGAGACGACTGGGTCCTTATTGCTCCCCTCAAGACAAAGGCCGACAAACACTCTATCGATACCCTCATCCATTCCATTGTAACGGGTAAGAGAGAGAAGCTCCTAAAAGAGAAGGTTTCAGACTGGGCGGAATACGGACTCGCAGATCCCAAGTTCGCGATCGAAATCGGCGCCAAAGATCAGAAGAGCAGCGTGAGCTTCGGAGAACTCAACCCTGCCAAGACAGCTCATTACGTTCGGATAGGTGACAAACCGGAACTCCATCTCGTCGCGGACACCCTGAAGAACAGCGTGGACAAGACTTCTTTCGATCTGCGTGACAAGACCGTGGTAGCTCTCACGGTAACGGACGTGGATCAAATCGCCTACAAGCGCGAGGGCCGTGAGATTCAATTGAAACGGGAGGGCCCCGACAAGTGGACCCTTGTGAAGCCCGAAAAGATGCGGGTGAAGAGTTCACTGGTCAACAGCGATTTGAGGAGCCTGACCAACCTCGCCGCGCAGGAGATTATCGACCAACCACAAAAGGAAGGAGATCCATACGGTCTGGATAACCCCGAGACATCCATACTCCTTTCCGGTGAGAAACGCCAATTAGAGCTCCTCGTAGGAAAGCCGGTCGAGAAGAAAGACAAGTCCCAAACGCTCACACCGGACCGGTATGCCCGCGTCAAGGGCAACGACACCGTCTATGTGATCACGGGCTTGCCCATCAAAAATCTGCATATGGATCCTGAGAAGCTCAGAGATCGCTCCCTGCTGACATTCGACCCGGCCAACGTGGAAAGGCTGGAAGTCAGTATCGAGGACAAGAAGTGGCTCGCGTCCCGCGGCAAAGATAACAAATGGGAGCTGGAAGAACCGCAGAAAAAGAAGAGCATGGAAACCTGGGTGGTGAACCGGGTCCTTTGGGATTTGAAAGACCTGGAATGGAAGTCGAAGAAAGAAAAAGCGGGTAAAGGTCTGGCCGCGTACCAGCTCGAATCGCCTGCGCTCGTCGCGAAGGTGTGGCTCAAGGGTGAGAAAGAGCCTCTGACCTTGAATGTGGGCTGGGAGAAGAAGGCCGCTACAGGGCCTTCACAAGAACCCTCGACTGACAAAGACTCGGAACCCGGGAAGATAAAGGCGGAGAAGCCGATACTTTCAGATGGGGACTCTCCGCCGGGCTCTCAGAAGGCCTCTCGGCTCCCGGCTGAGGCGCATGTCGTTGCCCAGCCCTATCACGAGGAAGGCTACGTGTACGTGGTGGATGGGAACCCCGTCGAACGGTTGATCAATGACCTTGAAGAGCTGACCGACAAGAAGTGAACCGGCCTTCGAACTGATTTTAGAAATCGGTTTTCTTGATACCAGTCGGCAGGCGTTTTGTCCGATTCGAGGCAACGCGATTCCGTCATTCCTACGAAGGCCGGAATGCACTCTTTTCAGCGCCTCGTTCCGCGTCGGATTGGGCCCCGGCGCAAGTCCCGGACCGCGGTACGGGGTTCGCCGGGGTGACGACGCGGCGTAAGTCGAATCTCGTTAACTCCAATACTCACTGCACGGTGCACACTGCGGACAAGTATTCTCTGCCGAAGGGAGACATCTCTCGGAGCCCTCTGATGATCGGCGGCACCTCTTCGAGCACATAGCTGATTTCGTCTTCGGTGGTATACCGGGAGAGAGAGAACCGGATTGAGCCGTGCACTGAGTTGAAAGGGACACCCATGGCCCTGAGCACATGCGAGGGCTCCAATGACCCGGAGGTGCACGCGGACCCGGACGACGCGCAAATCCCTTTCACATCCATGCGCATAAGGATGGCCTCTCCTTCCACGTACTCGAATCCGATGCTGAGCGTGTTGGGGAGCCTGGCTTCAGGATGCCCGTTCAGGTGAGCCAGGGGCACTGTAGCCATCAAACCCTGCTCCAGTCGATCGCGCAGACGCCGCATGGTCGCGACGTGGTCGGCAAACCCCTCCGAGCAGAGCCGAGCGGCTTCGCCCAAACCCACGATCCCGGGGACGTTCTCCGTCCCTCCGCGGCGATCCGACTCCTGATGACCACCCACGACGAACGGGGAAAATCGGGTCCCGCGGCGCACGTACAGCGCTCCGATGCCCTTGGGCCCGTGCAGCTTGTGTCCGGACAGGGAAAGGAAATCGATCTGAGACGCCTCTAGGTTCATAGGGACCTTTCCCACAGCCTGGACAGCGTCGGTGTGCATGATCGCGCCGTGCTCGTGGGCAATCTCCGAGATCTCCTCCACCGGGAAGATCACTCCCGTTTCGTTGTTCGCCCACATAACCGAGACGATCGCGGTATTATCCGTAATTCTGCTGCGGACCTCGTCCATGTCGAGCTTGCCTTGCCTGTCCACGGAGAGCCACCGCACCACGTATCCTCTATCGCGGGCAAGGCGTTTGCACAGGTTGAGGACCGCGGGATGCTCGACCCGTGTGGTCACGATTTCTCGGCGATCGGGCGCGGTGGCCAGCGCGCTCAGGATCGCCGTGGAATCCGCTTCAGTGCCCCCGGAAGTGAAAACGATCTCCTTCGCGGAAGCCCCAAGCGACTGTGCGAGGTTCTCTCTTGCACGGGCCACGTCTCTGGCGACCGTGCCGCCGAAGCTGTGCATGCTTGAGGGGTTGCCGTAGCGTTCGCAGAAGAACGGCCTCATGGCCTCCAAGACGCGAGGATCTACTGCGGTCGTGGCATTGTTGTCCAGGTATGTGACGGTCATCCTGAAACCTCCTCGACGTGAAGGTCAGGATGAACAAGCTCCTTGAGTTTTGCGCCGACAGCGTCGCTCAGCGTGACGCCCGCGGACGGACACGACACACATGCCCCGCGCAGGGCCACCAGCACCCGATTCCCGTCCACGTCGATCAGGTCCACGTCGCCGCCATCCTGCTGGAGCATGGGGCGGATCTCTTTCTCGATCACTTCTTGGATCTTCGCGATCTTCTGGATGTTGGTCATGGGCCGGGCAGCGGCGGCGGGGGCCTTCTTTTCCTTTCTCAGCTCTCCCCGCACCTGGGCTATGATTTCCTTGATCTTCTCGTGGCACTGGCCGCAACCACCGCCGGCCTTAGTATAGTTGGTCACTTGTTCGACCGAAGTGAGGTTGTTCTCCCTGGCCACGCTCCGAATCTGTTCGTCAGTCACGCCGAAACATTCGCAGACCAGCTCGCCTTCCAACTGTTCCTCTGGGGCCGGCTCACCTCGGTAACACGCGACCGCCGCGCGGAACGCGTCGCGTCCCATAACGGAGCAGTGCATCTTCTCGCTCGGTAAGCCACCCAGATAGTCGGCGATGTCTTGATTGGTTATTTTGAGGGCCTCGTCCACCGTCTTGCCCTTAACCATTTCGGTGAGGGCGCTGCTGGATGCGATCGCGCTCCCACATCCGAAGGTCTGGAATCGCGCGTCAATTATGCGGTCGGTCTGCGGGTCGATTTTCAAAAAGAGCTTCAACGCGTCGCCGCACGCGAGGGAGCCTACCTCTCCCACCGCGTTGGCATCCTCCAGTTGGCCCACATTCCTCGGACTAAAAAAATGCTCTTTCACTTTTTCCGTGTATTCCCACATGATTAACTCTCCCGCCTTGAAGAGATCCGATCCTCAGGAAAATATCAGAGGCAGTGCGCCTCTTCAAGCGCTTTGTAAAACATCCCTTATATATAGACGCACGCAATCGGCCAAGGGTTCTGGGAGGGACCGAGGCGTGACTCATGGGGTGGCGCGATGGGTTGAAGGCCGCGCGCCTCTGTGCTAGCATCTTTGTTTTGTAGAGCGTTCGGATCCGACAAGGCCTCGATATGAAATTGCTGCTTTGGACGCTACACGGCATAAGTCGCGTCGCCAGCGCGTTCCCAATTGCTACCCTGACGGTCTTCGTGCTGTTGGCCTCGACCGGATTCTACGCCATGCGTTTCATAGACATCACCACGGATCTACTATCCGGAGTGGACGACAAAGAGGCTGTCATCAGACTGACCCGTGAGAATACGGATCTCTTCGGAGAGCAGGACTCCGTCATAGTCGTGCTCGAGTTTCCCGGGCCTCCCGGCGAAATAAGGAAGCCTTTCATCGCAGCCCTCGGAGATGCATTGGCGAAGTTCCCCGGAGTGCGTCGAGTTGTGTACCGATTTCTTGACCCGGAGGATGAAGGACAAATAGCCGAACTGTTCACCCACTTTCTCCGAGGGATGAACGAACGTGAGCGCCAGGCGATTCAGGGGATATTCACTCCTCAAGGGATGACGGACGCTCTGCGACGGAATCGGAACCGGCTGTTCCTGGTGCAGAATCCTTACTTGGAACGGCGGATTCTTGAAGATCCTTTGGAGCTTGGCCAATTCGTGGCCAGCTCGTTCACCAGGCGAGTGGGAAACATAAGCATTGGGGATATTTACCTATTCATAGCCAGCCCGGACAGTTCCTTATTCCTTATTCAGATCACTCCCGACTTTCATAGCGCGGATGTCGCCAAGTCCAGAGCGTTTGTCGACCGGCTTCATGAGACGCTCCCTCGTGAAATCGAACGCGTGTCGGCCTCGATCGACGGGGACTCCACCAAGCTAAAGGGGCTCAAGTGGAGCCTAACCGGCAAGACCGTATTTCAGCATGAGACGGACGTGGTCTTTGATCACGAGACCCTGGCGATTGTTATCGTGGCCTTTCTCCTCGTGGGGGGTGTCCTGATCTGTGTGTATCGCAGTCTCACCAGGGTCGGCATATTGATCATCCCTATGGTTATCGCGGACGGGTTGACTTATGGGCTGGTGTACATAAGCTATTCCCATATCAATCCGGTCGTGATGGGATCGTCCGCCATCATTTTTGGCTTGGGGACGGACTATGTCGTACACTTGTGGGGGAAATTCGGCGAGGAGTATGACAAGGGCCTGTCGGTTCCCGAAGCCGTCACCAATGTGTGCCAATACGCCGGACCGGCGGTTACAATGGGCGCCCTTACGAACGTTATCGCGTTTGCTTGTCTTTGTTTTTCCAACCAGCCGGCCATGCGCCAATTTGGATATGTGTGCTCGTTGGGGCTGGCCTTGACTCTCCTTGCCTCACTCTTCCTCTTTCCGGCGCTGGCCACTCTTCTTGGACGAGCGAAGAGAGATTACTTCCCGAGGTCCAATGTTCGATTCGCCTATTTATCGCAACTTTTCCTTAAGAAGCCCGGGATCGTAGTGATCATGTGCCCGCTCATCATAGCGATCAGCATAGTATTCAGCCTGCGTCTCTCTTACGAAAAAGACTTGTACAAGGTTTTCTTGGCCAAGCAAGTGCCCTCGATGGAGGTGGTCCAGAAGATCTCGCAGAAATTTCAATCGAATTTTGCGCAACCAACCTTCCTCTCGTTCGACGTGGACGATCCCGAGACCGGCATCCTCGTGCAGCGCCAGATCGACAGCATCCTGGAGAGGCTCATGGAGTCAGAGGGTGGGATCTCCACCTTTGACTCGATCTCATACCTCACTGCTCCTCGGCCTGTTCAGGAGGCCAATGTCAAGGCCGTTTCCGGCATTGTGGAGAACTGGTCTCAGCTCCAACCGGTTTTTTCGGCTCGACTTGCCATGCTTGATTTGTCCCCGCAGGCGAACCAGGTTATGATGGAGTCATTCGACAAAACCTTGCGCATCCTCAAAGGGCTCGATGTCATGCCCCTGGCCAAGTCCGAGACCGGTCCCGGGCGCATGGAGCGCGCCTGGTATCAGGCAAAGGTCGGTGACAAGCACCGATTCCTAACCAAGGTTCGCTATGCCCACTCCGTCGATAACCCTGACCGGCTCATGGCAGCCGACCGGAGAATGTTGAAGGCATTGGAGGAAGTTCCGGTTCCTGTGCGTCTTTCCGGCACGAGACAGGTGATGGAGGCGATTCTCGGAAGCCTTGTGGGCGAGCTGTTTCGACTGGGTGTTCTCGGCGCCATCGCGGTCTTGGGCTCCTTTCTGTTGATTTACAGGAACCCTTTAGCCACGGCTTTGAGCGTGATTCCCATGGCGGGGTCTTTTTGCATTACTCTCGGGGCCCTGGGCGCGTTCGGAATCGGAATACCCTTTTCCATTATAGCAGTCGCTCCGCTCATCTTCGGCCTGTGCATCGACAGCGCCATGCATGTGGTGATGCGAACCTTCGATGCCAAAGGTGTCTCCGTGGAGCAGATCATGAGGAGCCTCACCCCTCCGATCGTGACCAGCACGGTGACTAACGCCTTGGGATTCCTTGCTCTTACCATATCGCAGCAGTATTCGATGCAATTTCTGGGATGGGCTCTGTTCATCGGCTTGGCCGCCAACTTGTTTTTCACGATCATAACGCTGCCTGCGTTTATGCTATTACTTGAGTCGCGGAGAAAAACGCTCGCGGCCGTAGGAACTTGAAAATGACCCACAAATCGGCGTCCATAGCGCGCACATTCCTTCTGATCTGGGCTACGCTCACGATGGCCGCGTGCGCCGGGCGCGGACCCGTCCAGAATGTGGATAGAGAAAAGCTGATCGAGGGTATGGAGAAGAGAGCCTACCTCGTGAACCGTTTCAGGGCCGACTTCACCCAGACTCGACGGAAACCGGTCTTTACCGGAGACCTCGTCGTCCAGGGCCGGCTGGTCTTCGAAAAACCCAACAGCTTTAGATTGACCATAATCGGCGACGTCAATTTGGAAATCGTCTCGGATGGGAAAACCGTCCAGGTGGTTCATGACCTCCGTGACCAGGAAGTACATCAGATGCAGGGCAACAACGGGTCGTCGCTCCTGGCTGATCCTCTGATACTCCTATTGGATCATGTGGGGAACGGAGGCATGAGGGGATACTCGATTGTTCAAAAGGAAACCGAAGGGGAATCCGCGGTCATCGAGGTGAAGCCCGAGAATTCCGCCGCGCTGGAATTGATCCGGACCGCCCTCTTGTTCTTTTCAAAGCAGGGTGACCTCGAGAAGGTGAAAATCATGTTTAGGGACGGAGGCGTAGACGAAACCGTGTTCACCTCATGGGCCGCGCTCCCATCGGATGACCCTGATATCGTGCTTCTGCGCCGCCGATTGGAAGAACTCTCCGGCGCGACCGATCCCTCAACTCGGGAGAGTCGTCGGGACTGCGCGGGCTGTCTCAAGCATGACTATTTCTTTCCATCGCCCATTCACGAAGCCAATGGCGCACAGCAAGAGGCTGCCAGCGCACTACACCAGGGCGCGCCCCGATCCAGAAAGAGCAACTAACACCGGTTCGCCTTCATGGTTCGTTATAACTTGTCGGCTATGGGACGCGGCTCAGGGTTTGCGCTCAGGAAGGTACAACACGTCCGGGTCGAGCTGGACCGCGTTCCAGGAAGGAGCAAGAAAAAGCGCCTGGTCCCAACCCGAAGATGCCGGTCTCGCCCAAACACCTTGGCGGGGCGCGGGATGCGCCATGTCAGGAAACGGCTCTCCCTTACGGAAGAATCGAGCTTCCCATCTGGTTCCCTTTACGTTGTAGTAACGATTGGTTAGCATTTACCGATCCCTCAGGTATGTCCAGCCATCGCACTGGGAAGCGTTTTCCCACGTCGAGCGCCCACGATCGCGGACCGTTCAATGAGGCCCAATGGGGAGCTGGGGCTACGCCAAGGGCTCTTCAGGTGTTTTCCCCGGAACGCGGCGTAGACAATCAGCGGAGACATAAGAGCGAGCGATATCAGCCCCAAGACCGCCGCTGCGATAGCCACAGGAATCATGGCCGTCAAGAAGCCGATGGTTCTGATCTGCGCCGCCGGGAAAGAGTTCCTGCTCGCCAATGCCGCTACCTCCTCACCGATGCCGAGCCACCACGTCGAAGCGGTGGCCGCCTCTCGTCTTGATGACTCCCACAATACGGCCCTCAGGGGTCAATTTCCCGTTGAAAAAATGCCCCTGATGATGGCTCGCGACGATCTGGCCATTGCTCACGCTTCCGGTGAAATGGTACTGATCCTTCTTGCCGAACGGATCGTACACGTACGCCACACCGCTGATTTTCGACCCCTGTTGATTCACGTTGGCTTCAATCTTGTGCCCCATGATCCAGGCCACCCACTTGCCCGCCATGTTGGAAGACGCGCCGGCCAGGGAGCACAAGGCAAGAACCGCCACCAAAGCGACAAGAAGCCGAATCGTTCGGATCATGTGAGCCTCCAGTCCAGGGAATCGACAAAGACGGGTCTTTCCGGATTATCGCTTATAGAGACACGAGACCGGCCGTTTGGTTTCATTCTCAACAGCCATGCCTAGAGCACTTACACGCTCCGACCAACGATCAGGGCGCGTCAAGGCGAATCGTTCCGGTGAAATAACGGACCGCCTGCCGGGCTCGGCGCCGAGCGTCTTGCCGAGTCCCCGCGACCAAGACCCCAAGAACGGCCTGCTTGCCCCTGGCCACGATAAAGGACGACTCCAACCCCTTGATCTCGCCGTTCAATTCCAGACTGACCGAGCAATGATCCATGAGCGCCACGCAATCCCTGTCATCCTCGCTCACAGCAGCCGCGGCGCACTCAATGAGCCCGAGAACCAGGCGCCGGTCCGGACGCGGAACCCCTGGGGGCGCGAAAATCGAAGGAATGCCTACTTCAGGCACGACGACAATCAGCTCAAGTTCTTCGGTAAAGATCGCAAGTGGCGTCGGCGGATCGATCCGCAATCTCATCCCTTCTTCACCTGCTCGTCTCGCCGCATAAGGGATTGAGCCGCGCGCTCGCCTGAAGTCCCGGCAGGAAGCACGCTCCCGCGGCTCTCGGTGATTCGCCTTCGCTGAGCTTCAGCCAGGATGACCGTGGCCGCCTGAGAGACACTGAGGGAGGCAATTCTGCCCCGTAAAGGAATTCGAAAGGTTCCATCGCACCTTTCTCTTACCAAACGCCGCAGCCCTCTTCCTTCAGACCCGAGAACCACCGCAACCTTTTCGGAGAAATCCACGGAATAGCAACTCTCACCACTGCGCGCGTCAGCGGCGTACACCCAGAACGCCTCTTCCTTGAGACGCTCAATCGCCCGCACGAGATTGGTTACCCTGGCCACCGGGAGAATCGCTGACGCCCCGGCCGCAGCCTTCTCCACAGCCGGCGTCACATGGACGGATCGATCCTTGACCAATACCACGCCGGCTGCTCCCAAACATTCCCCCACCCGAAGAATCGCCCCAAGGTTAGCGGGATCCTGTATCTGGTCAAGGAGGAGCACAATCGAGGAATCGCGAACCGCTCGCTCAAGGATTTCGGTCAGCTCAGCGTAAGGGAAAGGCCCCACCTTGGCGGCCACGCCTTGATGATGCGGGGCGCCCACCAGATCGCTCAACGCCCCTGCGTTCACGCGGACAACAGGCGCTTCAATCCGCCCAAGTTCATCGGCCAAGTGAGAACCGACCCGTATCTCTCTCGCGAGATAGATCTTCTCAATTGCCCGTCTGCCGGCCTTGATGGTTTCCACTACGGGATGGACCCCATACAGCGCCGGTCTGTCGGGAGCCGTTCCTGTTTTTCTCTTCAATCCCTCTACTTGTCCGCGGCGGCCTTATCCGGTGAGCTTTCGAAGTCCCCCCGAGGCTCTCGGGCCCCCACCTTTCCCGCGGCTATCTCGCGGAGAGCCATAACCACCTCCCGGTTATCCCGGAAAGAAATGGCCAGGGGAGCGCCTCGTTTGAGCTCTTTGGTCCTCTTGGAAGCGAGGACGACAAGGGCAAAGCGGTTTTCAACTCTCTCTAAACAATCTTCGACGGTTACACGGGCCATGTCCTACTCTCTACTCCAGATTCTGCGTTTGCTCTCGAATCTTTTCCACCTCTGCCTTCATAATCACGACATGAGAGGCAATATCAGTGGAGGCGGATTTGGATCCCAAGGTATTCAGCTCCCGGTGGAGTTCCTGAAGGAGGAACTCCAGCTTCCGGCCCAGCGGAGACCCCTCGCTGCCGAATGCGAGAAACTGATCCACATGACTTTGGAGGCGTGTCAGCTCTTCAGTCACGTCGGCGCGTTCCGCGATGAGCGCCACCTCTTGCATAAGGCGATCCTCGTTGAGTTCCATGCCTCCGGTCAGCTCCTGAATCCGCCGTTCAAGTCGCGCGCGGGCTTGGGCGGGAACTTGATCCACCAAGGGCGCTACTCGTTCCGCAAGCTCTTTGATCGCGGACAATCTTGAGCGGATATCGTTCCACATTGCCTCGCCTTCGGTCTTCCTCATATCATTCAGGCCGTCCAGCGCTTCCCGAAGGCTCCTCTCGGCCAACTCCAGTTCTTTCTCGATTTGATCCTCCCGTTCCTGGGGTGAGACGATCTCTTTGAGGGTGAGCATCTCCGCGACGGTCAAGTCTCCGGCCAATCCAAGGGCGCTCTTGAGTTCCTGCAAACAGCGGTGATAACGTTCGGCCAGGTCATAATCGACGGTCACATCCATGACCGCGCCCGACGTTCCGTATCGCTGCACAGACACGTCTACCTTGCCACGAGATATATATTCAGCAACGATCTTGCGCAGGTGGGGCTCGAAGCCGGTATAAATCCTGGGCAAGCGGATGCTCACGTCCAGAAAGCGGTGGTTGAGCGCGCGGACCTCAGAGATTACCTCAACGTTGAAATTGCCCTCGCGCCCGCGGCCGAAGCCGGTCATACTCTTTATCACTCGATTCTTCCGCACAATTTCATCAGCAGGCATTTATAACTCTCCCGCAGCCTGTTGAGCACGCCGATCATCCGACCATCCGCGTAGTCCGGGTACGTCCATGGTAGCGGACGGAACGTCTTCTTTTCATAAATCAGCGTTAGATCCGCAAAGATCCCCTGTCCTACATAAATCCGATGCGCTCGATTCTTCCCAGTGGCCAGAACGAAATTTTCCAGGGTCAACAGGCCGGGGTCCAGATTGAAGACCCTCTTCCCGCCCTGGGTATATGCCTGTTCTATCTCATTCGTCAAGCGCTTCATATCGGCGATTCGGCCTCTGTCGACAAGATCGCTAAAAACCCAAAGCCACCTCTCTATGCCGGGGCCCATTTCCGAATCGTAATATGAGGTAAACGTGAACGCGAGAGGGCCCACTTCTTCTTCCAGCGGGCCGAACTCCCGGGTGAGTCGGCTCAGAGCAGGCCCCGTCGCCTCTCTCCGAGCGCTCAGGACACTGATTACAAGTCGGGCCGGTTCAGGGACCTGAGGAATGCTCATTACCTGCGTGCCCCGGTTTCGGGCTCGATCAGCTCATACATGGACCTGCGGCCTGCCGGCCAATAGATCCTTCCGGCTCTTCACGAGAAAGGATGCCTAGATGTCTTCTCCGACACCCGCCCGGGAAATCCGGGGCGTCCTTCAAACACACCTAGGACTCAGATTCTTCTTGGGCCGGAGCGACTCCCACGAGCATAGCTTCGGGAACGAGACGCGGCTCGGTTCGAAAGACCTTGAGTGGCTCTGCCCCGCGTCTCCGTACTACTTTCAGGGGCTTTGGCGCCTCGCGAACGGCCGGCACGTCTTCTTCGGCCACAACTTTCTTCACGGGTTCGCGCTTTCTTGCCGCAATTGGAGGCACGGGCTTAGGCATTGTCGCGGGCGCCGGGGGCTCAGGCGCGGGCGCCTTGGGCTCCACCTTCGGAAGCTCAGGGACAGGCGCCTTCTTTCCCGCGGGACGCCTCGCTTTTCGTGGGGCCTCGGGAGGCGCGAGAGGTTCTTCGGGCGAAATCCCGAGCGCCGGAAGCTCTGTAGAGAACTGGAGTTCAACGCGCCCGAGGCTGGGAATTTGGCGCCTCGTCATGACAGTTATCAGACCGTTCAAAGTGTTCATGTCAGAGTTCCTCACCGCGACTTCGTCTCCGAGCGTTCTTCCCGCATTATCAGCCTACACTTCTCTGCGCGCCGCGCGGACACCGTAAGGCCAAGGAGAGCGCCGATAAGCCGGCACGCGTCCGTTCGATGACATCGCTTCATGGGCAAGAATGGATTGGAGCCTCTCTCCGGTTTATTGCGAACTGCAACGCATCTGTTCGGTATGGGTTTCAGATACGGGCGGCGGCTGCCCGCAGCGGGAAGCTCTCCCCGTTACATGCCGCGCTGCTTTTCCTCGTTCTCTTCGTTTGTCTTGCATTCAATGCAGTGCGAGGTTACAGGCCGCGCCTTAAGCCTCTTCACGTCAATAAGCTCTCCGCAGACCTCGCAGACCCCGAACGTGCCTTCATCCATTTTGTCCAGCGTCTTGCGAATCTTATTGATGAGCTTTCTCTCCCTGTCCCGGATTCTTAGCTCGAAGTTCCTGTCCGACTCCATCGACGCCCGGTCAGTTGGGTCCGGAAAGACGGCTTTCCCTTCGGCGCCGGTCATTTCATCCACCGTCCTGCCTGCGCCTTTCAAGAGGTCTTCCAACTGTTTCTCAAGCAGTCCCCGGAAATAATCCAGGTCGTCTCGCGTGATAGTCATACCGTGCCTCCGTATCGTACGAGTCCCCATGATCGGGACCCCGAGTGTCAGGATCACTCTCGGGAACACATATTTTTAGAAGCGCTCTATCTCGTCCCGGGCGCGGTCCGGAGGCCGCGGACCGGCACATGAGCTGAAACCCTTCATGGGCTGAAGCGAATCTCACCCTTCCCCAGCAGGTCGTGAAGATGAATGATGCCCGCCAGCTTCCCATTCTGCTCAACGACCACCAGCGCCGTGATCAGCTTTCTCTCCATGATTTCTAATGCTTCGGCTGCCGTCCGATCTGGGCTTATACCCAGCGGATCGCGCGTCATGAGGTCACGGGCCGCCGCCTGCGAGATCGACCCCCGGTCGAGCAGCGCTCGTCTTAGGTCGCCGTCAGTAATGATTCCCAGCACCCGGTCGTTCTCGGTTACCAGAGCAAACCCCAGATTCGGCCCATCTATCGCGGAGAGGATCTCCCGGAGCCGCGCTTCTTCCCTCACTTCGGGGACCGCGTCCCTATCGAGCATCATATCCCTTACCTTAAGGCTGAGGCGATCTCCCAGGCTACCCGCGGGGTGATGGGCGAGGAATTCCTCCTTTTTGAAGCCTCTCCTCAACATCAGAGCAACTGCCAGAGCATCTCCCAGGGAGAGGGCCGCAGTCGTGCTCGCGGTGGGCGCCAGGTTGAACGGGCAAGCTTCCCGGGGCACCCTCACGTCCAACACCAAGTCGGCCATCCTGGCAAGCGTCGATGAAACACCGCCGGTCATCGCGATAATCCTGGCGCCTCGCTTCTTCACCGTCGCGGCGAGAGACGTGATCTCTATGGTCTCACCGCTGTTGGATATTGCCAGGAGCGCATCGTCCCGTCCTACTATCCCCAGATCTCCGTGGAGCCCCTCGACGGGGTGTACAAATATGGCTGGAGAACCTGTGCTGGTGAAAGTGGCCGCGATCTTTCGCCCGATGATCCCGGACTTCCCCACGCCGGTGATGATCACGCGGCCCCGGAGCTTATAGAGGAGGTCCACACACTGATCCAGGTTCTCGTCAAGCCGGTCCATCAGCGACCGGATTCCGTCGATCTCGATCTCGAGCACTTTACGGGCTATATCAACCGCTCGTTTGCACGAGTCATAAATTGCGGGTAATTGCATCGGACACCATCTCAACCACTGTTCTTACTTCCTCTTCGTCCCGGCCTTCGGCCATAACACGGCAGAGCAGTTGCGTCCCGGAAAAGCGAACGAGGAGCCGTCCACTATCCTTCAGTCGCCGTTCGCCTTCTCGTATGACCTTGGCTACCGCTGGAATCTGGTCGAGATCCCTTCGTTCCTTCACCTCCACATTCTTGAGTATCTGCGGATATTTTGTCACGCGCGCGGCCAACTCGGAAAGCGGTCGTCCCGTCTCAATCATCACCTTCAATACCTGGAGCGCCGAGAGAATACCATCGCCCGATGTCACGTGATCGAGGAATATCAAGTGCCCGGACTGTTCGCCCCCAAAATTGAGGTCCTCGGAGCGCATGCGCTCGACCACATACCGATCCCCCACCGGCGTTCGTATGAGCTTGCCGCCCATCTCTTTCATGGCCAGGTCAAGCCCGATATTGCTCATCACGGTGGCGACAAGAGTATTTTTCCGCAGTTGCCCCTTCTCAATCATGTCCCACGCGATGAGGCCCATAATCTGGTCTCCATCCACCGCGTTTCCGTGCTCGTCCGTGAAGATCACTCGATCCGCGTCACCGTCCAAGGCTACTCCGATCCCGGCCCCAGTCTGCCTGACACGGTTGGAAATAACCTCCGGATATAGAGAACCACAGCCCGCGTTGATATTCTGGCCGTTGGGATGAACCCCGATGGCGTCTACCCGAGCCCCCAACTCCTCGAAAACCAGTGGCGCGGCTTTGTACGCGGCTCCGTTCGCGCAATCGAGCGCCATGTGGATACCGTCAAGGCTCAAGCGCCGGGGAAAAGTGTTTTTCACAAAGACCACATAACGCCCCAGCGCATCATCGATTCTGGAGGCCTTCCCCAGCCTGTCCGCGGTGGGACGAATCTCGTTGATGCTGTCCGAGAAGACCATGCGCTCGATCTCGTCTTCGAGCGCATCCGAGAGCTTGAATCCGTCTCGTCCGAAAAACTTGATCCCATTGTCCTGAAAAGGATTGTGAGAGGCAGAGATCACCGCGCCCGCGTCGCACCGCATGTTTACCGTAAGGAAAGCGATCCCGGGCGTGGGCATAGGTCCCAACAGCAGCACATTCCCGCCCATGGAGCAGATCCCCGCGGAAAGCGCGTTCTCCAGCATGTAGCAGGAGAGTCGGGTGTCCTTACCGACCAGTATCTTCTGCGAGCCCCCGTCGTGCGGCGCGGCAACGTGCGCTATCGCCCGTCCCAGCTTTAGAGCCATTTCCGCGGTCATCGGCTCTCGGTTGGCGATTCCTCGGACACCGTCAGTGCCGAATAGTCTATCTGCCATAATTCTCCACGAACATCCTCAAGAACTCACGAGCCGCGGCAGGTCATTCCACAGTCACACTTTTGGCCAAGTTGCGCGGCTGGTCCACGTCCGTTCCCTTGAAATCGGCTATGTGATAGGCCAGGAGCTGCAAAGGAAGCGTCAAGACGATCGCTGTCAGATACTCGTTGCTCGACGGAACAGTCACTACGTCTTGAGTCATGGTTTGCACAACCGGATCGCCCACTCCCGCGGAAAATACCAGCAGGATTCCTCCCCTGCTCCGCACCTCTTCCATATTACCGAGCATCTTTTCGTACACTCGATCTCTACTGAGGATCGCGACCACAGGCATCTCCTCGCTAATCAGGGCGATGGGGCCGTGCTTCATCTCTCCCCCCGCGTAGGCCTCCGCATGGATGTACGAGATCTCCTTCAGCTTGAGCGCCCCTTCGTATGCGATCGCGGTATTGATCCCTCGTCCCAGGTATAGAAAGCTGGTGTGCGCCTCGTAACGCCGCGCCATCTTCGCCAGTTGCGTCGAGGTCTCTAATGCCTGCTCCATCATTCCGGGTAGCCTCACCAGGTCTGCCAGCAGATCTCGCATCCGCTGCTCATCCAGAAGCCCCCTGCGCTTCCCCAGGTAGAGCGCGAGAAGGTAAAGAACCGCGATCTGAGTCGTAAAAGCCTTGGTGGACGCGACACCAATTTCCGGGCCCGCGTGGGTGTATATGACCCCGTGACTCGCCAGCCGGGAAAGGCTCGAGCCGATTACATTGCAAATCGCGACAACCTTTCCGCCTCGAACAGCTCCCTCCTTGGTCGCGGCTATGGTGTCCGCTGTCTCACCGGACTGGCTGATGCTCACGATGAGAGTTCCTTCCTCAACAATGGGGTCTCGATAGCGGAATTCGCTGGCCAGATCAACTTCCACGGGTATGCGGGTCAAGGACTCGATGATGCGGCGGCCCACCAGGCCCGCGTGAAAGCTCGTCCCACAGGCGATGATCACAATGCGCCTGAGTTTCATGACTTCTTCATCGGAGATGGTCAGTCCGTCCAGGTACACTTCGCCTTTCTCTTCGGATATCCTCCCGCGGAACGTATCCGTAACGGCCCGGGGTTGCTCGAAGATCTCTTTGAGCATGAAATGCTTGTACCCGCCCTTCTCAGCCATCACCGGATTCATGTCCACCGTGTGGACTTCCTTGGTTACCGCCATACCATCGAAATTGTAGAAATCCGCGCCGGTTGACCTAATCGCCACAATCTCGCGATCGTCCATGAATACCATGCGCTGAGTATGGTTGAGTATCGCGGGCGCATCAGAAGCCAGGAACGTTCCGTTCTCACCGAATCCGACGATGAGGGGACACTCGTTTCGCATGCCGTAAAGAATCCCGGGCCGGTCCTCGATGAGCACTCCGACCGCAAAAGAACCCTTAAGCTCGTTGCACGTTCTCCTGATAGCCTCCAGCGGCTCAAGCCCGTCTTCGAGGAGTTTATTCACGAGTTGCGCGATGACCTCTGTATCGGTCTCGGATGCGAAAACCTTTCCCGCGGCGGTTAGGGCGCCCTTAATCTCCAGGTAATTCTCGATGATACCATTGTGCACTACGACAGCTCTCCCCGCGCGGTGCGGGTGGGCATTGGTCTCGGAAGGTCTGCCATGAGTGGCCCAGCGCGTGTGGCCTATTCCAACGGTCCCGGATAGCGCGCACGCTCCGAGCAGGGCTTCGAGTGAGGCTATCTTACCTTTGGCCCTGACGATCTCGAATTGCCCGTCCTCATTTACCGCGATGCCCGCAGAATCGTACCCTCGGTATTCGAGGCGCTTGAGGCCGTCAATTAAGATCGAACATGCCGGGAGAGCGCCGACGTAACCAACGATACCGCACATGAGCCTTGCTCCGGGCTACTTAATAAATTTGTTAGTTTAGCACATCGCTTAGCCGGTCACAACTTTTACCAGCGCGTGTCAAAGGGATCTGCCCTCCACGGAGATTCCGCGCCGCACAATTGGAGTTGACGCGGTTTCCGTCGGATCGTATTTTCTACCTGCCCTTGTGAGGCCGCTGATCATGATTGACCTGCACGTTCATACCACAAGCTCCGATGGAACCCTCACCGCGGATGAGGTTGTGGCTTTGGCCGGGGCCATTGGATTGCGGGCAATCGCGGTGACTGACCACGACACAGTGGCCGGCGTATGTGAAGCAAAGCAAGCGGGTGAGCGGATCGGTTTGGAGGTGGTCTCCGGAGTGGAGATCAGCGCCCAATCCGACCGAGGCATACTGCACGTTCTCGGCTATTTCGTGCAACCGGATCACCCTGAACTGATCGAAACGCTGGACTCCCTTCGACAGGGGCGTGAGGAACGGACCCCAAAGATCCTCACAAAGCTTCGTGGGCTCAGGGTCGCCGTATCCTTGGAAGAGGTGAACGAGGAAGCGGCAGGCGGTGTGCCGGGGCGACCTCACATCGCCCGCGTGCTTAAACGCAAGAACTACGTGGGAACTCTCCAAGAAGCCTTTGACCGGTACCTCAAGAGAGGGGCCGCGGCGTATGTGCAAAAGAGAAAGCTCCAGCCTGATGAGGCTCTGCGAATCATCAGAGCGGCTGGAGGAATCCCGGTGATGGCTCACCCGTACTCTCTGCTGGGCAGGGGAGCGAGCGCCTTGGAAGCGTTGATAAAGCGGCTCATTCCCTTGGGTTTGCTTGGTATCGAGGCGTATTACCCAAAGCACACGCCCGAGCAGACTGAGCTTTTTCTGGAACTCGCTCGAAAACACGGTCTGCTGATCAGCGGAGGGACCGACTTCCACGGCGCCAACAAGCCGGACATCGAGTTGGGAGTAATCCCGGGGCATTCTCCTTTGCCCTATTCATTGCTGGAAAGGCTCAAGGAGGCTCGGGAGCAAGAGAAAGAAATCCTCGAGCTATTCGCTAACTAATCGGCAAAAGGGAGCCCGCGGTGACGCGGGGCGCCATTGATTTCTTGGGTTACGGCCGCTGAACTAATCCGCGCTCCCCTACGAATGCTCGACGCAGCTTCCGGCTCTCTTCACAGGACGACTTTGCTCATGACTTTCAAGGGAAAGGTGGCTGTGTTCGGCTTGGACGGGGCGCCGCACGGCCTCTTGGCGGAATACTTCGCGGCCGGCGTCATGCCGCAATTGGGAGAGATGGCTCGCACAGGATCTTTTCAGCGCATGGAGACGGACCTTCCGCCGGTCTCTTCAGTAGCCTGGACCTCGTTCATGACCGGTGAGAATCCCGGGCGGCACGGTATTTTCGGATTCACCGACGTGGACGAGAATGGGGCTCTTAGATTTCCGTCTTTCGACGATATCCGCCGTCCCGCGGTGTGGCGCAAGGCGCCGCACATCAAATCCCTCATAATCAACCTGCCTTTCACGTACCCCGCCCGGCCGCTTCATGGTGTGTTGATTTCGGGTTTTGTGGCTCCGCTGTTCGAGCGGGCAGTATACCCGGAATCGCTCATCCCGTGGTTGAAGTCCTTGGACTATCGCACCGACGTGGACTGCGTCCGCGGGCGCGCCGACAGACGTGGGCTAATCGTGGAACTCTTCGAGCATATGAACACCCTCGAGAAGGTGACCCTCTCTCTCGTTAAGTCTCAGCCCTGGGACCTCTGCATCGTGGTCATCACGGGAACGGATCGGCTGCATCACTTCTTCTTCGATGCGGCGAACGACCTGGAACACCCGTTTCACGGGGACTTCGCGGATTACTATCGAAGGGTGGACGGTTTTTTCGGTCGGTTTCGGGAATCGGTGTCCGCGACCGCGCGACTGATCGCGCTCTCCGACCATGGATTTACGAGGCTCAAGACTCAAGTCTATGTCAATTATCTCCTCCATTCAATGGGTTATCTGACGTCGGGACCCAGGGCCGCAAAAGAGCCCCGTGATTTGCATCCTCGAACGAAGGCATTCGCTCTTGATCCGGGCCGAATCTACATCAACAGCCGAGACCGGTTCAAAGCGGGGGTGATCCTCCCCAATGAAAGGAAATCGCTTCGCGCCAAGCTCAAGGAGGAGTTTGCGCAAGTACGGCTCAAGGACATCGGGCTGACATCGTCCGACCTAGAAGACTCACCTGAAGATCGGCTCTTCGACAGAGTCTTCGCAACAGAAGAAGTCTATCACGGTGAGAGCGTGCGCTTCGCGCCCGATCTGGTCTTGGTTCCGAGAAGAGGGTATGATCTGAAAGCCGCCCTGGACGCGGATACGCCCAGCGGGAAGGACATTTTCACCGGAACACACACCCATGACGACGCGTTCCTCATTTCAGACGATCTCTCTTTGCCCGAGCGATTGCCTCGTCCGAGCATTCGTGACGTTGCTGAGGTCATCGAGCGGAACTTGATGTAAGATCCTCGGCTGAAGGAATAGCCTTCGTAGGAGGACCCGCAGAAAAGGCACCGATGCTTAACGTTGTGCTCGTCAATCCGGAAATACCCCCCAATACGGGCAATATCGGCAGGCTCTGCTGCGCGGTGGGCGCGACCCTGCACCTGATCAAGCCCCTGGGTTTCAGCTTATCCGACAGGGCCTTGAAAAGGGCCGGCCTGGACTATTGGGACAAATTGGACTTAGTGGTGTGGGATGATCTGGAAACCTATCTGAGGCAGGTCGAAGAGCAAAGGCTTGTCCTTACCAGCAGTAGGCAAGGGCGACTTTACTGTCGCGTGCGATACTCGGACGGAGATCACTTGCTTTTCGGCCCTGAGACTTCCGGGCTCCCGCCCGATCTCTTCGTTCGTTTTCCCCGGCGCGTGGCCCGTATCCCAATCGATCACAGCAAGGTGCGCAGTCTCAATCTCTCAACTTCCGCCGGTATCGTAGTCTTCGAAGCGCTGAGGCAGGCCCGCCTTTTCCCTCGCGAGCAAGGCGCGCCTCGCTCCGCCCGGACTTAGAAAGCCAATTCCTCTTCAGACTCTCCGCGTCCCGAAAGAGGGGGGAAAACATTCGGCGCATGAAAGCGCATTCTTAATACCGGCTCGCTTTCAAACGGTGAGAATGTCGTCGGACCGGCGCCCAGGTCAGCGGGGCCCGCGACCCTTTGGATTGCGGCTATCGCCGCTGAGAATTCCACGCACCGTGCGCACCAACTCTTTCAGATCTCCGGATTTCACGACATACGCGTCGATTGAGCTGTTTTGGGGCGCGTTTTCCGGATAGGGGTAGGCGGAACTGATAACCACGGGGATTCTTAGATTAAGCAACCGGAATTCCTGGAGGAATCCGCGCCCCCCCATCCCCGGCATCTTGAGGTCGAGAATGATGAGATCGGGGGCTACATGCCGCAATAGCCTGAGAGCCTCTTCTCCGCTGGAGGCCTGAACTATCTCGTACCCGTAATCCTCAAAGACCTCCTTGTACAGGATACGAACAACGTTCTCATCCTCCACATGAAGGATCAGAGGCATACTCTCCTCCCGGAGCTAGTCTAGATCCTGAGACGACGTGACGCAAGAAGTATATTCGGCATGACGAAGAAGAGTTCGGATGACTTCGCTGACAAGGGGTCGGCTCAGAGTCCCCGGGAAGCTTGGCCCTCCTTGGCGAAACCGCGACCGGCCGGTTCGGTTCGAAAAGGGGGGCGTTCATTTCGCCTTCCTTGTTTCCTCACATTCGGGCTTGACCGTGTTCTTCTTGGAGGGATCCACCAGCAGTTTGTCCTTCATGAAGCTGCGACCGATCAGCATCTTGGTCCGGAAGCGACTACGGTCGACCAGGTTGACTTCAATTTCTTTGTACACATTTCCGAGGCATACTCCCAGCATAACCGCCGGCCTTTTCTGGGGCCGATCATCGGGCCTCTTAATTCTGGCCACCCTGGCAAGTTCCCGTTCCAGCGTGATTCGATCGCCCTCAGCGTTCACCACATCGAACCGCACCCAGCGCTCACCGCCGCGCTTGAACCGAGATATGTTCTCCGCGTGCAGCGAGGAGTGGTCAGCGCCGGTGTCGAGCTTGGCTTCGAGCGACATGCCACCCGGAGTGATCTTGACCTCCTCGACTAATCCAACGACAATCCGGTTGTCCGCTGTGGCTGAAGCGGCTCCGACGGCCAAGAGAGCCAACCCGAACACCACGGACCGGGTGATCTTCATGCGTTCCTATTCCTTATGTCAGGCGCCGAGGACCGCAACAAACGGACCAATGTCCGAATTATCGGTCTTGGACGCCCTTCCGATGAGGCTGAACCTTATGGCGGTTATCCGGGTCCACGATGACGAAATCCAGCATAAAGCTGCGTCCTATGAGAAGCGGATACTTCAACCCGGTTCGAGCGGCGAGATTCACGATTGTCTCTCTGCATTCCCGCCCAAGGCAGATCTCCAAGAGCACCAGTGGGCGTTCTTCGTCCTCCCTGCCCTGGCTCGTAACCGTCTCTATGCCGACTTGTTCCCGCTCCAATGTGACCGTGTTGCCACTACCGTCATCCACGACAAACTTCAGCGTCTTTCTTCCATTTCGGTTGGTCTCACCGACAACACGGGCGTCAAGAGAGGTGTTTCCCGCGCCCGTGTCGAGCTTTGCGTCCAGCGTGAAATCTCCCGGTCGCACGAGGGCCTTTTCGACCCACCCAACGACCTGTTTCTGAGCCGACGCTCCGCTTACGAACGCGACAAGAACGGCCATAATCAAAAGCGCTAAGCAACGGGGCGCAGCCAATTCGTTTTCCTTCCGAACGCGAGAGCCTTGAACCTACCTATTCCCGACGCAACCCGATTTGTCAAGGCGAAGGAAGCATTCCCTACCGCGGGGAAGGACTGTCATTGCGAGGATTCCTCACATGCTCGAGGCTGACGAAGCAATCGCCGCGATAAGACATTACTTCGTTTCGCCTCCAGCGGGAATCGTGACGACCACTTGCGGCGAGGTCTCGTTTCGTGTGGCCAATCGACACAGACCGGCGTTTGTGGGAATTGATTTTCACGGGAAGAGCTGATATAGGCCGAGCGCTGATTGTGGGTGACCCGTTTGTCATTGTGCGCAATTTCCCCGAAGAGCAAAGAAATCAGTTGCTAAACGCATCAGAGAACGACGAGCCGAACCCTCTTCGCGCCATGTCAGGATCTACTCGAAAGACTACCAGGCTGATCGCCCCTCCCCCTCTTGAGCCCGGGGAAAGGGTGGGCGTTATCGCTGCGTCCGGCCCTGTGGACCCCAAGCTGCTTCGCAAGGGAACAGAATTCCTGTCCAGCCTGGGATTCAAGGTGATAACCGGTCCCTGCATTCATGAACGCATGGGTTACCTTGCGGGGAGCGATGAACAGCGAGTGTCCGACCTGAACGGCATGATTCGAGACCCTGGGATCCGCGCTCTCTTTTTCGCACGCGGAGGATACGGCGCCATGCGGCTCTTGGATTCGGTTGATTCCGACAGCCTTTGCAAAGATCCGAAGCTCGTCGCGGGCATGAGCGACGTGACCGCGCTTCAGCTAAGCCTCTTCACTCGCCGGCGATTCGTCACGCTTTCTGCGCCCATGCCGGCCGGGCAGATCGGAAGCGGCCCGGATGAACTGACTCGGCAGTCCTTCGCGGAGGCGCTCATGAGGCCCCTACCCGGCCGAGATCTGCTTTCCCAGGTCCATGACAGGGTGACCGTGCTGAGACACGGCCAGGGAGCGGGTTATCTCGTAGGCGGATGCCTCTCCATCATCTGCGCGCTCATGGGAACGCCTCATTGCCCTTCTTTTCACAACTGCATCCTCTTCTTGGAAGATGTGAACGAGCCGCTCTACCGTGTCGATCGAATGCTTACCCAATTGAAGCTGGCCGGGATTCTGGAGAGAATCAGCGGTCTCATTCTGGGCTACTTCCTTGGCCCCCGGCGGTCCGACCTACGAAGAGAGGTCGAGAAGCGAGCAATGGAACTCGCGAAAGACGCTCAGTTCCCCATAATTTCAGGCTTTCCCCACGGGCACGCGCTGCCCAACCTCACCATCCCACATGGAATGCCCTGCCATATTGAGACAGAACCGCTGAGGCTCACGATAACGACCTAATCTCCGAGAACGACCGGATCACCAGCAGTGGAAACTCCGTTCCGAGGCCGTCGAGGCGCCGGCGGGTCAATCGGCGATCCTTGACACTGTCTCCGGCGCTGGGATAGCATTCCCAGGTGGAGGGATGGCCGAGCGGTTTAAGGCGGCGGTCTTGAAAACCGTTGACCGAAAGGTCCGGGGGTTCGAATCCCTCTCCCTCCGCCATCGGCGTCCTAAGACGCTTTCAAACCCTACGAGCTTCTTGAAGAGTGGCCGGGGAGGCCCTTCAAATCCCCCCAGCCCCCTTTAGTAAAAGGGGATACAGGGGGTTTCACCCCGGACCCCTCCCCAAGAATTCCTAGGCACTTGCAAGCGCTTCCGGCGCTTGCACGGCCGTCGAGTTCTCAGACGCTGACAGCTTATTTCAAGGTCATGAACCTACAATAAAAAGTGGAAAAGGGTGCGGCGCGGTTCGGGTTGGGGCTCTCGTGAACGAACGTCCGACGGCTCTGCGTCGTCGGCAGTGAAGGAGACTCCCAACCCTCAACTCCAACCTTACTCAATGCCTTCCGTGATTTGATATTCCCTGTAGAAGCGTATGAAGTAGTCGAGTCCTGACCACAGGGTGAGCGCCAGAGCCACGTAGATCAGCACCATGCCGATCAGGTGGAAATCGATACTGACCATACCGATCTTGTATTGGTAGTGAGCGATCAGCGGCACAATAGCGGCAAACTGAAAGACCGTCTTGAGCTTGCCCAATGGGCTCGGTTTCAGGGTTGTCTCCCATCCCCTGGTTATTGCCCGGAGCGCACTCACCGCCACTTCTCTCGTAATGATCAGCATCACGATCCAGGCCGGTACGCGGCCAAGGGAAATCAGCATGATCAGGGCCGACGTAACGAGCACCTTGTCCGCTATGGGATCCAAAAACCGCCCGAAAGAGCTTTCGTACCGAAACCGTCTCGCCAGCAGCCCGTCAAAGAAATCGGTGAGCGATGCCACGAGAAAGATGCACGCCGCGATCGCGGAGGTGTAACGACCCGGGAAAAACAACAAAATGACAATGGGGGGGACGAGCATCATCCTCCCCAGTGTGAGAAAATTCGGAAGATGTCTTTTCATGAGGTTCTCGCGATTATCCTACCCATCCGCCACCAACACTTTACCGCCCTTCTTGTACTCGTGGTAGTGGTGGAGAACTCTCTTAACATAGTTGATGGTCTCCCGGTACGGCGGGATCCCGGCGTATTTCTTCACCGCTCCCGGTCCCGCGTTGTACGCGGCGAGAGCGAGGCTGAGGTCTCCGTACGCGGCCATCAGCCCCTTGATATATTTCACACCGCCAATGATGTTTTCCCGGGGATCGAGCGGTGATTCTACCTTGAGCTTTTTCGCGGTGGCGGGCATAAGTTGCATGAGCCCTTTCGCCCCCTTGCGAGAGACCGCGTCCGGCTTATGATTCGATTCAACCGCGATAATCGCCTTTACCAAGGCCGGATCTATGTCAAACTCCCGTGCAATCTCCCCGATGATCTGATCTATCGGCTTTGCTTTGCCTCTCTCAGCAAACTTGATTACCGGCATGAAGCCGTCTTCTCGGGCGTAGAAGATCCATCCCGGACCCGAGGGTCGATTGGTAAACTCCTTATGCCCAGCCTTATCAGTCCTAACGTAGATGTCTGCGCACGCTTCTCCCAATAGCCCTGCAATCCAAACGGCCGCGCACAGGGCCGCAATCGCCAAACGAGATTTCATTTCGGTCTCCGCTCGCGTCTTCAGATTTGCGACAAACCCGAATCATCGGGCAGTGAGAGCTTTCGCCCTTCACGACGCTGCGCCGAGACGATTCACCGAACCGATCCTCCCCTCGATGCTCGCTCAACTCCGGGAACACTCCCGAGAAGTCGCTCCTGGGGCAGCAGGACTTCAAAGGTGGACCCTTTCCGGGGTTCCGAGGTCACTGAAATGCTCCCTCGATGCTCTTCCACAAGCAAGTAAACCTTGCTCAAGCCCATGCCCGCTCCTGAGGTCTTGCTGGTATAAAAAGGCGTAAAGATATCGGACATGGCATCCTCGGGGATGCCTACGCCGGTATCGGTAACCGATACTGAGACCGTAGAGTTGCGATCTTTCACTCTGACGTTGAGTTTCCCGCCGTTGGGCATGGCCTCGTACGCGTTCAAAAGGAGATTGAAGAAGACTTCTTCCAGAGCCTGGGAATCACCACTGATGGCGGGAAGCTCTTTGTCGGCTTCGAGTCGGAACGAAACCTTCCGACCTGCGTCCGCCCTTATCAGTTGGAGCACCCGTTCGTGGGCCCTCGTGATAAGCGGCGCCACGGCGATCTTGCGGAACTGGAACGAATAGAACTTGGAAAAGCGGACGTAGTCTTCTATCTGGCGCACCATGGATTCCAGGCGGGCCACATCGTCGAGGATAATACGCGTGTAATTCTCAGCCCGGGAGTCGCCCTCAGTGATCTTCCTCAGTCTGGAGGCAAAGCCGCCCAGGGACGTTAGGCAGTTCCGCACCTCGTGCGCGACCCCTTCGACCACCTTGCCAAGCGAAGCAAGCTTCTCGGATTGCCTTAGTTTGTCTTCCACTTGGTTCAGGCGCGTAAGGTCAGCCACGACCAACACAATGCCCCGGGGCCGCTCCCTGTCCTGTATCACCGACGCGGACAGATATCCCGGAAATACGGTCCGATCTTTCTTCCGGAAATGGAATTCCCCCTCGATATTACCCGCTTCAAGTGTGGCCTTCACCACATCCCGATGCTGACGAGTGCGCGCCTCGCCGTGTATGAGGAGATGCACGTCCTGGCCGCGCAGTTCCTCTTCCGAATAGCCCCACATGGCGGACGCCGCGCGGTTGACCAACTCTATCCGACCTCGGGAATCCGTGGTGATCAATCCTTCCTTTATGATCCTGGTGAGATGGGCAAGGTATTGCTCGGTGCGGCGGACCTCTTTTCTCAGGCGAACGTTCTCCCGTTCCGAGGCGCGGCGTTTCAAGAGCCCCAAGGCCAGATCCACCACTTTGCCCGTGTCAAAGGGCTTGGCCAGATACTCATCCGCTCCCAGCTTGAGCACTTTCACAGCAGTCTCTTCGCTTCCCGAGGCCGTCATCATCACCACAATCGTATCGGGCAACTTCTCCTTGATAAACCTGAGCACCTCGACGCCATTCAAATCAGGGATGTTGACGTCAATGAGCGCAATGTCCGGTTTCTCTTTGAGCGCAAGAGCCTTCCCCTCGACGCCACTGAGGGCTTGGTACGCCTCGAAACCGCTTCCCTCGAAAATATCCCTCAACATATCGTTCAATATGGGGGAATCGTCTACGATCAATATTCTGTCGCTTGGCGGATCCACGCTCATTATCTCGTTCTCAATCGGCGCGACATCGGGCTCTGCCCGCGTCGCGTGCGTCGATTTTCATATCTTGGGCATTACGTCAATCATTCCAGGATGCCTGCTGAGGGGCCATTTTACCTGAGCCAAGATCGGAGTCGGCTTCTTGGCGGGCGCCGAACTCGACCGGATCTTGCGCCGGCCGCACCTTCCCCAGGTCTTCGCACGGGAGCTCTCGAAGTAGGTCTTCTATCGTCCGGTTAAGAGCAGGATGCGTCACCGAGGCTGCGATGTCCGCCAACGGGGCCAATACGAACGCGCGGAAACGCATCCTGGGATGCGGTATTTCCATCTCTCCGTCTCTGATGATCTCCGAATCATATAACAGGAGATCAAGGTCTATGGTCCGAGACATGTCGCTTCGATGCCGCGGCGACTTCCCCAGCGCAAGTTCGATCCGTCTCATACGAGCCAATAGATCCACCGCTGAGAGCTCGGTTTCCACCGCGATGGCTGCGTTGAGGAACATAGGACCTGCGTCCGACAAGTCCACGGGCTCCGTCTCAAACAGCCTGGAATGCGCTGTCACAACCGTGCCCGGGATTCTGCCGAGCGCGCGGACCGCTTCCTTGAACTGAAGCTCCCGATTTCCCAGGTTGGAACCGAAACCTATGTATGCGGCGGGGCTCATTCGTCGGAATTTCTCACCACGTTTATCAGAGACCCGATTCCCTCGATACGAACTTCGACCTGATCCCCGGGGGCGAGCCTCCCAATACCCGAAGGAGTGCCTGTGGCGATCACGTCTCCCGGAAACAAAGTCATCACATCCGAGACAAACGCAACCAATTGAAAGGGATTAAAGATAAGGTTCGACGTGCGTGACCTCTGCTTCGGCTCTCCGTTGAGGAGAAGCTCTATGGCCAGATCCGAAGGATCAACTTCCGTCTCAATCCAAGGCCCGATGGGGCAGAAAGTATCGAAGCTCTTGGCGCGCGTCCACTGCCCGTCCTTCTGTTGCAAGTCTCGAGCCGTCACGTCGTTGAGGCACGTGTACCCGGATATGTATTCGGCCGCTCGATCTTTGGGCACATTCCTGGCCGTCCGTCCGATGACCACCGCAAGTTCGGCCTCGTAATCAACCCGGGCGCTCATGCGCGGGAGGAGGATTGGATCGAGGGGACCGATTACGCTGGTGGACGGTTTGATGAAGAGAATCGGCTCTTCAGGTAGCGGGAGGCCAACCTCTTCAGCGTGATCGCGATAGTTCAGACCGATGGCCACCACTTTGGTGGGCTGCACGGGGGCCAGGAGCCGGCCTGCTTCGAGAGCATACTCTTGAGCGCCGGAAGACTCAGCCAGGGGAATCACCAAGTTCCCGTCCAGCTTACCCTGCACCACACTCCCGTTCACTTGAAATCTGACGGCTTTCATAACTACCCCTTCAAACCCAATACATCCTGCATGTCGTACAACCCATTCGGCTGGGAAACCAGCCACAGCGCGGCTTGAACCGCGCCCCTGGCAAATGCGTCTCTGCTGTGGGCCCGGTGGATGAGCTCCAGTCGTTCGCCCGTTGTAACGAACATGACCGTGTGCTCGCCTACGATATCGCCCCCTCGCACCGCCATAACACCAATCTCCTTTGGCGTCCGTTCGCCGACCAGTCCCTTCCTCCCATGCACTCCGACGGATGCGTAGTCACGTCCGAGCGATTCACTTATCAATTCCGCGAGTTTCACCGCGGTGCCGCTGGGCGCATCTTTCTTCATTCTATGATGCGCCTCGATGATTTCCACGTCGTACCCGGAACCGAGCGCGGCCGCCACGCGCTGGGCGACATTGAACAAGAGGTTCACCCCCAGGCTCATATTGGGGGCAACGAGGCATCTGGTCCTCGGGCCCGCTTGGGCTATCTCTTCTCGTTGCTTTTCGGTGAAGCCCGTTGTTCCCACAACAATAGCCTTCCCCGCGTCAGCCGCGGCTTTGATGTGTTCCAGGGATGGCTCCGGGGCGGAGAACTCTATCAAGACATCGCATCCGGCCAGAACAGGCTTCAGCTTGTCGGTTATCAGGACGCCCAGTTTCCCTATCCCTGCCACTTCACCCGCGTCCTTGCCGATTCCCTGGAAACCCGGCGCCTCCAAAGCGCCCACGATATTCAAGGATGGATGTTCGCCGGCCAGGGCGACGACCCTCCTTCCCATACGACCTGCAGCGCCACTGACTGCGACCTTCATATCAGGCTCCAATCCTAGATGAGTCCGTACTGTTCCAGCACCGTCCGGAGCTTCTTCAGGTTTGCCTCGGACGGCGCGCACAGAGGCAGCCGAATTTCGGGTCGTATCTTCCCCATGAGGCCGAGAGCGGCCTTCACAGGTATCGGGTTGGTCTCGACGAACATCGCCTGGCACAACTCGTAAAGCTGGAAGTGCAGCGCTCGGGCCTGCTCGATCTCTCCCTTCAGCATGTGTCCGGCTAGTTGAGACATCTTGTCGGGAACAATGTTCGTGACGACCGATATAACCCCTTTGCCTCCCAAGGCCATCAGCGGAAATGTCATCTGGTCATCTCCGGAGAGCACGTCGAAATCCGGACCGCAGAGCCGGATCACTTCGCTCATCTGGAGAATGGATCCGGAGGCCTCTTTCACTCCAACTATGTTGGGAATCTTGGAAAGACGGAGCATGGTCTGGTTTTCCACATTGATCGCGGTGCGGCTTTGGATGTTGTAAACCACGATCGGGATAGCCACCGCTTCCGCGATTGTCTTGAAGTGCTGGTACAGCCCTTCCTGGGTGGGCTTGTTGTAATACGGGGAAACCATGAGCGCGCCGTCCGCGCCTACCGCCTTCGCGTGCTTCGTGAGCGCAAGCGCCTCCTGAGTGCTGTTGGAGCCGGTTCCCGCCAGCACTTTCACCTGTCCGGCCACTTCTTTGGCGGTTATCTCCACCACCAATTTGTGTTCCTCGTGACTCAGGGTAGGCGATTCTCCGGTTGTTCCGCACGGAACGAGTCCGCTCAGCCCGCCGTCGACGCCGAAGCGGATGAGCGAACGCAGCGCCGCTTGATCCACTTCACCGTCTTTGAACGGGGTCACAATTGCAGTGAACGCTCCTTGAAACATTCCTTCCTCCTTTGGCCGGATTACGGCGTCTTATCCGGGATCCGCTCTCCGCGAATCAAATCCTCATACGTCTCCCTCTCCCGAACCACGAAGTACTCGTCACCGACCACCAACACTTCAGCGGCCCGCGGCCGTGAATTGTAATTGGAAGACATGGAAAAACCGTACGCGCCGGCGCTCATCAATGCGAGCAGGTCACCCGATCGCATTTCGTCCAACTCTCTGTCTTGGGCCAGGAAGTCACCCGATTCGCATATAGGGCCGACCACGTCGGCAATTACTTTGCGCGGCTCGCCTCCGCGGCCGTCTTGAAGCACTCTCCAGATACCGTGATAAGCCTTGTATAAGACGGGACGCATCAAGTCATTCATCGCCGCGTCAACGATGACAAAGTGCTTTAGAGTGCCCCGTTTTTGGTACAAGACTCTTGTAACCAGGATGCCCGCGTTCCCCACCAACACCCGCCCGGGCTCCAGGATGAGGGTCACGCCCATGTCCCGCACCCGCTCGATAACCGCCTGCCCGTAATCAGCCGGAGATGGAGGTTCTTCCTGGTCATAGGGGATGCCGAGTCCGCCGCCGATGTCCAGATACCGGATGTTGATCCCTTCAGATCGAAGCGCGCCGATGAGTTCCCCCAGACGGTCCACAGCTTCCATAAATGGCGAGAGGTCCGTCAGTTGGCTCCCGATGTGGCAGTCTACACCGACGGGTTCCAGGCTCTCCATCGAGCCTGCTCGGCGGTATAGATCCAACGACCGCTCCACTTCAATCCCGAACTTGTTCCTTTTCAAACCGGTTGAGATGTACGGATGGGTCCGAGGGTCCACGTCGGGATTGACTCGCACTGCTATTCTGGCCTTCTTACCAAGGGTTCCGGCGCGCTGTGCCAGGAGTTCAACCTCTTCTTCCGACTCGACATTGAACAAGAGGATGTCGGCCTCAAGGGCCTCGTCCATCTCGGCGGCTTTCTTGCCCACTCCCGAATAAACGATTCTCGAGGGGGGCACGCCGGCCTTGAGGGCCCTGTAGAGTTCGCCCCCGGACACGATATCCACACCTCCGCCCAAGCCGCAGAACACATGCAAGATCGCCAGGTTGGAACATGCCTTCATTGAGTAGCAGATCAAATGATTCAGATCGGCAAAGGGCTCCTCGAACTTCCTGAAGTGCCTCACCAGGGTCTCTCGGCTGTACACATAGACCGGTGTGCCCACGTCCTCGCATATCCTGCCCACGGGCACGTTCTCGCAATAGAGCTCTTCATCGACATAGTGGAAATGATGCATGTCGTTCCCGATCAGGGAGAGTGCTTCACCGCTTCTGACGCCGATCGCCTCGTTTCCTCGTCCGGACGACCTTCCGGAAACGCGCTCACCGCGTATCGATACTCGCGACCTTTTTTCACATTCCCATCCGTGAATGAGAGCTGTGATAGAGGTCTAGGATTGATTCGGTCAAAGGTCTTGCCCGCTTCGGACCGATAGACATTGTATCGGGTCTCCGCCCTTGGGATACGCACCGGCTCCCACCAAACCCGGACGCCATCCCGGCGGGACTCGACGTTCACGTTCTCCGGGGAATCCCACTGCACCTTCGGAAAGACCGCGCGCGCCACCTGGGAAGGGGCTGATTCAAGAGACACCCCGCCGCTCATCTTCAGCGACCGAACAACATAATAATAGGTCCTGTCTTTTTCAACCTGTTTGTCCACAAACGAGTTCTCCGCCCAACGGGTGCGGCCCACGGACCTCATGCTTTTCAAGTCGGGCGAGTCGCCCCGATAGATCCTGTATGCGCGTATGCCCGCAGGAGCGTCAGGAGGGTCCCAGTTCAGAATGATGCCTGTTTTATCAAATTCCGATCTGACTCCTCTCGGGACCGGCGGCGCCTCCACCACGGCCACGGTCACCGTGGCGCTCTTTGCCCCTTCTTTGCGCCGGTTGTTGTATGCGGAAACCGCGTAGTAGTACACATTGCCCGGGCTGGTCCTGTCATCTGTATAGATCACCTCGCTACCGACAATTTCCGCGTTTGTAGGCGTTTGATAGTCCACGCTCGCGTGCAGGTTCTCCGGCTTGTCGCAATCGGGACACGCTTCCCCGACTCTGTGGCTGCTGCGAAAGACCTTGAACCCTGCCAGGTCTTTCAGCAAAGAGCCGTCTGCATTGGACCGCGGGATATCCCATTTCAAGATCACTTGATCCGGATACGCCTGGGCCTGCGCCAGTCCCACCCCTCCCGGCACGGCAGCGGTTGCGGGCCTGGGATGAGTTTTGTACCCACACCCCGCGAGAAGGCAAGAGGCAGCAAGAATGACCATACCCGCGCTTGCTCTCCTCACGACCTGCTCTCCCGCGTTAACGCCCGGATCGGGACCTGGCTGACTTCTCCCCTGACTTCTTGAGAAATCCTCGGGCGTCACGAATCTGTTCCTTCACTCGCGCCCTGGCCGTTCCTCCTATATGCTTCCTTGCCTCCACCATTTCTTCCGGCGCGGAAAGGCTTACGCCTTTCATCCGACCGTAACCGGAGCGCTCACTCCGCCCGCGCATAATCGCGCCGACGGCCGCATGAGCCTCTCGGAACGGCTTTCCTTGCCGGACATACGAGTCCGCGAGATCCGTGGCGGCAAGCGTGGGATCGGACGCGGCTTCAAGCATTTTCTCCCCATGAAACCGCGCGCCCGAGATCAGCCCTGCCATAATGCGAATGGACATAGAGACCGTGTCCAGACAATCAAAGACCGGTTCTTTGTCTTCCTGCAAGTCCTTGTTATATGTCAGCGGCAGAGCCTTGAGCACGGTCAGGAGCGCCATAAGGTCGCCATAGACCCGCCCTGTCTTTGCGCGAATGAGCTCGCACGCGTCAGGATTCTTTTTCTGCGGCATGATACTCGACCCGGAGCAAAAGTCGTCCGGGAGGGAGCAGAAGCCGAATTCCTGGGAAGCCCAGAGGATGAGCTCTTCGGCAAGCCGCGAGAGGTGCATCATCATCATGGCGCAGTCGAATGCGAACTCTACAGCAAAGTCCCTGTCCGAGACCGCGTCCATTGAATTAGCCGCAACGGAGCTGAAGCCCAACTCTCGCGCCACCCATTCTCGATCCACCGGAAAGGTCGTGCCGGCCAGCGCGGCAGAACCGAGCGGCATTCGATCAATTCGCGACACCGAATCGGAAAGGCGCTGCCAGTCTCGACGAAACATCTCGAAATAGGCCATGAGGTGGTGAGCCAAACGCACCGGCTGGCCTCGCTGGAGATGGGTGTAGCCCGGCATCACCAGCTCCATGTTCTGTTCCGCGGTATCCACCAGAGCCGCCATTAGCTCCCTCAGATACTGCTGGAGCCGCTCAACTTCGTCAAGGAGATACATCCTGAGGTCGAGCGCGATCTGATCGTTTCTGCTCCTCGCGGTGTGGAGTTTCCCGGCTACTTCCCCTATTTCTTGCCTCAGGGCTTCCTCGATGTTGACATGAACATCCTCCAACTCTTCCCTAAATCGGATCTCCCCGCGTCTGATGCGCTCCAAGACCGATCGAAGCCCCGTCTCGAGCTTGCGGGCATCATCTCGCGAAATGATCTCCTGCCGCGCCAGCATCCTGGCATGCGCGATGCTGCCCCTGATGTCATGCTCGAAGAGCCTGTGGTCCACCGCGATCGAGGCATTAAACCGCGCAAAGAGCGGATCCATCTCGCTGCGGAATCGGCCTTTGCGCACACCCACAGGCTTTCCGGTCTTGGTCGCGGAAGGTTTTTTCTTTTGGTTACGAGTCACGCCGGGGGCCTCCGAGAAGCTTAGACCTTGCACCTCATCATGGAACGAATTCTCAGACGCAAGGCGTTGAGGCGGATAAAACCACCCGCGTCCGCCTGCGAATACACCTTGTCCTCCTCGAACGTGGCGAAGCGCTCGTCGTAGAGTGATTCGTCGGATCGGCGGCCCGTCACGGTCACATTCCCTTTGTATAGCCGCAGCCGCACCTCACCGGAAACCGAGCACGCGGCCTCGTCAATGGCTCTCTGAAGCATCTGCCGCTCCGGAGAAAACCAATAACCATTGTAGACCAAAGCGGCGTATCGGGGGATCCATTCATCCTTCAAATGTTGGACCTCCCGGTCGAGCGTGATCGACTCCATAGCCCTCCTGGCCACATGGAGCGCCGTTCCCCCGGGGGTCTCATAGACCCCGCGACTCTTCATGCCCACATACCGGTTTTCCACCACGTCCGCGCGACCCACGCCGTTCCTGCCCGCGATCACGTTGAGTCGATTGAGCAGTTCCGCGGGAGACAACGGATTCCCGTCAATCGCCACGGGATCGCCCAGCCGGAAGCCTATGGTGATCTCTTCCGGCAGGTCGGGCGCCTTCCTGGGATCCACCGTTAGGATGAACATGTCCTCCGGCGGCTCTGCCCACGGGTCTTCCAGTATGCCGCCCTCAAAACTCAGGTGGAGTAAGTTACGATCCATGCTGTAGGGCTTTTCCGCGGTTGAGGTCACCGCAATCCCTTTTTCTTGGCAATAGGAAAGCAGGTCTGAGCGGGAACGCATTTCCCAGATGCGCCACGGGGCTATGACGGTTATGTTTGGATCCATCGCGAGGTACGAAAGCTCAAACCGCACCTGGTCATTGCCCTTTCCGGTCGCGCCGTGAGCTACCGCATCCGCGCCCACTTTTTGCGCCAGGTCCATCTGCGCCTTGGCGATACAGGGCCGAGCTATGGACGTGCCGAGCAAGTAAGCCCCCTCATAGATCGCGTTCGCCCGAAACATGGGAAAGACGTAGTCTCTCACGAACTCTTCCTTTAGATCGACGATATGGACAGACTCCGCGCCGGTGGCCTTTGCCTTGTCTTCCAGAGGGGCGAGTTCCTCACCTTGTCCCAAGTCCGCGGCGAAAGCTGCCACCGGGCACTGATACCGCTCAATAAGCCAGCGCAATATGACCGAGGTGTCCAGTCCTCCTGAATAGGCCAGGACTATCCTTTTCAGCTTCTGTTCCGCCACTCCGTTTCTCCACTCATCGCGTATTTCACTATGGCCGATCTACCGGACCATGAGACATAAGCATTTCGAGGATCGCCTTCTGCACGTGAAGGCGATTCTCAGCCTGATCCCAGATCAGAGAATGCCTCGATTCCATTACCTCATCCGTGATCTCCTCCCCACGATGCGCCGGGAGGCAGTGCAGCACGAATACGCGCTCAGGCGCATGAGCAAGGAGGTCACCATCCACACGATAATGCGCGAAAGCCTTGGCCCGGACCGCGGCCTCGTCCTCCTGACCCATGGAGGCCCAAACATCCGTGGAGATCACGTCCGCGCCTCGGACCACTTCCTTGGGGTTTCTGGAGAGGGTGATCCGATCGCTGTTGAAATCCACGGCCGGCTCATAGCCCTCCGGACAGGCCAGCGCCAAACTGAAACCCAGCGCGCGGGCAGCCTCGATCCAGGAATTCGCCATGTTGTTGCCATCGCCGATCCATGCGGCTCTGATTGCGGTGACGTCCAGACCCGCCTCCTGGAGGGTGAACAAATCAGCCAGCACCTGACACGGATGATGGAGATCCGTGAGGCCGTTGATCACTGGTATGGAAGACCATTCCGCGAGCTCTTCCACAATATGGTGGCCAAAGGTGCGCACCACCAGGGCATCCAGATATCGTGAGAGGACCCGGGCCGTGTCCCGGATCGGCTCACCACGACCCATCTGGATATCACGTCGGCTCAGGAAGATCGTATCCCCGCCCATCTGCCGAACAGCCACCTCGAATGACACTCGAGTGCGGGTTGAGGGCTTCTCGAAAAGAAGGCCCACAAAGCGTCCTTGTAGGGGAAGGGCCGGCCCTTTACCAGGCATCCCTTTCTTGATCTCCGCGGACCGCTTCAGCAGCGCCAGGATCTCCTCACGGGAACAGTCCGCCACGGCCAGGAAATCCTTCTTGCTAAGCATCGGGAACCTCCCGTATCCCGGCCAGGACGGCGTCCAACGCCCCTATCATCTCGTTGATTTCCGCTTCAGTCACGATGAGCGGAGGCATAAACCTGAGCACCGTCTCCGCAGTGCAGTTCACCAACACACCCCGTTCCCGCATAGCAGCGACCATGTCCGCGCACGGAACGGCCAGTTCGATTGCCTGCATGAGCCCCATGCCTCTCACTTCTTTAATGAGAGGATAACGCGAGGCCAGTTGCGCCAACTTTGCGCCCAGAAATGCGCCCTTGTCCGAGACGTTCTTCAGGAATCCATCCGACAGCGCCTCTTCCACCACCACGATGGCGGCGGACGCGGCCAAGGGATTGCCGCCGAAGGTTGACGCATGGCTTCCGGGAACAAACGCCTGGGCAACCCTGTCTGTTGCGAGCAGTGCGCCTATGGGAACTCCGCCGGCCAATCCCTTTGCAAGGGTCACCACATCCGGAACGAAATCGAAGCGCTCGTGCGCAAGAAACGTCCCGGTTCGACCCGTGCCGGTCTGGACCTCGTCGAGCATGAGTAGACACCCCCGAGCGTCGCACAACTCTCGAACGTTGCTTAAGTAGTCCTGCGGAGGAATGCGCACCCCACCCTCTCCTTGGATCGGTTCCACGAGAACCGCACAAACATCAGCGGTGAGCGCTTTCTCGAGGGCGACCAGATCGCCGAATGCAACATGCCGAAATCCTTGAACTTCAGGCTCGAAGCCCTGGCGGTATTTCATCTGACCGGTTGCCGCCAGTGTGGCAAGAGTCCGGCCGTGAAAGGAATTCTCCATGGCCACGATCCAGTAACGATCATGCTCTCCACGGTCATGAAAGAACTTTCGCGCGAGCTTGACCGCTCCCTCATTGGCCTCCGCGCCGGAGTTGCAGAAAAAGACCTTGTCGGCAAACGTGTGCTCAACCAGAAGCCGCGCCAATCGGATCTGAGGCTCGATATGAAATAGATTCGACACGTGTATGAGCTTCTTCGCCTGATCCGCCAAGGCCGCGGCCAGACGAGGATGACCGTGGCCCAAAGAGCATGCGGCTATGCCGGCGACGAAATCGAGATACTCGCGACCTTCGCTGTCCTTTACCCGGCAGCCGCGCCCCTCAATGAGCATGATGGGGGTTCGCCCGTACGTATTGAATACGTATTTGGCGTTCTCCTCGATGAACTGTCCCAATGCCATACACCACCTCGTCTTACGGCGCGCGCCCGTCTCGTTGATAAACCGGAGCCGATGCGCCGCGCAGACCCTTTGAATACGACCGGATAGCTCACAGGCCCGGGGCGCGCTCTCGCAGGATCTCCGTGCCGATGCCCTGATCGGTGAGTAACTCCAAAAGGATCGCGTGGGGCACCCTTCCGTCGATCACGTGCGCCTTAGGCACACCGCCACGAAGAGCGACCAGGCAGCACTTGAGCTTAGGTATCATCCCTCCGGAAGCGGTTCCTTTGGCGATCAACTCTTCCGCCTTCTGCTCCGAAAGGGTCGATATGAGTCCCCCATCCTGATCCAAGACACCCGTGACGTCGGTAAGAACAATGAATCTCTCCGCGTTCAGAGCCGCTGACAGCGCGCCCGCGGCAGTGTCCGCGTTGATGTTGTAGGGCTTCTCGCCCGGCCCTGCGCCCACCGGCGCGATGACCGGGATAAAACCGCGTTCCTCAAGAGAATCGATCAATTCCGGGTTGATAGTCTCCACTTCTCCGACCAGGCCCAGATCTTCGTCCGTATCCGCGAGCCGCGCGGGACGGGCTTTCCTCGCCCTTATCAGGCAACCGTCCCGTCCGGACAAACCTACAGCTCTCGCGCCGTAGTAGTTAATCAGGGAGACCACGTCCTTGTTCACTTTAGCCACCAGCACCATCTCCACCACGTCCATGGTCTCCTCATCCGTCACTCGGAGACCTTTCACAAAACGGCTCTCCTTGCCTATCCGTTTCAGCAAAGCGCCTATCTGAGGCCCACCACCATGAACGATAACCGGTTTGATCCCTATGAAGCTGAGGAGGGCCATGTCTTCCGCAAATGCGCTCTTAAGCGCGAGATCAGTCATCGCGCTCCCGCCGTACTTGATGACGATGCGCTTGCCTCGAAAAATTTGGATGTACGGGAGCGCTTCCACGAGGATCGTTGCTCGTTTCTCAGCGGTAATCTTGGTGGTATGAGCCCGGGCCATGTCGCGTTATCTCACTTTAGGTTATGACTTCAACTGCTTGATAAGTTAGGCGATTTATTTTGATAAGTCAAGCCGAATCCTTTCACCCCTTAGAGAGCCCAAAATTTCATATTAGCACGCAACCCATATACGCTCATATGGTTTTCAGTCGCCGGACTTCACCGCGGTCACGATCATTTGATGGCCGTAGCAAGTGAATCGGATCGTCTCGTCAATGATCTTTCGCAACGGTCGCAATGGCGACCATGAGGAAGGCAATTCTCGTTCCGGATGGTAGAGCTTCTTGCGCAAGTTGAACGAGCGCGTTCGAACGCGCACGAGATGGAATCCGCTATGACGCAAGAGAGCCGTAATCGTGCTCGGTTCAAAGAGGTGGATGTGATCCGAGCCATTGAGATAAACCCATTCCGGGCCATTGACCCAGCGGGACAAGGACGCGAAATTTGTTGTCGATATGTGGACAAGCCCACCCGGCCGCAGAGCGGTGTAAACTCGGCCTAAGGCGGCTCTGGGTGACTGAAGATGTTCGATCACATCCCACATGCGCACAGCGTCCATACTCCCCGGCGGCGCCGCGAAGTCTTCCGCTGCTTCGACCACAAGATGGATCGATCTTCTCTTTCTCAAGTAGTGTAGGGCGCAGGAGTTGATCTCCAAGCCCCACGTTTCCCAGCCCTTTTGAGCGGCTTCTTCCAGGAACCAACCGCGACCCGCGCCGACCTCCAGCAGCCGATTCTGCTTTCGGAACGGCTCGTAAAGTTTCAGTTCGCGCCGTAATCGTCTCCGTTGCGCCGGCGTCAGTTCATCGTCTCCCATAGCGCCGGTCCCTGATTGCCGTTGGATTTCCCGATGCGCGGCCAACCGCGGGCTTACGAAGACCATGCCGCAGTTCAGGCATCGCACGTGGCGGAAGCCTTCCTTGATGAAGAGCGCCTCGTGCGTGGGGCTTCGGCAGAGGTCACAGGGCACGGCGATCATGGTCTCAAGCTGACTGATCATCATTGGCGCATTGTAACATCGGTCTCGGTACCGCTCCACCGGTCATACGCGCGTCTTATCGCTTTGATAATCCCTCTGTGTCCCCCTGTGGAAAAGAGAGGGCAAGCGAAACACCCCTTGAGAAAAGGGAAAAGGGGTCACATACCCTCCTGCGCGAAAGGAGGCACGCGATTCTCGCCCGGAAAACTGAAAGCGTGCGCTCGATCGGGCCGCGCCCTTGAAGCCGGAACGAAATTCTGATAGTGAACCGGAAATCAATCAATAGACAGAGGCGTGTCATTGGATCTTAAGGCCTTAGCGGACTTCTTATTCGAAGTGGGAATGCTCAAGCGGACTCCTCGCACCGGGTTCCAGTTCCTGGGCGCCGGCCATGAATCCGTGGCGGACCACAGTCTGCGTTGCGCAATAATCGGGTACGCCCTCGCGCGGATGGCGCCGGAAGCCGATCTCCAGAAAGTGGTCCTGATGTGCCTCTTTCACGATCTGGCGGAAGCGCGCACCGGCGATCATAACTACGTGAACAAGAAATACGTGACCTGCGACGAAACAGCCGCAATCAAAGATATGACCGATAATCTCTTCTTTGGAGCGGAGATACGGGAACTTACGGACGAACTCCAGGAGCGCGCGAGCCTTGAGGCGGCATTGGCCCACGACGCGGATCAACTGGAGTTGATACTTCAGCTCAAAGAGCTTGGAGACCTGGGAAACCCGTATAGTAAGGACTGGATATCAGCCGCGCTCAAGAGGCTGTGCACTGCTCCGGCAAAGAAACTAGCTCACAGCGTGCTTTCCACCGAATTCTGTAATTGGTGGTTCAAGGAGAGGGAAGACGAGTGGTGGGTGAATGGCGGTCAGCAGGCGCAGTCCCGAGACCTGAAGTCCATAGGCAAGAAAAGGTGACCCTTCTGAGAGGCTATGTATTCACGCATTTTCTCGGGGCCGCGCTCATATCTCTCTCGGCCTTGTCCTTGGGGTTGGCCGATCAGGACGGCCCAGCCGTCCTCACCTCTCAGTCGGTCCCGCCCCTCGTCGTCGCGCAAGAGCGGCCGGATGCGTCAAGCCGCTATCAGTGGCTGTTCCGGAAGGAAAAGGAACAGCCCGTTCCGGAGGGTGAACGCCTTCCCTTGCTGGAGAAGCTGGACCAGGAGATCAAACAGGCTCGCAGAAGTTATCTTTCAGGCGAAGTGGAGAACGCCATCCTCAAGTATAGGAGCCTCGTTGATCATCTGGAATCGGTCCTGAACGACATTCCGCCCGGCCACGCCATTATCCACGAATTCAGTGAGCGCTTGCAGATCTTCGACGAGCTCACGGCCAAAATTCTTGGCCCCCTCCACCTGGAACCCCCAAGAAGCATTGTGGGACAGGTTTTCCATCTTAATGAAAAGCGACGCTTCTGCCAGAGAAACCTCATACTGAAGAAGGCTGAGATCCAAGGTTACTTCGATGTGCCCGAGCGCCTGCATCAGGAGGAGATCCGCATCCTGGGCGATCTGATAACGGCCCGTCTGGAGCCCCCGGGGAGCCCGATGCGCAAGAAGGAGGATGAATTCAGGGCAGCCCTGGATGAGGTCCGCAACTCGCTGCAGAAGCGCGCCGCCCGGCACATGCTCATGCGCCGAGGTCTCTCGGCGTCCCTCGGAGAGGTCCAAAAGGATCTCCTCGGGCCGAATGAGATGCTCTTGGACTTCAATTTGCTTCGGGACCGCATGGCTGTGGGTTACATCACCCGAGAAGATGCCGTCTACTATCAGGTGGCGCTAAATCGAGCCGAAATAGCCCGGGGCGTTTTTCACCTTCAGGAGAAGCTGCAAGAGTCTTCACTGGGCAAGGGCTCTTCGTTCATGGGGCATGCCTGGAAAGAACCTTGTCGTCGCATGTTCCGCGCGATCTTCGGACAACTTCCTGCGCTTCCGCCCGAGAAGAACAGAGTGTTCGTCATTCCCGACGGTCCGCTCTGGTACCTCCCCTTTTCCATCCTTCTCGATCCCGAGGATCGGCCTCTGGGAAGGGACAGGCTGATATCACTGATCCCATCGGTAGACATGTTGCGCTTTGCTCGTATTGTCACCTCCTCGAGCAATCCGGACGGTCAATCCGCCTCCTTGTTGGCGCTGGAATCGATCCCTTGGATCTCGGAGGAAGATCTGCGCCAAGGATCGGCCCGCAAGTCTAAAGGGCAGAAGCGGGTAGAGAACCTGCCCGAGGGCGAACGGATCCAGCGGCTCATACTGGCCAGTCCGGTATACCCGAAGCCCTCGAACATTTTGATCATGATCCAGAAGCTCTTCAAGAAATTCGAGGTCTGGGTGGGTCCGACCGCGACCGCAGACAAGTTCATGGACCGTAAGGGCGCCCCGCCTGAAATCACTCTCCTGGCGGTTCCTGCGGCCGTGACGGACAAAGTGGGAGATGAAACGCAGCCCGTGCTTTTCTTTTCAGCGGACAACCGCGGACATCGGACAATATACGCACGGGATTTTTTTCAGACACCGCTTAAGTCGGAGCTTGTGGCGCTCCCCACCGCGTGGTGCGACCTGGGGGATCGGGAAGCTGTCTTGGCGGAAGGACCGATGCTTCTCCTCACCAGCCTCATGTACGCAGGGGCGCCGACAGCGCTGATCAATTACGCTCGCCCGGATTGGGGCGAGGATGACCCATTCTTGATAGCGGTGCTCAAGGCCGCGGCAGAAGGAACGACCCCTCGCCGAGCGCTGGCGGATTACTCCAGACAAATGCCCGCGGGCTTGGACACCTCGTTTGCCGGGAAGCCCCCTTCATGGGCCGGTTGGATCTTGATGGGCGACACCCGGTAGCCGTGCCCGAGAAATCGAAAGCGGGAATCGCCCGGCACGCGAAGAACCCAGGGGCGACTCCAAAGGAAGGGATCAAGCTGCGGTGAGTCTTCGGGAGAGCCTGGCGATGGTGCGGGACGCGGTATTACGATGGTAAATCCCTTTGCAGACACCCTTGTGCAAAAGGGAAACCGCCTGTCGCAGCTCCTCGGGCCCAATCGATTCCTTATTTTCCACCGAAGTCAGGTATTTCTTGACAACCGTCCTGACCTTGGACTTGTAAGACTTGTTCCGGAGGCGCTTCTTCTTTGTTTGCCTCATACGTTTCAACGCTGAAGGATGATTGGCCATTCAATGCTCCTGTCCTTGTCGGAGTGGCGGATGATATCCATTTGACAAAATCGCTTCATTCGTCTAGCAGTTGCCGGGCGCGCCGGACGCCACCCGGGCAAGACCGCGTAAAATATTATATATGACAGCAAACACGAGAAAGAGTCAAGACCTTTCCACCAACCACCGCTCCGAGCATGTCTCCGAAGTAAAGACCATGACCCGCGCGGCGGGGATAGTCGGCCTCTGGACCAGCCTCAGCCGCGTCCTGGGCTACGTCCGAGACATGGTCATTGCGCTCTTCATGGGAGCGAGCATCGGGGCTGACGCGTTCTTCGTGGCCTTTCGCATTCCCAATTTGCTCAGGCGGCTTTTCGCGGAAGGCGCGCTTTCCGCGGCTTTTATTCCCACCTATGTGGAAAGCCTGCAAAAAGAAGGCCCCTCCAAAGCCCGCGGCCTCGCTCAGACATGCTTCACCGTCGCGACCATTATTCTCGCAGCCGTCACAGCCCTGGGCATCGCATTAACCCCATGGATTGTTCGGATCACCGCGCCCGGGTTTGTGGAGGACACGGCAAAATTCCTTCTCACGGTCGATCTTACCCGCATCATGTTTCCATACATCTTCTTCATATCTCTTGTCGCTCTCGCGTCCGGAGTCCTCAATTCCATGGGGCATTTTGCCGCTCCGGCCGCCGCGCCGGCCCTGTTGAACCTCTGTATGATTTTCAGTGTCATCGTGTCCGGCGCGGTGGCCGGCCTGGCGCCCTACTACGCGCTGGCAATAGGAGTGACTGTTGGTGGAGTGGTTCAGTTGTGGCTTCAGCTCCCCTTCATAAAGAGGGTGGGCGTGCCTTTTCGGCTCGGCTTCGATTTCCGCAACCCCGCGCTCAGCCGAATCGGCAGACTGTTTGCTCCGGCCGCAATCAGCGGCGCGGTCTACCAGGTCAACGTTCTTGTGGGAACCATTCTGGCCTCTTTGCTCGTTTCCGGGAGTGTTTCCTGGCTGTACTATGCGGATCGGGTTGTGGAACTTCCCTTGGGGATCTTTGCCATCGCGGCCGGAACCGCTGTTCTTCCCTCAATGTCGAGGCAGGCCGGAAATGGTGATTTGGCTGGCTTGCAGAAATCGATCTCCTATGCGCTCAGATTGATAGGATTTTTCACCATACCCGCCTCCGTGGGCCTGGTCATCCTAAGGGAGCCGATTGTTGCGTGTCTCTTTCAGCGCGGGCTCTTCACGGCTATGGACACAGAACGAACAGCGTTCGCTCTTTTGTGGTACACAGCGGGCTTGTGGGCTTTTTCAGCGCTCAAGGTGGTCAACCAGGCATTCTATTCACTGAAGGACACAACAACTCCTTTGTGGGTCTCTATGGGCGCGGTGGCGGTGAATCTTGTGGCAGGGCTTCTCCTCATGGGACCTATGGCTCACGGTGGACTCGCATTGGCCACCTCGTTGGCCGCGGCGTTCAACGTATCCGTTCTGTTCGTGATTCTTGTTAAGCGACTTGGAGGGTTTCCCGGTCGCGAGCTCGCAGTCGCCGTCTCGCGGTTTCTCCTGGCATCCGTACCTATGGCTGCGATGCTTGTGCACATGCGCGGCTTCGCGGATTGGAAGCTCGGCTTCACCCTGTGGTCCGGCATCCTTCTCGCCTCGCTGATCCTGGGGGGCTTACTCATCTTCTTGGCTGCCGCTTACGCTCTGAGGGCCCCGGAAGTGCGCTTTCTGCTCGGGCTGCTCAAAACCGCAGGACAGTCTGAAAAGAATCGGTGGTAGGACGGATTCTACAAAACCTCGCCCGACCAACCGGCAGGCTCGCGCGGGACAGAGTCCGCGTGTCCCCGGGAATGACGAACGATGAGGCAGCCGTCGTTATGAACCCTACCGCAGGGAAACCGCTCTACCGCCCGGGCGGCATTACCCGGTTGAGGAATGAGACCATACGTTCGAAGGTTTCGAGGATGATCGGGCGCGCGAAACGTGGTTCGCCGGTGATGTCAAAGTATATGGTGAAAAGATGCTTCTGGCCCGGATAAATATACGCCTCAAAGTATTTGTGAGCGGCTGCGAGTTCTTGCGCAAGGCGTTTTGCGTGCTTCACATCGTACACGTCATCCGCTGTGCCGTGGAAAATGAGCACAGGCGGCAGCCTCATCACGTCATATGGCATGATCCAGGGTGAACCGCCGTAATTCCAGACCACCGCTCTCACGCGCGGATCTCGTGACGCGTAAGTGAGTGCGGCATTGGCCGGCTGTGAATACCCGGAGATCGCGATACGGTAAGGGTCCACTTTCGGATTGAACCAAAGATTGCCCACCGCGGCCCGGATCGCCTCGAGATACCATTCCATATCGAACGCGAGCCGCGCGGCTACCACACCTTGATTCACGCTGCCGACCAAGTATCCGAGGCCTCGCTCCCACTCGAACGGCCCGGGAGTGAGCGACTCCGGATAGTTCGAGGGATCGATCAGCATCACCACGAAGCCTCTGTTCGCCAACTCCTGGCAGTGCACGTGGTGCTGCGCGATCTTCATGGCGCCCACGCCCACTCCGTGGATTACCGCGGGAAGACGGCTCTTAGTCTCGTAGTCGGGATAGAAATAGTACACCGGCATGGACCCGCCGCGGGGCAGCGGAATCCAAGTCCGAAAACCGCCTGCGTCGCTCCTCGCGCAGAAAAAGAAGATCAACAGAAGAGAAGTAATCCCTACAATGAACCTCAACACAACCCTCGAGATCCAAACAACATGCTCAAAGCAAGAGCGAGTAGAATATCACCAACGCAGGGTTCTGTCAACGGAAGTCCGCATGGGAAGCGGGTCGGGAGGAAACAGGCCGATTCCGGTCAGCCTCCAACACCACGGGCCTCAAGAACCGCCTTCGCAAATTTCTTGAATCTGATCCTCATGAATGCGTTGAACCACCTCTCGTAGCCTAGCGTTCCGGCGTGGGGCGGAAGAGTGTGGTCCCGGTCCGGAGGGCAGAGCCGATACGGCTCTCCTCTGGTCGCCATGCGTTCATGGGACGAGGCCAATCTTGCAGGGACCATGTACAGCCACTGGGTGGAATACGCTCGCATAACCGCGTGCTTGCGCTCAATGGCATCATGGCTGAGCGGGTTGTAGAGCGTCTCGGGGGGGCTCGGCGGGAACGCGTTGATACGCCACTTCCAATGCCAAAGAGGGCCACTGGAGTTGTACAGAGGGTATTCGTAAATTCTCGGGTCCTGCGCTGAGCGGCGAACTCCCTCAAAGGCCAGGAAATTGACTGCATCGTGGTCGGGATGCCCCCCTTCAAAGGCGGTGGCGAAAATGTTCTCGGGCCTTAGCTCCGTGACAAGGGACGCGACGTAGTCCGCGGCCTGATCGAGACGGGGAAGGAGCCCCAGGTCCGGGAATCTTGCGAATCGAAGATAGGAGCCATCCAGTCCCAGCGCGGCCATTGCCGCGGCAAGCTCGGCTTCTCTGGTCTTCATACCTCCGAGGAAGCCCCCTGACGTGAGCCAAACGGCATGGATCTCCGATCCTCCTGTCATGAGATCTCGCATGGTTCCTGCGATGAATGCGTCGTCGTCGGGGTGGGCAAAGAGGAAGAGATATCGAGCGCCGGGTGTCAATGCCATGTAATTCGCGGGAAGGGAGCGCCAAGAGAGCAGGCGATTCTCCTCACACTCGGAAGCCGGCCCAGATCACGACCTGCGTCAGTGGACCATGTGGTCTCGCCCGGATTCCGGGGACGCCTTCGGGTGCATATGAGCGTAAATGTCATGAAGAAACTGTTCCTTACAGGGTGGACACATCACAAAGACGTCGTCCTCATATACTTCCCTGTTAGCCTGCTCTTCGTTGTAGTGGGAGAGTTCCGCCAGAACCTTGTCCAGAGCGCGCCGCGTGTCTTCTTCGTTCTGATCGGGGATAGTTCCGTCGTAGAGCGAGCGAACCTTCACATCCACCTGATACTTCAAGGATCCATCGGGAAGCGCTTGTCCGCATCGATGGCACCTGAGCGCGCTCATGTCGTTGACAGAACCTCCTGGCAAGATTATAAGTACGAAAAGCTCATCGCGCCAGCAAAAACACCGGAGCACATATGCGGTTTCCCGAATATCGGCCGCGGAGGCTTAGGAAGAGTGAGGCCCTTCGAAGCATGGTCCGCGAAGTGCGGCTGGATGTCAACGATTTCATCCTACCTTTCTTTGTTCGGCCCGGCGGCAAGGTGAAAAAACCCATCCTGAGCATGCCGGGGCACTTTCAACTCTCTCCTGACGCCCTGCTCGCCGAGTTGGAAGAGCCCGTCGCTCGGGGCATACCCGCGATTCTTCTCTTCGGGATTCCTGACAAAAAGGATCCCGTCGGTTCCGAGGCGTACGCCAAGGACGGCATCATTCAGAAAACAGTGGCCAAAGTCAAGAAGGCCTATCCGGACCTGGTCGTGATAACGGACGTCTGTTTGTGTGAGTATACCGATCACGGGCATTGCGGCGTTATCCACGACGGTGATGTGGACAATGACGCTACTTTGGAGCTGCTCGCCCGAATGGCCGTGTCTCATGCGCGAGCCGGAGCTGACATCGTCGCGCCCAGCGATATGATGGACGGCCGCGTGGCCGCGATCCGGGAAGCCCTGGATGAGGCGGGATTAGATCACATTCCCATCATGTCGTATGCGGCCAAGTATGCGTCCGCTTTCTATGGGCCGTTTCGTGAGGCGGCCGAATCCCCGCCCCAGTTCGGAGACCGCCGATCGTATCAGATGGATCCAGCCAATTCCGACGAAGCGCTCAGAGAAGTGGGGCTGGACGTGGAAGAAGGCGCGGACATAATCATGGTAAAGCCTGCGTTGCCTTATCTGGATATCATTTGGCGGGTGCGCAACGCCTTCGATCTCCCCTTGGCCGCGTACAACGTGAGCGGTGAGTTTGCCATGATCAAGGCGGCAGCCCAGAACCGATGGATCGAGGGCGACCGCTGCATGATGGAAGCACTGATCGCGATCCGAAGAGCCGGCGCGGATCTTATTATTTCTTACCACGCTTTGGAGGCTGCGAGGATCCTCCAGGGCGACGCTCCGTCGCTGAGGAAGAAGTGAATCGGTTTCAATTGAGATTGGTCGCCTGGGAGATGACCCGGGCGTGCAACTTGGCGTGCGTCCATTGTCGGGCCGGCGCGTGTTCTCAGCCCGGGCCGGAGCAATTGACCACTGATGAGGGACGCAGCCTGATCGACGGCATCCGTGAGGTGGGCCAGCCCATCCTGATCATGACCGGCGGCGAACCGCTCCTCAGGCCGGATTTCTTCGAGTTGGCCCAGTACGCTCTGGATGTGGGGCTAAGGGCAGTGGTAGCGACCAATGGGGTGCTGGTGACGCGGGAGATTGCGGCGCGAATCGCTGCGGTGGGCATCCCCCGCGTGAGTATCAGCCTTGACGGCCCCACCGCGGAAACCCATGACCGCTTCCGTATGGTGGAAGGCGCGTTTGACGCGTCTCTCAGAGGCATCCGAAACCTACGAGACGCGGGCGTTCCGGTACAGATCAATACCACCTTGACCCGCCGCAATCGCGACTACCTCGCGAATATCATGAAACTTGCCGAAGAGATCGGAGCTGTAGCGTTCCACGTCTTCCTGCTGGTTCCGACGGGAAGAGCTAGGGACATGGCCGGTGAGGAGATGGGCCCGGACGAGTACGAGGAGAGCCTCCTGGAGTTCTACCGATTGAGTCGAGCGACCCCCCTGGAGACCAAGGCGACCTGCGCTCCGCAGTACTACCGGATTCTCCGCCAAGAAGCGCGAAAAGAAGGAATCGAGGTCACGGAACAGACGTTCGGCCTTGACGCACGCACCCGCGGCTGCCTTGGCGGGCTGTCGTTCGTCTTCGTTTCTCACCGGGGAGACCTCCAACCATGCGGATACTTTGACGTGCAGGCCGGGAGCGTCCGGGAACAATCGTTTGCGGATCTTTGGGGAAACGCCCCGCTGTTCAAGAATCTGCGCACCTTCAGCCTTCTGGAGGGCAAGTGTGGGAAATGCGATTACCTCCGGTTCTGCGGTGGATGCAGAGCGCGGGCGTACGAACATACCGGCAATTATATGGCTGAGGAGCCCTATTGCGCGTACCAGCCGCCGTCCGTGCTCAGGGCCCAGAGGCCGCAGGGCTGAACATTCGGAGCGTATTCCGTTTGTTGGGCTGCGGCTTGACGCACATCTATAGTGCTTGTCAAGATTAGTGTCCGACTCAGCAGCGTCACCCCTGCGAAAGCAGGGGTCCAGGAGAAAAGAAAAAGACTGGATTCCCGCGTTCGCGAGAATGACGGGGCCTACCCCTGACATATCCGACAAAACTCTTGAGAATGGCTATAACCAAACAGTACGGCATCTTGCGTGTGGAGGGACCAATGGTTATCGAGCAGATAGAAATCGGAGGGTTCCAGATTTTCTGTTACATCATGGGCGACAAGCAGACCGGAGAAGGAATTGTGGTAGACCCCGGCGGTCCTGCCGAGCCCATACTAAGAAGAGCTTCCAGTGGCGGAATTACCAAGATCACCTATATCGTCAACACGCATTGCCATGTGGACCACACCGCGGGAAACAAAGAAATGCACGATGCGACCGCCGCGCCCATCGCTATCCATGAGGCGGATGCGCAAGGCCTGATGCGTCAAAACCCCGGGATGTTGACCATGTTCAACGCGATGGCTTCACCGCCGGCGACTGTGCTGCTCCACGACGGTGATGCGATCCGCTTCGGAAATGAATCCGTACAGGTGATCCACACGCCCGGGCATACCCCTGGAGGTATCTGTCTTTACTTCCCCGGGTATGTGTTAACCGGAGACACGCTCTTCGTAGGAGGGGTGGGCCGGACCGACCTCCCCGGAGGCTCGTACGAGGTCCTCAAGGCATCGATTCGCAACAAGCTCTTCACCCTTCCAGACAACACCATCGTCCTACCAGGCCACAATTACGGTTACACTCCCACCACAACTATCGGAGCCGAAAAGGCCGAAAACATGTTCGTCTGATAGCATTGAAACCGCTACCGCAGGAATCGACCGGGACGAAAGACAAAAGGGGGCAGGAAGGAATGAGAATAGGCGACACGGAAGTCCCGGACGAGACTTTGCAAGGGCTTTGCCGGAAATGGAAGATCCGCCGCCTGGAACTCTTCGGTTCCGCCCGGACCGGTCGGCTTGCCCCTGGTAGCGACATTGACCTCCTGGCCGAGTTCGAGACAGATGAGCAGTGGTCGCTCATGGATCTTGCCCGCGCCGAGGAAGAATTTGCGTTGCTCCTGGGACGAAAGGTGGACCTTGTGGATCGGAAGAACCTTGAGCGCAGCGCCAACCTGATTCGCCGCGACGCCATTCTGAATTCGACAGAGGTGGTCTATGCCGCATGATCCACGTGCTGCCGTTTTCGACATGATCCAGGCCGTTGAAAGGGCACAGAGGCTGTCCTCCGGATTGAGCGAAGCGGAATTCATGAGTAATGAACCTGTCTAGTGGGCAATCTTCAGCCAGATCGTGATTTTGGGTGAGGCTGCGAACCGCGTGGACCGCATGTTCCAAGACGCTCACCCTGATGTTCCTTGGGCAAGCGTCATTGGGATGCGCCACCGGCTGATACACGGATACGACACTGTAGATTGGCTCCGCGTCTGGAAGACGCTCCGGAACGACCTGCCGCCTCTGCTGCAACAGTTGAAGGCGCTGATGGCGGATGAAGCAGACGAGAAGAACTAACCCAAGCCTATTAGCAATCACCACAACTAGCGAGCCGGTAGGAGCCGAGAAGGCCGAAAACATGTTCGTCTGATCGTATCAGACGTGCGATCCGTCAATCTTGTTGTTTCCTGGCATAAAGCCATAAAGTTGGTTGTCACCTTCGAAATTCGGCTGTAGCATTAGCGCAAGAACCTTGGGGAATCAGACTCTTTATCGGTGAAGAGCGGGAACATGCCGACACGCATGGCATGGCTCCGGAGGCCAAGCCCGCCCAAACAAACGGGGAAACAATAGTGGTGCGCCCGGAATTCGGTGGAATTCAGAGACCGCGGGTAAGGAGGAAGCCGATCTCGGAAAAAGTCCGTGAGGAGGGTTAATGCCATGATTTGCTCTGATAGCCGGAATCGGAAGTGGCTGCAGTTGTGGGGCAAAACGAAATGGGACAAGACGACTCAAAGACACCTAAATTCCTCGTATCATCCCTTGCTGTACCACATGCTTGATGTTGCTGCCGTCGCGGGACTAGTTTGGGATCATTGCCTGATGCGACAACTGCGCGAGAGACTGGAATCTTCAATGGGAATTGCCGCGCGTACCAAAATCGTTTTTCTTTCCGGGGCGCACGATCTAGGCAAGGGCAGCCCCGGGTTCCAGAAGCGAGTGCCAGAACTGTCACAGCACTCCGGGCTTCCATTTTCGGACAACGACCAGAATCGTACTCATGGGTGCATTACGGGGCACGTGTTGAAAGAAATCCTCGGATCTTGCGCGGTTTCTGCCGTATTGGGACAAATTGCCGGAGGCCATCACGGTGTATTTCCGCGATCAGCCGAGCTCCGAATGGGTCGGGACACGCTTGGAAACAACTGCTGGAAAGCGGCCCGACAGGGGCTGCTTCAAGAATTCGCCGACACGGTGGGGATCGACCTGAAGCAGGTCGCCCAATCCAGGAGCGAGATCACAGACCCGGCCGTCGTTCCCATGCTTGCGGGCTTCATCTCCGTCGTGGATTGGATTGGTTCGAATCAAGACTTCTTTCCGTGTGTTGCCGAATGTGGGATCCCGCCTGCAATCAGTGCGGCGGACTATTGGACCAACGCGCAGAAGCGGGCGCAAGAAGCTCTTGAGAGGCTGGGCTGGCTCCCGGCCGTGGCATTTGCCGGCGAAGCGCGATTTGATACGGTCTTTGAAGGCTTCATCCCCAATGCCCTTCAAACGGCCGCAATCGAGCTGGCGTCGAAGCAATCTTCTCCATATCTCATGATTATTGAAGCGCCGATGGGCCAAGGCAAGACGGAAGTAGCGCTCTATTCGGCGGACATGGCGATGTGTAGGGGTCTTGCGCGCGGCATGTACATAGCCTTGCCGACCCACGCGACAAGCAACGCAATGTTCAAGCGAGTCCTGGATGACTACCTGGCGCATCGAGGGCATAAGGGCAAGCTCAACCTGCAACTCGTGCATGGCGACGCCCTTCTTGCGAAAACGGGGCAAGTGAAAGAAGGCGAGATTTCTGAGTTCAAACCAAGAAACATCGGAGACGAGGCCGATCTGGAAGCTCAATCCTGGTTCACCGCCAAGAAACGACCTCTTCTCGCGCCCTTCGGCGTGGGTACCATTGACCAGAGCCTGTTGAGCGTACTTCAAACCAAGCACTGGTTTGTCCGGCTCTTTGGCCTAGCGGGCAAAGTGGTCATCTTCGACGAGGTCCACGCTTACGACGCCTACATGAGCACAATCCTCGAACGGCTTCTTCATTGGCTCGCCGAGGTGGACTGCACCGTCATCCTGCTTTCTGCAACGCTTCCGGAAGCCAAGCGACGAACACTCGCCAAGGCCTATTCAGGCCGTCACGATGGCGAGTACAAACGCTATCCGAGAATTACTCTGGCTAGGCCACGACACTACCCGAACGCAGAGACAGATAGTGCGCCAGTGTGTGCCGAGATTCCAGTGCAGGGGCAGAGCGTAGTTGATGTGCGCGTTGCCTCCACAGATCTAGCAGCACTGACGGCCAGCTTTAGCCGGCAACTGGAGTATGGCGGTTGCGCTGCAGTCATATGCAACACGGTCGATCGTTCAATCGAGGTTTATAAGCACTTGCGCGACAATCTGACGGACACTGAGTGCTTACTCTTCCATGCCCGCACACTCCAGATGTGGCGTCGAGAACGTGAAAGGGAAGTCCTCCTCAGGTTCGGCAAGGGTGAAAGGCAGGACGATGGAACTTACGTGAACCGGCATCGTCCACAGCGAGCGGTGTTAGTTGCGACGCAGGTAATTGAGCAGAGCCTTGACTTGGACTTTGATTTCATGGTTTCGGAGATTGCGCCTATCGACTTGTTGCTCCAGCGGTGCGGGCGTCTGCATCGACATCCGCGCTGGCGTCCGCCGGGCCTTGAAGCACCGCAGTTCATTGTGCTCTGTGATGCGGAACCGGAAGGTCCACCACCTGAATCATTCGGCAAGAGCATTGAGTTCGTTTACGACCGCTACATCCTGTTGCGTACGTGGCTGGCCCTGCGCGAGCGAGAGAAACTTCAAGTGCCGGCCGAAATCGAGGCCCTGGTGGAGGCAGTGTATGGAGAATCGCTTCTCGTGTGCGGCGACGACTGGTCCATCGCTATTGAGGAGGCTCGCGCAGGATTCGAAGTTGACACCGATGATTCCATTGGCCACGCCCGCCATCTCGTGGTGCGTCAACCGGATGAGCCAGCGGAACTCATTGAACGGTTGAACCGAGAGTTGGAAGACGACGACGATCCGGGCACAGACGCCAGGGTCCGAGCGGCTACCCGCGAGGGCGAGCCAAGCATTCGGACGGTTTTTCTGATTAATGGCGAAAAAGTTCCCGAAACTATAGGCACTGAAGAAACGCGGTGGCTCCTTGATCGATCAGTATCAATCTCACACAAGGCGCTCTTCGCCAAACTGTTCGAATTGAAAGTTCCTGTTGCATGGCAGAGTAACGCGCACTTGCGGCATTGCCGTGTGGTTGAGGTCGGAAAGACAAGGGGCATCAACGCCAAAGTCAGCCAGGAGTTGGGGGTAGAGATCCAATGAATAATCACGACTTCGATCTCCTCATACACGATTGGATACCGTGTCTTGCCACGGAAGGCGTCCTGAAGTCCTTCAGCATTCGCTCAGCCCTGGAAAATGCAGGCGACATCCGATCAATCGAGCACGAGTCCCCAATCGTGCGGATTGCGACATTGCGACTGCTCTTGGCATTCTGTTACCGCGTGGCCCACGCCAACGGTGTTCCACTGAAATCATTCCGGAACTGGCAGGCATTGCTAGCAGAATGGAGCGAAGGCATACCCTCGCAGTGGATCGACCGTTACCTCGGCCAATGCCAATGCCGGAACAAATTTCGGCTTTTTGACGACAATTACCCATTCCTTCAGATTGCGGGGCTCGTATGTCAGGGGGACAAACAACCTGAATCAGCTACGAGACTGGCGTTTGAGCAGTACGCGGGCACGCCGAGTACACTTTGGGAGCACTTAGCAGAGGTCCCTTCCGTTCAGGAGGCCGCTCTGTACCTCGTGACGTGCCAGGCCTTCGGCGCGAGTGCCAGCAACACAAGCAATGCGAAGGTAGGACACCTCGAATACTCGCCTACCGGCCGCACTTTTGCGCCAGTTTACACCGGATGCATTGTCTGGCTGGAAGGTGACAGTCTGCTTGAAACTCTGATGCTCAACCTTGTGGACTACGATCTAACGGACGCCGACTTGCCCACTTGGGAAAAGCCCCTGAGCATCTACGCCCTGCGTGCTCGACAGCCTCAGAAGGCCAAGGACGGCGACTTAGACAAAGACGGAAAGCAGATCAAGATCGGGAAGAAACTCGGTGATTCCAAGCGGGCTTCCCCAACTGGACCCGTTCAACTCTTCACTTGGCCGAGTCGGGCCGTCCGCTTGAACATACCTGAGAGCGGGAAAGTTAAGACCGTACATTTCACCCAGGGACTTGCGCTGAGCGATCACTCGGTCGATCCGATGAAACCGTACGATCACGAAGGCCAGCCCCTCAATCTTCAGCGTGATAAGGCCGGGTGGAGAGACTTGCATTCCTTGCTGGCGTTACAGCCTAATCGCAACCGCACGGTTCTGGCACTCTCCCATGCGGCGCGCAGTGGCCTGGCAGCAGCACGGATCAATATAGCCGGCATCGCTCGAGGTAAGGATCCAGCTAAGATACTTTTCTGGCGACACGAGCGAATGCCTGTACCGGCCGCATTGCTCGCCGACGTCAATCTAATTGAACGACTTGGCAGCTTGTTAGAAAACGCTAGGCAAGCGGCATCCGAACTCAACAATCGGTCGCTCCGGATGGCGAAGCTCTACCTTGCGCCCGAGTCCGAGTCACCAAATGGTCGCCAACCCGACAAGGACGAAGTCACCAACGTAGCCAAGTCCATTGACCCACGCCCAGCTTATTGGGCGCGGCTGGAAGAGCCTTTCTTTCCGCTGCTTGAGAATCTCCCGAACGATTGGGACACCGCAAGGGATGACTGGAAACCGGATGATCAACAGTTGGCAAGCAACGCCTGGCGCGAACGCGTGAAGGGTGAAGCCTGGCGGGCGCTGGAGGAGAGCATCCGCTCCCTTGGGACAACTGCTCGGGCCATCCAGGCCGTCGCGCGCGTTCGCACCGATTTCAATGATGGTGACCTCATGCCCCGGTTGCAGCACGCTCCGAAGGCAAAAGGAAAGGCGAGAGGAGGGAAGAAGGAATGAGGCTTGATGAGAACCAGAGGGCGTTTATCGGCTACCTGCTCAGCCTTGCGAAGGAAGGCAAGGAAGACCGGGGCGCGCTTGCCGAGCTGCGGAGTGGCTTGGGCAAAGCACCAGGCAAGATGGCTCGCGTTCATAAGCATGTTGTGCCGTATCTGCCGGAGGTGCACAACAACGAACACCGCTGGTATTACTTGATCGCCACGCTCTTTGGCATGCACCCCAAACACAAAGACCCTGTACATCACGAGTCAAGAGGGAAGAAATGGAAGGAAGTGTGGACAATGGGCCGTGCGTTCCGGCCGCTCAGGGCAAAGAGCGACAGCATGGAAGCCCGCTTCGTCGCGTTGCTCAACGCCCACCCCGACGACCTGGATAGCCATCTGCGCCATGCCGTCAGGCTGTTGAAGGCCAACGAACAGCCGCTCGACTGGTTTCAGCTCTTCAAAGATCTGCTCCAGTGGGACCATCCGGAAGGCAACGTTCAACTGAGGTGGGCGCGCGACTTCTACAAGAGCAACATCGGAGAAACCGGCTCGCCGACGACTACAGACGATCACCCCTCACTCGAAAAGGAGGACCAACACCATGAATGATTCCGGCGTCAAAATCGAAATTCACCTGATCCAGAACGTCGCCCCGTCAAACTTGAACCGCGACGACACCGGGCAACCCAAGAGCGCCACCTTCGGTGGCTTCCGACGCGCGCGGTTTTCGAGCCAATGCAGCAAGAGAGCGGCCCGTGGCTGGTGGCGGGAGCACGGCACCGTCAGCGTCGGGAAGAGAACAAAGAAACTCCAGCAGATCATTGGCGACAAGCTTGCCCAAGTCGAGGAATTCACGAAGAAGGTCCCTGCAGAGGAAGACCGGAGAGCTGGGATTCGCGTCTTCACGGACGCGTACTACGCCGCGTCAGACAAAAAGAAGCCGGAAAACACGAGCGTCTTAATCTTCATTGGCCCAGATGAGGTTGACGTGTGCGCACAGGCAGTGAAGGAGATTTGGGACGACCAGACCAAGGAGACCACTAAGAAAGGAAAGCAGAGCGCGGAGACCGTCAAGGGCATCGCTTCAATCATGAAGGAGCTGCGCAAATTCGACAAGAATGCTGGCACAGAAGCAACCTCCGCTGATAGGGAGGACGTCGCAGCGCAGCCGGAGTCTGAGCAGGCGGACGACGAGGAGAGTGCTGAAGAACCCGGGGCTAAGAAGAAGCCCAAGCGGCCGAAGCTCAAACCGCTAAAGGAGATCGAGGAGCGAATCAAGGCCGCGCAGGTCTCTGCCGACATCGCCCTATTCGGCCGTATGCTGGCCGAGCAGCCGGGCCGCAACACGGACGGCGCTTGCCAGGTCGCGCATCCCATTTCCACCCACAAGGTCGACATGGAGATGGATTTCTACACTGCCGTCGACGATCTCAAGCCGCCTGAGGAAACGGGTGCGGAGATGATGGGCGTCATTGGTTTCAACAGCGCTTGTTATTACCGTTACGCACTGGTGGACCGAGATCAACTCGCCCGGAATCTCTCGCGTAAGACGGAGCGCAAGGACGGCAAATGGGTGCAAAAACTCGAAGACAATGACTACCAGGAGTCAGACACCGTCATCAAGGCGTTCCTCGAAGCTATGGTCTACGCCATCCCCACCGGCAAGCAGAACTCCTTCGCCGCCCAGAACCTCCCTTCGTTCGGATTGTTCGTCACGCGAAAAGGCGGCGTGCCCATCTCCCTAGCCAACGCCTTCGCCAAGCCCGTTCGCCCCACGAAAGATAGAGATGATCTGGTCGGTCTGTCGGTGGATCGCCTCACGGAGCATTGGGACGCGCTGAAGAAGGTCTATGGCGACCAGGGCGTCCAGGAGATCGCGTGCTTTCACATTGAGCAGGAAGGTCGCTTGAACGGTCTTAGCGGGTCTGCCAAGGAAACAGTCGCAGAGGCGATCAAAGCAGTTATGGAGGCAGCGAAGAAGCAATGAGCCAGCCGTACACCCTTCTCTTGCGTCTCGAAGGCCCTATGCAGTCGTGGGGCTACCGCAGCCGGTTCGATTACCGGGACACGGCGCTGGAGCCGACCCGCAGCGGCGTGATCGGTCTGATCTGCGCGGCCTGCGGCGTCGCGCGCGGGGAGGATATCTCGCGGTTCGAACCTATCCGAATGGGCGTGCGTGTGGACAAGGAGGGCCGGCCTGAACGTGATTACCACACGGCGGGTGGAGATCATCATGAGCCTCGTGAATATGGTGTCATCAAGGCGGATGGGAGCGGAATGGACACCGTCGTTTCGTACCGGGACTACCTGGCCGATGCGATTTTCACGGTGGGCTTGGAATCGCACGACAAGTATCTGCTCCAGGAGATCGCCGAAGCGTTGTGCAACCCGACGTGGCCCTTGTTCCTGGGCCGGAAGGCCTTCTGTTTGGCCGAGCACCCGCTGTCGGCTTCCCGACCGTCCGTCGTCCAAGCGGACTTGGAGACTGCACTTAAAGGTGCCGCGTTCTCCCTCAGATGTAAGCCCAGCCACGGTGGGATACTGCGTTACCGCGTTGCCTGCGAAAGCCCTGACGGCGAAAGAACCCAGTACGACTCGCCTGTCTGTTTCGCCACACGGCGGTTCAAGCCGCGATCTATCCGGACTTGGTTCGAGGAGAAAGGAGATCCAAAATGACGACGGGGCCTATAACTCCGCTCTATCTTTCGCGCCTTCTGCTTAACCCTCGATCCCGCCAGGTGATCAGCGAGCTTGCCGAGCCCTATGAAATGCACCGGACACTGATGCGTGCCTTCCCAAGAGCGACGGACGATATCCAGTCCAAAGCACGCGGTGAGTTCGGCGTTCTTTTCCGTGCGGATGTCGATGACCTGCAGGGTGCAGTTAAGGTCTATGTGCAGTCATGTATCGAACCGAACTGGTCATTCCTGGATGAATTCAATGATTACTTGTGCGCTAATACGGAGATACCCGAATACGAATGCAAGGAAATTATGTCGGCATATCGCGAGATTCAAGACGGGCAGGCTTTGTCATTTCGTCTGCGTGCCAATCCGACCAAACGGGTCGCGAAACAGGACGATCCGATGAAGGGCAAACGAGTCGAACTGACACACGCGGATGAACAAATCGACTGGTTGATTCGCAAGGGCCGGGAGCGGGAAACGGGCAAGCTTGGGGGCTTTGAGGTTCTCATTAAGAAAGTCAATGACGTGCACGGCGAGGAACGGAAGATTCCGCGAGTAAATGCTTACAGCGAGGGAAAGCAGAAAGGACGCAAAAGGGAAGCGGGGCCTGGTCATACAATGACACACTTGGCTGTCCTCTTCGATGGCCTTTTGCGGGTCACGGACACAGATGCCTTTTTGGAGAGCCTTGCCCGCGGCATTGGGCCGGGCAAGGCATTTGGTTTTGGTTTGCTCTCCATTGCGCCGGTGAGGCCGTAATTTCGGGGAGAGGTGGCATGAGAATTCAAGATCTGCACGATCTGCCGAAGTTTCGGGACGGATGGAGCTACCTCTATGTGGAACATTGTCGGATCGACCAGGAAGCTCGAGCCATCGCGATCCATGACGCCTCAGGAAAGGTTCCTGTTCCGTGCGCGAATCTGGCTCTGCTAATGCTGGGACCTGGAGTCTCCATCACGCACGCGGCAATATCGGTGCTCGCGGATCACGGGTGCCTCGTGGCCTGGTGCGGAGAAAGCGGAGTCCGGTTCTATGCAGTGGGTATGGGCGAGACACGCAGCGCATCCAATTTCCTGCATCAAGCACGGATGTGGGCAGATCCGGCGCTGCGTATGTACGTTGTGCGGCGAATGTACCAATTGCGCTTTCCGGAGCAGCTCGATCCCGCATTGGACCTCCGGCAAATCCGCGGCATGGAAGGCATTCGAGTCCGGGAGACCTACGCGGAGGCTTCTCGCGAAACCGGCGTGCCCTGGTCAGGCCGAAGCTACCGCAGAGACGAATGGGGCAGCTCGGACCCGGTCAACCGAGCGTTGTCCACTGCCAACTCGTGCCTGTACGGCATATGTCATGCCGCGATCGTTTCCGCGGGCTTTTCGCCCGCGCTGGGGTTCATCCATACCGGAAAGATGCTGTCGTTCGTGTATGACGTCGCGGATCTGTACAAGACGGAGGTGACGATCCCTGCGGCATTCTGCGCGGCCGCGGAGGACAAGGAGGGGCTCGAACGGCGAGTGCGGCTGTCATGCCGCGATATGTTTGTTTCAACGCGGCTCTTGGAAAGGATTATTCCGGATATCCAGAAGGCTCTGGCAATACCGGCGCGGCGGAAAGCGGGCGAAGGCGACGTGTTTGCCAGCGACGCTGCGCTGCCGGGTTCATTGTGGGACCCGGAAGAGGGAGCCGTAGAAGGTGGCCGCGCGTATGCGCCGGTCGTGGATGAAACAGGGGGAGAAGATGGTGGTGCTGATCCTTGAGCGGGTGCCGCCAGGGCTGCGAGGCGAACTGACGAGGTGGTTTCTGGAACCCAAGGCCGGAGTGTTCGTGGGTCGGGTTTCCGCGCTGGTGAGGGACCGGCTTTGGCAGAGGGCTTGCGGGCAGGCCAGGGATGGCGGTTGTCTGATGATACACTCCAGTAACACGGAGCAGGGTTTCGCTATACGGTCCCACGGAGCCCCGTCGCGACTGATCGAAGACTTCGAGGGTATTTTTCTGGTACGAGTCCCGAGTTGATGCGGATTTTGCCAGTATTGTCCCCACGCACGTGGGGGTGAACCGTTTATCTTCTCGT